>ERZ1034763.212-NODE-212-length-33199-cov-7.577842_pt1 | contig 33199 bp, 25 predicted proteins | sample MGYA00520701_ERZ1034763 | MGnify/ENA primary metagenome ERZ1034763 (study PRJEB33766, sample SAMN09781707) | gut metagenome | biome: gut microbiome | host: Homo sapiens | place: Madagascar | study: EMG produced TPA metagenomics assembly of the PRJNA485056 data set...
ACAGAGAAATGAAAAAACTCAAAAAGAAATATGAAAAAGAAATGAAGAAAATGATTTAGGAAGGCGGTGACTTTATGGCGATTCAATCATTTAATTTACCAGTTGACTTTCTGAATAATCTTGAAAAACCAATTATTTACATAGCCAAAAAGGATAAAACTTTTCTTGGTGCAGTAAGTATCTATGATGATTTGTCTCTTACTTTTAATCTAAATACATTTCAAACAGCTTCTTTTAAAATATTCCGTGATATAAATGGTAAGAAACAAAAACATTATGACGATTTTCAAGAGGATCGTTTGATTATGATACAGGGTATTGGCTGGTATAAAATTCATGTTGAGACTAAAATTGATGATACAGGAATTTCAAAAAGTATTACAGCAAATTCGTTAGAGAGTACCCTTTGCAACAAACGTCTTGTTGATTTTCAGGTAAATTCTGATGATTTTGAAGATGAAAAATATGCAAAGACTGTTTTTTATAATCCAACAGATCTAAACAAAAGTTTGCTTCATAGGGTATTAAATGTCGCACCTAATTGGTCTGTAGGACATGTGGATCAGTCAATTGCAAATAAACAAAGGACATTTGATATAGATGATTCCGATGTATACTCATTTTTAATAAATGATGTATCTGAGGCATTTAATTGTTTATTCATTTTCGATACGTTCAACATGACTGTAAATGCTTATGATTTAGACAATTATGGTGATGATACTAACATTTTTGTTTCTATGGATAATCTTGCGCAGTCTATGGAGGAAACGATTGACGAGAATAGTATTATCACTTGTTATCGTGTTGTTGGAGGTGATAATGTTGAAGTTGCAGAAATCAATCCAAATGGAACAAATAAAATATATAATTTTGAATATTATCTGCCAGAAATGGAAGAAAGTATACAAAATAAAGTCATAGCATATAACGAGAAATATCAATCATTGAAGTTGACTTATCAAAGTATAACAGATAGGATGCGTCAACAATTAGATGTTATACAAGAATTGTATACACGTAATCCAGAATCCGCTGAGTCTACAGATTGGAGCTTATATGGATTGTATATGTTGCAAGATAAACGTGATTCCTATAAAAATGTAGATGAAGTCTATTGTGCTCAAGGTATGAATAAACCGGATTCTTTCAATTATAATCTTTATGCGAAAAATAAAGAATTGTTAGATAGTGTACAAGTTGAATTGGATAAACGACAGACAGAAGTAGAAAGTGCAGAAGCAACATACAATTCTATCAAAGCAGAAATGACTTCATTGCAAGAGCAGTTGGATATGGATAAGTGGTTTACTAAGGACGAGTGGAAAACACTTGACACTTATGTTGTAGAGGAAACATATAGCAATGACAACTATTCTATTGCTGATAATACAACAGACGTTGAATTGTTTGATATTGAAAAACAATTATATGATGTCGCATGGAAGGATTTATCAAAGAAATGCCGACCACAATATCAGTACACTTCTACTCTTTCTAATGTTCTTACTATCCCACAGTTCAAAGGATTTTTGAAATATTTTCAGCTTGGCAATTTTATTAGAATGGCAACGGATTATGATACCGTAATTAAATTGAGGTTAATTAGTTTTACAGTTGATTATAACGACACAAGCAAAATTGATGTTACATTTTCAGATGCTATCCGTGTGCATGGTGTATGTAATGATGTAGCCAGTATCATTTCACAGGCTAATTCGGCTGCTATGAGTTTCCAATTCAATAAGGATCAGTATGACAAATCTGTAAATCAAAGTAATTTTGTTGAAGAAATGAGGAAATATGGATTAGATGTTGCAACTGTTCAGATTCAAAATGCAAAAAATCAGAGCCAAGTTTGGGACGAAACAGGTATGACGTTCAGACAATGGAACAATGAGCGCAATGACTTCGATCCTGAACAGATCAAGATTATTAACAATCAAATTGTATTCTCAGATGATGGATTCAAGAGTGCAAAAATGGCTATCGGAAAGATACCCATAGATAAAAATGGAAACACTGTCTATGCTGTAAATGCTGAAGCGATTTTAGGAAAATTATTTTTAGGAGAATATCTTACTTTACAAAATAATTCAGGCACATATAAGTTCGATGATTCTGGTTTTATTGCTTCAAGTGGGAAAAATTCCGTGAAGATTCAACCGAATAATGCCTCTGAGCTTTTTTCTATTTACAAAGGCAATCAAAAACAAGTATATATAAACTCCGATGGTGATGTTGAATTTGCCGGTAGTTTGAAATCTGCTAGCGGTACATTTTCAGGTTTAATATCAGGCGGTGAAATCAATATCAATAATACATTTACGGTTGATAGCAATGGAAATATGATTGCTAATAGCGGAACGTTTGGAAATAGTTGCACATTTAAAGGAACTTTAGATGGTGTAAAGGGGAATTTTAGTGGAGATATTACAGGCGCAAGTGGCACATTCGGATCAGTAGTATTGAATGACTCTGGAATAAGTAGCCCACAATTTTCTATTGATTCGTATGGAAATGCTACGTTTACAGGAAATTTGATTGGCAATAATATCATTGGAAGTACGATTACAGGATCTAATATAACGGGATCAACTATTAGTGCTGTTGAGAGTGAGTTTACTAATGCAACATTTTATGATGGTATAAATTATGGATTTAATTGGAATGGCAATAACTATAAATATAAAATTATTTCAGTACCTCAACTTGGGGTACTAGATTTTGGTGGAAGTGATATACATACAAACTTTTATGGATCTGTAAAGTTTAATGATTTTCGTGTATATATCGGTTCAGATAGAGTGGCGACAAAGAGTGATATACCTAATATGAGTAATTATGTAAAAAAGAGTGATTTATCTGATTATGCGACTAGAGATTGGGTGAATACAAGAATAACACAAGTAAAGAATTGGGTAAAAAACAATTTTAAAGCAAAATAGGAGTATTGGACTCGGTGGAAATATTCGAGTCCTTTTATCTGTGAGGAGCGTGATTTTTATAAGTATGACAGATCAAGAAGAAAGAACCAGTTGCGTAATACCCATCTGGCAGAAATATACACTATCTGTTCAAGAAGCAGCAGAATATTTTGGATTTAGTGACAAGAAGATTAGAAAGATTGTTGATGAACACGAACACGACAATTTTATATTGTGGAATGGTACAAGACCACGTATAAAAAGACAGTTATTTGAAAAGTTTGTGGATGAGAAATTGACAGCTATTTAGTGCTGATTATATAGGGTTTTAATAGATTTTGAGCCTTGGTTATGGTATAGTATGAAGTATCATGCCGAGGCTCTTCTGTATGAAAGGAGAGATACGGATTGTCAGAAATTAGAAGAGACAACAAAGGTCGTAAGTTAGCGACTGGGGAGAGCCAGGATAAAGATGGAAGATACCGTTATAAATATAATGATTCATTTGGAAAGAGAAAATCAGTATATAGTTGGAGATTGACTGAATCTGATCCATACCCAAAGGGGAAACGAAAAGATATTTCTCTTAGAGAAAAAGAGAAGGTTATTGAGAAAGCATTAAGTGATGCAGTTTCTACTAATGGTGGAGATATAACGGTATTAGAATTGGTACAGAGATATATTAGTCAAAAACGAGGTGTAAAACATAATACACAGGCGAATTATAACTTTGTTATCAATGTGATTAAGAAAGAAGAATTTGGAGCAAAACGAATTGATACAATTAAATTATCAGATGCTAAAGCATGGCTGATTAAATTACAGGATGATGGTAGAGGATATAGTAGTATTCATTCTATCAGAGGTGTTGTAAGACCAGCTTTTCAAATGGCAGTTGATGATGATTTGATAAGAAAGAATCCGTTTGAGTTCCAGCTTGCAACGGTAGTTGTGAATGATAGTGTAACAAGAGAAGCTATTACAAGAAAACAGCAGAGAGAATTTTTGAGGTTTATTAAAGAGGATAAGCATTTCTGCAAATACTATGATGGAATTTATATCTTATTTAATACTGGATTGCGTGTCTCTGAATTTGTCGGATTGACAGCAAATGATATTGAATTTGACAAGCAGAGAATTAAGATTGACCATCAATTACAAAGGACACGCAATATGGAATATGAGATATTAACACCTAAGACTGAAAAGGGTGAGAGATATGTTCCTATGAAAGAAGATGTTGCAGATTGTTTTCGTAGGATTATACAGAATAGAAAGCATCCAAAGATTGAGCCTATGATAGATGGTTATAGTGGCTTTTTGTTCTTAGATAAGAATGATATGCCTATGGTTGCTTTACATTGGGAAAAGTATTTCCAACATATCCGTGAGAAGTATAACAGTATTTACAAAATACAAATGCCTTGCATCACACCTCATGTTTGCAGACACACCTTCTGCTCGAATATGGCAAAGTCTGGAATGAACCCAAAGACATTACAATATATTATGGGACATTCAGATATAGGGGTTACCCTTAATACATATACTCATTTACAGTTTGAGGATGCCTTAGAAGAGATGAAAAAGGTTGTGGGCTAAAAGGTTTGAAAATAGCCCAGTATTTAGCCCAAACGAAGGAAAAGTTATGCAAAGTTATTCCAAAATATGCTAAAAATGTGAACAAAAACACTGTCATAGAAATATTGCAGAATTGTTGCAAGTGCCGAAAATACAGTAAAATCAAGCATTTAGAGAGGTTTTAGATACATGATAAAAATACTTTTTATCTGCCACGGCAACATCTGCCGCAGCACCATGGCTGAAAGCGTCCTCACCCACCTGGTCCACCAACTGCACCTCGACGACCAGTTCGAGATCGATTCTGCTGCGACCAGCCGTGAGGAAATCGGCAACCCGCCGCACTACGGCACCAAAAATAAATTATACGAAGAAAACATTCCGCTCGTGCCGCACCGGGCGCGCCAGATGACACGCAACGATTATATTTATTATGATTATCTGATCGGTATGGACAGTGCCAACATAAGAAACATGACAAGGATCGCAGGCGGCACGGACAGCCAGAACAAAATCTACAAGATGCTTTCGTTTGCCGATTATGAAGAGACGCAGCGATTTACCGAGGCGCGGGATGTTGCAGATCCATGGTATACCGGAAACTTTGACGAGACTTACGAAGATGTGGTTGCAGGATGCAGAGGATTCCTGTATTATTTACAACAGAAGGGGGAACTTTCAGCAGACGTTGAAATCCCGGAAAAGTAAGGCAAGACAGTCGTTACTGACAAAACAGAAAGAACGAGGACAGACCAATGGATTACAAATATAATGCAGTGAACGAATTGAACCATTTTGATTTCGCGGAGGCAGTTGTCGGTGATATTCAGCTGCTCGGAAAAATGTTTCATATCGTGATTGACAATGTCAAAATTCTGCCGGAGAATTCCTTCAATCGGGACATCCGCACGATGCGCACGAATGGAATGCTGTTCAAGATTGAGGGGGCAGAAATTATTTCCGTTGTGGAAGAAGGTTTTAATACTTATGATGCAGACGGCAATCTGCAGAAGACGGTGGAGGACCGCGAGGTAGAGAAGGAAGAATATGATAAGATTTCAGATGCACTGGTGGACGGAACCATTTTTGAGGTGAAACTGGAGAATGGCGTATATGCATTCGTTATCGATGGAAACAATGAGAGAACGTACGAACTCAAGGTTGCAGGAAGCGGGGATTACGAATCTTGGAATCTGTTTATAAATCTGTAATATGGACCGTATTGTTTTTCATATTGATGTAAACAGCGCATATTTATCATGGGAAGCAGTTGCGCGGTTAAAAGCGGGAGAAACGGTTGACTTGCGGGAGATTCCGGCGGCGGTGGGCGGTGATATTGAAACCCGCCACGGTGTGATTCTTGCGAAGTCTATCCCGGCAAAAAAGTACGGCGTGACGACAGGAGAGCCGGTCGTGGATGCTTTGCGCAAATGCCCGGATCTGACACTTGTCAAACCGCATCATCAGATGTACCGGGAGCAGTCGCACGCATTTATTGCCATCCTGCAGCAGTATTCGGATGTGATCGAGCAGTTTAGTGTGGACGAGGCGTTTGTGGATATGACAGGTAGTGGCCGATTGTTTGGAACACCGGTGGAGGCAGCACATCGCATACGAAAACAGATTTATGAGGAACTTGGCTTTACTGTAAATATCGGTGTGTCATCTAACAAGCTTCTGGCAAAAATGGCCAGCGATTTTCAAAAACCCGACCGGGTACATACGCTTTTTCCGGAGGAAATCGAGCAGAAAATGTGGATACTTCCGGTGCGGGATTTATTTTTTGTGGGAAAAGCAGCGGAGCGCAGGCTCTGGTCATTGGGCATCCGCACGATTGGGGATCTGGCACACACGGATCCGCAGGTTCTTTCCCGCGTGTTAAAAAAGCACGGGGAAGTTCTGTGGCGTTATGCAAATGGCATCGATGACTCACCGGTGGAAATCGAACCTGCGGACGCAAAAGGATACAGCAATTCTACGACCTTATCGTTTGATGTCACGAGCGGGGCGGAAGCCAAAAGTGTGTTGCGCCGGCTGACGGATCAGGTTTGTCAGCGGATACGTCAGGACGATGTGCGCGTGGAGACCGTGACCGTACAGATTCGTTTCAATGATCTTACCCGTGCATCGCATCAGTGTGCACTTCCGGCAGCGACCAATATTACGAAAGAAATTTTTGATACCGTGTGCCAGCTGTTTGATGAAATGTGGGATGGCACACCCATTCGCCTGCTGGGCGTTTCAACCACAAAAGTATCCAGAGAAGATATGGGACGGCAGATGTCGTTGTTTGATGATACGGATTATGCCAAGCTGGAGAAACTGGACAAAGCGATGGACTCAATCAGGATGCGTTTTGGTTCCGGAGCAGTGCAGCGGGCATCGGATTTAACGAAGCAGAAAGAGACAGATACTGGTGTAAAGGAAGTATAAAAAATTACCCTTAAGTAGTATTTTTGATTTTTTTCTTGCAATCGAATAAATTGTGTGATAAAACAAATTACAAGAGAAACACATAAATGCGTGGATGGAGACTCTTCTTATCAGACGTCGACAGGAATACAGCGTCACCGACTGAGAGCGCTGTTTGAAAGAGATAAGAACGGGAACACTGCCGGAGCAGACGAATTGAACATGGACAGGACGTTTTTAAAACGGAATGAGAAAGTAGGTTCGTACGTGAGCGCACGTTACGCGTAAGAGAGGGAAGATGAGTTTTCTCATTTTTCAATGCGGGTGGTACCGCGGATAATCTGAATTATTCGCCCCGGAATACAAATCAAGTATTCCGGGGCTTCTTTTTTGTCTCAGGAGAAATCCCGATGTCGCAGAAGAGAAGCCTCGGAGAAGAAAAGGAGTAGACGATATGAGCAACATTTACAGAGACGTAACACTGAATCAGGTAAGCGAACAGGACATTGGAAAGACAATCCGTGTGGCAGGCTGGGTAGAAAATATCCGTGACCACGGCGGAGTATCTTTTATCGATCTTCGCGATATGTATGCAGTGATGCAGATCGTTATCCGCGATGGAAAATTACTCGAAGGCATCCGTAAGGAGCAGGCGATCACCGTGGAAGGTCTGATTGAAAAAAGAGATGAGGAAACATACAACCCGAAGATTCCAACCGGAACAATCGAACTGGATGCAAAGGAAGTAACCGTTCTTGGTGAGGTATATTCCCAGCTTCCATTTGAAGTTATGACGAGCAAAAGCGTACATGAGGATGTACGTCTGAAATACCGCTATCTGGATTTGAGAAACCAGAAAGTAAAAGATAACATTATTTTCCGTTCTAAGGTAATCGCTTACCTTCGCGAGAAGATGACAGAGATGGGATTTTTGGAGTTACAGACTCCGATCCTTTGTGCATCCTCTCCGGAAGGCGCAAGAGATTACATTGTTCCTTCCAGAAAATACAAAGGAAAATTTTATGCACTGCCACAGGCTCCGCAGCAGTACAAACAGCTTCTGATGGTATCCGGATTTGATAAATATTTCCAGATTGCTCCATGTTTCCGTGATGAGGATGCCAGAGCAGACCGTTCACCAGGAGAGTTTTACCAGCTCGATTTCGAGATGAGTTTTGCAACGCAGGAAGATGTGTTTGCTGTCGGAGAGGAAGTGCTTTCCGCAGTATTTGAAAAATTCGCACCGGAAGGAAGTGTTGTCACAAAAGCGCCGTATCCGATCATCAGCTACAAGCAGGCAATGCTGGAGTTTGGTTCCGATAAGCCGGATCTGCGCAACCCGCTTCGTATTATCGATGTGACCGACTTTTTCCAGAAATGTACGTTCAAGCCATTCATCGGAAAAACGGTTCGTGCAATCCGTGTTCATGCGGATATGTCCAAAGGTTTCCATGAGAAACTTTTGAAATTTGCGACCGGACTTGGCATGGGTGGTTTAGGATATCTGGAAGTATTAGAGGACGGCTCTTATAAGGGACCAATCGACAAGTTTATTCCGGATGACTGCAAGGAAGAGTTCCGCACACTGGCAGGACTTGAAGTTGGTGATACGATTTTCTTTATGGCAGATAAGGAAGAGCGTGCTGCATACTATGCCGGAATGATCAGAAACGAACTCGGCGAGAAGCTGGATCTGATCGAGAAAAACGCATACCGTTTCTGCTATGTCAACGATTTCCCGATGTTTGAGAGAGATCCGGAGACAAAGAAGATCGGCTTTACCCACAACCCGTTCTCTATGCCACAGGGCGGCCTGGAAGCACTCAACACCATGGACCCGCTTGATATCCTGGCATACCAGTACGACATTGTCTGCAACGGTGTCGAGTTATCGTCCGGCGCGGTCCGCAACCACGACATGCAGATCATGGAAAAAGCATTCGAGATTGCAGGCTATGACAAAGAAGTGTTAAAGAACAAGTTCGGCGCATTATACACCGCATTCCAGTATGGAGCACCGCCACACGCAGGTATGGCTCCTGGAGTGGACCGTATGATCATGCTTTTACGCAACGAAGAAAACATCCGCGAGGTCATCGCATTCCCGATGAACGGAAACGCGCAGGATCTGATGTGCGGAGCACCAAACGAAGTCACCGAGCAGCAGCTTCGTGAAGTTCATATAAAGGTTAGATAGGAGATAAATATATGGCAAACGTGATCTCAGATGAGACAATGGAATATGTAGGAATCCTTGCAAAACTCGAACTGTCCGATGCAGAAAAAGAAGCTGCAAAAAAAGACATGGAAAGTATGCTGGATTATATTGATAAATTAAACGAACTCGATACCTCTGAGGTAGAGCCGATGTCCCACGTTTTCCCGGTACAGAATGTATTCCGGGAGGATGTCGTGGCAAACGGTGACGGCGGAGAGGATACACTTGCCAACGCGCCGGAGCGGCGTGACCGCGCATTTGTAGTCCCGATGACGGTTAATAACTAGCGACTGCAGACAGGAGGTTATCTATGAATTTACTATCACTTACAGCCGTCGAGCTGGGGAAGAAAATAAAAGCGCATGAAGTGACCGTGGAGGAAGCAACCAAAGCTGCACTCGATGCCATCCGCGCAAAAGAGCCGCAGGTCAACAGCTTTGTCACCGTGGACGAGGAAGCTGCCGTGGCACGCGCAAAAGAAGTACAGAAATTAATCGATGACGGAACGCTGACAGGACCGCTTGCGGGTGTACCGGTTGCTATCAAGGACAACATGTGCACCAAGGGAATGCTGACTACCTGCAGTTCCAAAATTTTATACAATTTTATTCCGACTTACACGGCAGAGGCTGTTTTAAATCTCGAAAAAGCTGGAGCTGTGATCCTTGGAAAGACAAACATGGATGAATTTGCCATGGGAAGTACAACCGAGACTTCCGCATACGGAGAGACAAAAAATCCATGGAATACCGGACATGTTCCGGGTGGTTCTTCCGGCGGAAGCTGTGCAGCAGTGGCAGCGGAAGAATGCTATTATGCACTCGGTTCCGATACCGGCGGATCGATCCGCCAGCCGAGTTCCTTCTGCGGTGTGACCGGAATCAAGCCAACCTACGGAACGGTTTCCCGTTACGGACTGATCGCCTATGGTTCTTCCCTGGATCAGATCGGACCGGTGGCAAAGGATGTGACCGACTGTGCAACGATTCTCGAAGCAATTACTTCTTATGATAAAAAGGATTCCACTTCTGTAAAGAGAGAGGACACCGATTTTACCTCTGCGCTGGTGGATGATGTCAAAGGCATGAAGATCGGTATTCCGAGAGATTATCTCGGCGAAGGTCTCGATGCGGAAGTAAAGGATGCCATTCTTGCAGCGGCAAAGAAGTTGGAGGAAAAAGGCGCAATCGTCGAAGAGTTCGATTTAAGCCTTGTTGAGTATGCAATCCCTGCCTACTATGTCATTGCAGCGGCAGAGGCAAGCTCAAACCTTGCGCGCTTTGACGGTGTAAAATACGGCTATCGCACAAAAGAATACGATGGTCTTCACAATATGTACAAAAAATCCCGTTCGGAAGGGTTCGGGGCAGAGGTAAAACGTCGTATCATGCTCGGATCGTTCGTATTAAGTTCCGGCTATTACGATGCGTATTATCTGAAAGCACTGCGTACCAAGGCACTCATCAAGCAGGCGTTTGACAAGGCGTTTGCAAAATATGATGTGATCTTAGGACCGGCAGCACCGACAACGGCACCAAAACTTGGCGAATCATTAAGCGATCCGCTTAAGATGTATCTGGGCGATGTCTACACCGTATCGGTCAATCTGGCAGGTCTTCCGGGCATCAGCGTGCCTTGCGGACTGGACAAAAACGGACTTCCGATCGGACTGCAGCTCATCGGAGACTGCTTTAAAGAAAAAAACATCATCCGCGCGGCATACAGTTTTGAACAGACAAGAACCTATCAGCACAGCCCGCTGGCAGAAGCGTAGAAAGGAGAGAAGAGATGTCAAAAGAATACGAAACCGTCATTGGACTGGAAGTCCATGTAGAATTAGCGACCAAGACAAAAATCTTCTGTGCCTGCTCCACTGCATTCGGAAGTGCACCAAATACCCACACCTGTCCGGTCTGTACCGGTATGCCGGGATCACTTCCGGTATTAAATAAAAAGGTCGTGGAATATGCGATGGCGGTCGGACTTGCAACCAACTGCCAGATCAACCAGTACAGCAAATTTGACCGGAAAAATTATTTTTATCCGGATAACCCACAGAATTACCAGATCTCGCAGCTTTATCTGCCAATCTGCCACGACGGCGGTGTGGAGATCGAGACGGAATCCGGCGGAAAGAAAACCATCGGTATCCATGAGATCCATATGGAAGAAGACGCCGGAAAGCTGGTACACGATGACTGGGAGGGCGTTTCCCTCGTCGATTACAACCGTTCCGGTGTTCCGTTGATCGAAATTGTATCCGAGCCGGATATGCGCTCCGCAGACGAAGTGATCGCTTACTTAGAGAAACTCCGCATGACCATCCAGTATCTGGGAGCCAGCGACTGCAAGATGCAGGAAGGTTCCATGCGTGCCGATGTCAACTTATCCGTTCGTGAAAAAGGCGCAAAGGAATTCGGTACCCGTACAGAGATGAAAAATATCGGTTCCTTTAAGGCAATTGCCCGCGCAATCGAGGCGGAGACTGCCCGTCAGATCGACCTGATTGAATCCGGCGAGAAAGTCGTACAGGAGACACGCCGCTGGAACGATGACCAGGGGTATTCCTATGCGATGCGTTCCAAGGAAGATGCGCAGGATTACCGTTACTTCCCGGAACCGGATCTCGTACCGATCGTTGTCAGCGATGAATGGCTGCAGCAGATAAAGGACAACCAGCCGGAACTGAGGGATGAGAAACTGGCGCGCTATGAGGCAGAGTTCGGACTGCCGGAGTACGATGCAAAGATCCTCACCGGAGAAAAGAAGCTGGCAGATCTCTTCGAGGAGACCACAGCCATCTGCAACAATCCGAAGAAAGTTTCCAACTGGCTGATGGGCGAGACGATGCGCCTGTTAAAGGAACATGATATGGATGCTACCGATATTTCCTTCTCACCGGAACATCTGGCAAAGATCATTGCACTGACCGAGGCTGGAACGATCAACAACTCGGTTGCCAAAGAAGCGTTTGAGAAAGTTTTTGCAGAGGATATCGATCCGGAGAAGTATATCGAGGAGCACGGTTTAAAGAGTGACAACGATGAAGATGCGCTTCGTGCGACCATTGAGCAGATTATAAAGGATAACCCACAGTCTGTTGAGGATTACCACAACGGCAAGGAAAAAGCGATCGGATTTTTAGTCGGACAGACGATGAAAGCGACAAAAGGCAAGGCAAATCCAGGCATGGTCAATAAGATTTTAAAGGAATTGTTGTAATCGTTAAATATAAAAGAACTATGAAAAAATTTGTGAAAACTTGTCTTTGAAAAATAAATCACGTATAATGCTTTACAAGGGCAGAAGAAAGAATGCACTTTCCGGAACAGGAAGTGCATTCTCTGTTATATGGCAGGCGATGCCTGCAAGAATGCGTGAACGAAAAGGAGTGCAGCGATGGCTGAAGATCAGAATAAAAATACAGTAGATGATACAACAAAGACAACCGAATACGAAGACATATGTTATATATGCCGCCGACCGGAGAGTGTTGCAGGCAAGATGATACATATTCAGGATAATATCTGCATCTGTAATGATTGTATGCAGAAGACTTTTGATACCATGAATACCGGTGGCTTTAACATGGGCGATATCATGAATATGAACAATGGCAAGATGCCAAACATCAGCATGATCAATCTCGCCGACTTCCAGGGGGGCATTCCGCAGTCTCAGAAGATCAAGAAAAAGAAGCCGAAAGAGAAGAAAGAAGCACCGGTACTGGATATTCATTCCATTCCGGCACCACATAAGATTAAGGCAAGTCTCGATGAGTATGTAGTGGGGCAGGAACAGGCAAAGAAAGTCATGTCCGTAGCAGTATATAATCATTACAAGCGTGTCATGTCTGACGATAAGGACGGTGTGGAAATTGAAAAGTCCAACATGCTTATGATCGGACCGACCGGTTCCGGTAAGACGTATCTTGTCAAGACACTGGCAAAACTTCTGGATGTGCCGCTTGCAATCACGGATGCAACATCTCTGACAGAAGCAGGTTATATCGGTGATGATATCGAGAGTGTTGTAAGTAAATTACTTGCAGCCGCAGACAATGATGTGGATCGCGCGGAGCACGGAATCATTTTTATCGATGAGATCGACAAGATCGCAAAGAAGCGCAATGCGAACCAGAGAGATGTCAGCGGGGAATCCGTACAGCAGGGAATGCTAAAACTTCTCGAAGGTGCAGAGGTAGAAGTTCCGGTTGGAGCCAGCAGCAAGAATGCCATGGTTCCGATGACAATGGTAGATACCAAGAATATTCTGTTTATCTGTGGCGGTGCATTTCCGGAGCTGGAAGAAATCATCAAGGAGCGTCTCAACAAAGAAGCTTCTATTGGTTTTAAGGCAGACTTGAAGGACAAATATGATAATGAGGAGAATCTGTTGTGCAAAGTTACGGTGGATGATGTTCGTAAATTTGGTATGATCCCGGAGTTTTTGGGACGTCTTCCAATTCTGTTTTCGCTCGAAGCTTTGACGGAAGATATGCTGGTGCGCATTTTGCAGGAACCGAAGAATGCAATCTTAAAGCAGTATAAGAAGCTGCTGGCGATGGACGAAGTAGACCTTGTCTTTGAGGAAGGCGCATTGCATGCGATTGCCCGCAAGGCAAAGGAAAAGAAAGTCGGAGCGCGTGCGCTTCGTGCAATCATAGAAGACTTCATGCTTGATATCATGTATGAAATTCCGAAGGACGACAACATCGGCCGGGTTACAATCACTGAGGATTACGTGGAGAAAAAAGGCGGTCCTCTGATCGAAATGCGTGGCGTTGCAGAACTTCCGGACAAAGAATCCAATCAATAAAAGAAATGGGCAGACAGGAAAATTCCCGTCTGCCTGTTTTTTCATCTTTATAAATTTCCTCTCAAAATTTCCGTTATCCCCTAGATTATCGTTGAAAAAATTGCTATCATAAAGATAGTATGTTTTTTTAGAATATTTGAAATTAGTTCCTGAAGGAGGACATATGAAAATAATTCATTGTGCGGATCTGCATCTGGATTCGAAAATGACAGCGAATCTGAGCAAAGATCAGGCAAGAGAGCGCAAAAGAGAAATTTTACGTACGTTTACAAGAATGGTAGAGTACGCATCAAAAAATGATGTGCGTGTAATTTTGATCGCAGGTGATTTATTTGATACAAGGAGCGTGTCGGCCATGGCGCGCAACACGGTGAGAGATACGATCAGTATGCATCCGGAAATTGACTTTTTGTATTTGAAGGGCAATCACGACAGTGATAATTTCCTCAACCGTATGGAAGAAATCCCGGAGAATCTGCTGCTTTTTGAGGATGCGTGGAAAGCGTACCGTTATGGAAATATTGTAATTTCCGGTGTGGAGCTTACCCCGCAGAACCGTGCGATTATCTACAATTCCCTTGTTCTGAATCATGATGATTATAATATCGTGACATTGCATGGACAGATCGGGGGCTATTATAGCAAGAACGAGACCGAAAATATCAGCCTGAACGATCTGAAAAATAAAAATATTGATTATCTGGCGCTCGGCCATGTGCACAGTTTTGCAAATGCCAAGCTGGACAACCGTGGAATCTATTGTTACTGTGGATGTCTGGAAGGAAGAGGATTCGACGAGTGTGGAGAAAAGGGCTTTGTACTTCTGGACATTGATGAGCAGACACATGAAGTGGATTACTCTTTTGTACCGATGGCGGCCAGAACACTGTATACGTTAGAGATTGATGCATCGGGTGTAATGACCACGCAGGAGGCGGCCAACCGCATTGAGCAGGCGATTGCACAAAAAGCATATCCATCCGGAAGTCTCGTGAAATTTGTGCTGACTGGAGAAGTGGATGTGGATGCGGAAATCAATGGTGAGTATTTGCAGGATCTGTTTTCGGATTACTTCTATTTTGAAAAAGTATATGATCATACGCATCTGAAAATTGATTACAATGAATATGAAAATGATGCATCATTAAAAGGTGAATTTATCCGGATGGTATTGCAGTCGGATCTCAGCGAAGAACAGAAGACAGAGGTCATTCGCTGTGGCATTTTGGCGCTGTCCGGGGAGGAAATATAATATGAAACTGATTTCTTGTCATATTGAAAATTTTGGTAAATTATCGGACTTACGTGTTGATTTTGTGGAAGGAATCAATCTCTTTCATGAAATGAACGGATGGGGAAAAAGCACACTTGCAGCATTCCTTCGGGTAATGTTTTATGGATTTGATTCGAAAAAAGAGTCAGGTTCCTTTGATAAGGAGCGTGTGGTATACCGGCCGTGGCAGGGAGGCACATATGGTGGTGAAGTAGACTTCTCTTATCAGGGAAAGGTTTACCGCATCAGCAGAACGTTTGGAAAGACGGAGAAAACAGATGCATTTCATCTGTATGATCTGATGACCAATCTGGAGTGTCACGATTTCTCATCGGACATCGGAACGGAGATTTTTGGATTGGACAGTGCTTCTTTTAAAAGAAGTGCTTTTATCGCACAGAATGACTGCGAGAGTGGTTCTACGGACGGAATCAATGCAAAGCTTGGCAATCTGGCGGAGAACACGAACGATATCAATAATTTTGATACCGCACAGAAGAAGATTCATGACCGTATGAATAAGCTTTCGCCGGATCGGGCGACCGGTTCCATGAAAAAGCGTAAGAATACGATCACGCTTCTGACCGAGGAACTTCGCAGCTATGATGCGGCAGAAAAAGCGATGGAAGATTTATCTGCCAGACTTGCGGACAAGCAGGACCAGAGAAAGGAACTTTCCAATATTCGTGCCAAGTATGCGAAAGCATTACAGGTGGCCAGTGAGGAGAGCCGCAGGGAAGGATTAAAGCAGAATTATGCTGCAATCTGTGAGGAAGAGGAGCAGTGCAAAAAGAATCTGAAAGCTTACGATGAGATTTTTGAAAACCGGGTTCCGGAAGATTCGGAGTTTGAAGAAAAGAATCAGGAAGTGCAGATGCTTGGTGTGTTGAAGACTACCCTGTACAATCTGGGACTGACAGATGAGGAAAAAGCGCAGTACGAGAAGCTTTCCGATATGTTTGGCGACGGATATCCAAAGGAATTCGAAATTGAAGCGATGGATCAGGAACTGGAACGTCTCGGCAAGATGCGGGAAGAAAAGATGCAGCTTGAAACAAAAATTTCTTATTTTGAAGCCATGGCAATGAAGCATGAGGAGCCTATGGTGATGATGAACCGCAGACTTCCGCTTTTGATCATTGCAATTTTATGTCTGGTTATTGGAATTGGTGTTTCTGCGGTATCATTTTTCGTTCCGGCGCTTGCAAAATTTTCGTGGGTCGTTCTGGCGGTTGGCATTGCAGTCGCAGTATTGGGTGTCGTGTTTCTGATCGCAAGGGCAGCACTTACTTCCGCAGATGGCCGCCGTGCACGGGAACAGAAGATTAAGCAGGAAGAGGAACAGCGAAAGCTGCGGGAGCCGGTTGAAGCAATTCAGAAGACGATGGAGGAAGCTTCGGAGGAATCCCAGCGCATCGAAGAAAAGGTTGCAGAATTTTTGGGACAGTATCATATTTTCTGTGCACCGGCAGATGCCCGTTCGAAACTTTATGAACTGAAAAATCTGTTGCAGGAATATGAAAGGTTAAAGACCAGAGCCACAAGAAGTGACGCTGCAAGAGAAGAGTTTGATAATACCAGAAATGAACTTCTGAAATTTGGAGAAGAAGCAGGTATTGATTTTGGAGAAGACATTGCTGCGGGACTTAGCAGACTGCAGATGAAAGCTGCCGAATACCGGCTTGCCAGCCGTGCCTGCGAGCAGGCAAAGACGAAAAAAGCTGAGTTTGAAAAAGAACACAATATGGAAGAACTTTCGAGCATTGAACGTTGTCCGTATACACTGGATGAGCTGAATATGATGATTCAGGATGTGGACGAACGGATGGAGGAAGTACGAGTCGGAATTGAGCAGTACAGCCATCAGATCGAGGACTTGCAGGAACAGCTGGACATCCGGGATGAAAAGGAGCAGCAGTTGGATATTTGCAGAAGAGAGCAGGAGCAGGAAGGGCATCATTACGAGGTGCTTGCCTTGACACAGTCGTTCTTGCAGACGGCGAAGGAACAGTTCTCGGCGCGTTATCTTGGACCAATCGAGAATGGATTTGGAAAATATTATGAGCTTTTGACAGGTGACCACAGTGGAGACTGGATGGTCGATGCAAACATTGCCGTACAGATGAAGGAACAGGGAGAGATGAGAGAGACGAAATGGCTTTCTGCAGGATATCAGGATCTGCTTGGTATCTGCATGCGTCTGGCATTAGTGGATGCGATGTATCCGGACGAAAAGCCGTTCCTTGTGTTAGACGATCCGTTTGTAAATCTGGATGAAGAAAAAGTTGTGCATGGAAATGAATTGTTGAGCAAAATCGCTGGGGAGTATCAGATTTTGTATTTTACATGTCATTCCAGCCGTATGTAAATTGATAGTGTCAAGTTTTCTATGAAAACTTGACATGTAGGGGCAATGCATCTTTGATGCATTACAATCATCAGCCCATTTGCTGAAAGCAAATTATGCATGGGCTGATGTTCGATATTCAAGGAAAAGAGGGACAAACATGAAGAGAAAGATTTTATTTCCACAGATCAGTGGGCTGATGCATGGAGGCGATTACAATCCGGAGCAGTGGCTTGACCGCCAGGACATTCTGGAAGCAGATGTACAGATGATGAAAGAGGCGGGCATGAACTGTGCGACACTTGGCGTTTTTTCATGGACCACATACGAACCGCGAGAGGGAGAATTTCATTTCGAGTGGCTTCACAAAATCATGGATCGGTTATATGAAAACGGCATTTATACAATTCTGGCAACACCTTCCGGTGCGCGTCCGGCATGGCTGGATGAAAAATATCCGGAGGCGATGCGAGTGGATGCATATGGGGTGCGCAATCATCATGGGGTGCGGCATAATCATTGCATGAGTTCACCCGTTTATCGGAAAAAAGTTGCAACGATCGTCAACAAACTCGTGGATGAGTTTGGAAATCATCCAGGACTTGTGATGTGGCATATTTCCAATGAATTTGGTGGAGAATGTTATTGCCCGCTTTGTGTGGCCCGTTTTCAGAAGTACCTTGCGGACAAATTCCACAATAGCATTGAGAAACTGAACAAGGCATGGTGGACAACTTTCTGGAGCCACAATTACAATGATTTCTCGCAGATTGAGCCGCCTTATCAGAATGGTGAATTCAGCAATATGGGACTGAATCTGGAATGGAAGCGTTTTACGACATGGAACATGACCGATTATATGAAATATGAGATTGCTATTTTAAGGGAACGCACGCCGAAGATTCCAATTACAACGAACTTTATGAAATTGTATGACGGTCTGGATTATCACAAGATGGCAGAAGAACTGGATGTGATTTCATGGGATTCGTATCCGGCATTTCACAATGATTATGAGAGTTTTTCCGACACATTGGGAGAAAATGCGTTCGATCATGCAGTAATGCGTTCGATGAAAAAAGACCGTCCGTTTATGCTGATGGAGAGCGCACCGGGACTGGTTAACTGGCATCCATATAACAAAATGAAGCGGCCGGGAGTGCATCAGCTTGCTTCTTTGCAGGCGGTTGCGTTAGGTTCGGATACGGTTCAGTATTTCCAGTGGAGAAAAGGCAGAGGTTCCTTTGAGCAGTATCACGGAGCGGTCGTGGATCATCTCGGTACGAACGATACGCGGGTATTTAAAGAAGTGGCAGAACTTGGCGAGACATTAAAGAAACTTTCGGATGTACAGGGAAGTGTTACAAAAGCAGAAGTTGCCATGATCTATGACTGGGACAGCCGCTGGGCGATTGATATTATGAAGGGACTTTCCCAGGAGACAAAGAATTATCCAAAGACCTGCATCGATACCTATCGCAATCTGATGCGTTTTGGTGTGGATGTGGATGTGATTCCAAGTACAGCTGATTTTTCCGATTATAAATTTATTGTTGCGCCGATGCTTTATATGCTAAAACCAAACGTGGCAGAGCGCATGAAAACATTCGTGGAAAACGGTGGACATCTGCTGGCAACCTATCTTACCGGTTATGTGGATGAGAATCAGCTCAATTTTCTTGGCGGTTTTCCGGGAGACGGCTTAAAAGATCTCTTTGGTGTCATCAGCGAGGAGATTGATACCTTGTATCCAAGTGATACCAATGCTGTTCATTTTCCGGATGATATGGTCGGACAGGTACGTGATTATGCGGAAGTACTGCGCGTAAATGACGCGCGTACCTATGCAACGTATGAGAGTGACTATTATGCAGGTATGCCGGCTGTGACCGTAAAAGATAGCGGAAAAGGCAGTGCATATTATGTGGCTGCAAGACTTGATAATGAATGCATGCAGAATCTTTTCGGCAGAATTTTAAAGCGTGCAGGCGTCAGCATAAAAAGAATGCCGCTTGGTGTGGAATGCCATACACGTGAAGCAGATGGAAAAGTTTATACATTTTATCTCAACTGCAGTGAGCAGGAGCAGAGCGTTTCCGATGTACATGGATACGACCTGATCACGGAAAAACAGATCGATGGAACATTGAAACTTTTGAAGTACGGAGTCGCTATTCTTGCATAAGATAAATAAAAAGGCTTTTTATGAACTGTGATGAAATAATCAAATCAAATGATACGTATGATGTCATCATTGTTACAGAAGCACTGGAGAGAATCATTGAGGTGGAACCGGATTGCATACAGAAAATCAATGATTCTTACGCATTTTATTATTACAACAGAACAAGGGTACCGCCACTTAGTATAGAGACCTATACTTACTCTGCAATTCCAAAATGTCTGGGACTTTTGGACACGACAGCGTTAGAAGAAAGTGGAATTATTCAGGTACAGAATCAACCAGCCCTGTCTCTTCGTGGACAGGGCGTTCTTGTTGGCTTTATTGATACGGGAATTGCCTATGAAAACAATTGCTTTCGCAATCCGGACGGAAGCACCCGCATCCGGGCAATCTGGGACCAAACCGGAAAGCCGGTGGAAAATGCTGACAGTGTCAATGCAGTGGATGTTCCGCCGGAAGGATTTGTCTATGGTGTAGAGTATACGAAAGAACGGATCAATCAGGCCCTGCAAAGTGAAAATCCGATGGAACTTGTACCGCAACGGGACGAAAACGGGCATGGAACCATGCTTGCAAGCATTGCCTGTGGCAGCGAGGATGTAAATGCGAATTTTATCGGCGCAGCACCACTTGCGGATATTGTGTGCGTGAAATTAAAACCGGCAAAACAGTATTTGCGGGATTTTTATTATATTCCCGATGGAATTGCGGTCTATCAGGAAAATGATGTGATGGCAGGCATTGCGTATCTGGAATCCATGGCACAGAAATTGCAGCAGCCTCTGGTCATCTGTCTGGGAGTGGGTACGAACAATGGGGGGCATTCCGGAGAAAGTCCATTGTGTGAATATATGAATGATATCGGAGCACTTTGGAGACGTTGCATCGTTGTGGCATCTGGAAACGAGGCAAATGCCAGACATCATTTCTGGGGAACAAGCAATGAACCGCAAATCAGACAGAATAGTGGCAGTTCCAATGAAAATGCCACGGCGGTAGAAGTGGATGTGGAGGAGAATATGCCGGGCTTTTATCTGGAATTGTGGGCGAGTGCGCCGGAATTGTTTTTTATCTCCATCCGTTCCCCTTCCGGAAATACATTTCTCCATAGTACAACACGGATCGAAGGACATCAGGAACATTATTTTGTATTGGAAAATACAAAAGTGGAAATTGATTACCGGACTGTTGGACGCACGCGTGGCGATCAGTTGATCTTTGTGCGTTTTGACCGGGCTGCGCGGGGAATCTGGACGATTTATGTGTATCCGGACACGACAATCACCGGAAATTTTCATGTGTGGCTGCCGATGACGGGAATGCTCCCGTCGGATGTGATTTTCCTGCGCCCAAATCCGGACATTACGCTTACGGTTCCATCCACTGCGGAAATCCCGGTTACGGTTGGCGGCTATCAGACAGCCGATGGCAGTCTGTACATAAATTCCGGGCGGGGCTATTCGACGAATGGTATCGTGAAACCGGATTTTGTGGCACCGGCAGCAGGGATTCCGGCAGTTGGTCTGCGTGGAAATTATGTGACAATGACCGGAACGAGTGCGGCGGCAGCGATTGTCGCAGGTGCCTGTGCGCAAATGATGGAGTGGGGGGAAGTAAGAAACAATTATTCTCTCAATTCGGTGGAGATTGGCAATCTGCTTATCCGGGGATGCCAAAGAAGTGATGACCGGACATATCCGAACACTTCCTGGGGGTATGGAAAGATGAATATTTATCAGTCATTTGTTCGCTTTTGAATTGGCATAAAAGGGGACTTTCGGGTATAATAAATAATAGATAGTACGAGTACGTGGAGGGAAAAATATGGCTAATATCATGGATTATCTGAAATGGAGAGGTGATTTGAGCTTTGCACAGTCTCCGTTCAATGAAGTAGACAATTTGATACTTTCGGAACTTGTTTATGTAGAGTTTGCAGAAATTGTTCCTTCGCCGGGGAAGGGGAGCATTACGTTAGAAGAAGCGAACACCGCTTTTTTTGCAACGCATACGGATGAGGAGATTAATGCCAGAGTTTCCAGCACGAAAGTGGCTGCTTTTATGATGCGTGAGATGGCAAAAACCAACCGATTCGGAAAAATAAAACTGTCCGCTTATATCAATGATATCCGGGTGGAAGAACAGTCACAGTTCTGCGCGATGGTCGTGGAACTTGGGGACGGACTGTGCAATGTTGTATACAGCGGGACAGATGATACCATTGTCGGATGGAAAGAGGATTTTAATATGAGTTTTCTTTCCGAGACACCGGGGCAGCTCAAAGCGGTTGCATACCTTGAAAATGTGGCAGAACATACGGATGCGCGCCTGCGTCTTATGGGACATTCCAAGGGGGGCAATCTGGCGGTATATGCAGCAATTCACGCAAACTGTGGAATTTCCAGAAGAATTGACATTATATACAGCAACGACGGGCCGGGCTTTACCGAGTCGATGATCGATCTGGAAAGTTATCGGAATATTCTGCCGCGCATTCACACGATTATACCGGAATCTTCTATTGTCGGAATGCTGTTTCAGCATGAGGAAGAATATGAGGTCGTGGCAAGCACAGGAAACGGGGCCGGACAGCATGATGTCATGAGCTGGGAAGTGATGGGGCCGGCACTGGTGCATCTGAATAAAGTAAATGAGAAAGCGATTCTTCTGGATAAGACATTAAAATCCTGGATTTATGGAATGGATGAAGCCCAGCGGGAAAACTTTGTGGACACATTGTTCGGCATATTGGATGAGGCAGATATCCGGACGGTCGATGATCTGGCAAACATGAATCCGGCAAAATTTGTAGAGCTGATCCGGCTTGGAACTACGCTCGAAAAAGGTAATCAGCAGATGCTAAGAGACAGTATGCGACGGTTCTGGGAACAAAGTACCAATACGCTGAAAAACGTGATTTTCAAGAAATAATAGAATATAAAAATTTTATGAAAAGCTTTTTTTTGTGTTGCAAGTAGGCTATAATGAAAGTTATTGAGAAACGCATGTGCGAAGACCAAAAGCTGGTGGCGCATATGTACGACAGAGAATGGAGAGTGAAACATGGCAAAAAGAGAAGAACAATTAGCAAACTATGCAGCACAGAAGAAAGCTTTATGCGTTGAAAATGACACAATATCTGACAGCCTGTTCCAAGAATATGGAGTTAACCGGGGGCTTCGTGATGTCAATGGCAAGGGAGTTCTTACCGGATTAACCAATATCTCTAAAATCGTTTCTTTTAAAGATGACGAAAATGGAAATGCGGTTCCGTGTGATGGAGAGCTCTGGTACCGTGGATATAATGTAAAGACACTGATCAATTCCATTGGACAAGATGAATTCGGATTTGAGGAAGCAACGTATCTTCTTTTATTTGGTTCCCTTCCGGATAAGCAGGAACTGAAGGAGTTTTGTCAGGTTCTTGGAGAGAGCAGAACGCTCCCTACAAATTTTACAAGAGATGTAATCATGAAAGCGCCATCCAAGGATATTATGAACTCTATGACAAGAAGTATTCTGACACTGGCAGCGTACGATCCGGAGACTAGCGTACAGACAATTGAGAACAATATTCGTCAGTGTATTCAGTTGATCGCAAACTTCCCAATGCTTGCAGTCTATGGATATCACGCATACAATCATTATGAGAACGACAAGAGTATGTACATTCACAGACCGGATCCGAGTCTGTCGACAGCAGAGAATTTTCTGAGCATGCTCCGTGCAGATAAAAAATATACGAAATTGGAGGCCCAGGTACTTGATGTCGCATTGATGCTTCACATGGAGCATGGCGGTGGTAACAACAGTACGTTTACAACGCGTGTCGTTACTTCGGCAGGTACGGATACGTATTCTGCGATTGCAGCTGCGATGTCATCCCTGAAGGGACCAAAGCATGGTGGTGCGAACATCAAAGTAATGGAGATGATGAACGATATCCGTACCAATGTAAAAGACTGGGCGGATCGTGATGAGGTACGTGCATATCTGGCACGGATGCTCGATGGAGAAGTCTTTGATCATAAGGGACTTATTTATGGTATGGGTCATGCGGTATACTCCCTTTCCGATCCAAGAGAGCGCATTTTCAAATCTTATGTTGAACATCTTGCAGTGGCAAAGGAGCGTCAGAAAGACATGCTTCTTTACAATACCATCGAGGAACTGGCGCCGGAACTGATCGCTGAGAAGCGTCATATTTTCAAGGGTGTCAGCCCGAATGTGGATTTCTACAGTGGATTTGTATATGAGATGCTTGGCATTCCGGTAGAGTTATATACACCATTGTTCGCAATCGCAAGAATTACCGGATGGAGTGCGCACCGACTGGAAGAAATCGTTGGCATGAACAAGATTATTCGTCCGGCTTACAAGAGTGTAATGATTGAAAAACAATAATTAAAGAGGATAAAAAAATGGAAAATGTAATGAAACAGGTAGAGGGCGGCGTATGTGCTGCAAAAGGATTTTCTGCAAACGGATTGAACTGTGGATTAAATCCAAACAAGGAGAAAAATGATCTTGCACTGATCTATTCAGAAAAAGTGTGCAATGCCGCGGCAGTTTATACAACAAACAAAGTAAAAGGAGCGCCGATTCTTGTGACAAAGAAGAATCTCGCAGCCAGTGGCAACCATGCACAGGCAGTCATCGCCAACAGTAAGAATGCCAACACCTGTAATGCAGATGGAGAAGAAAAAGCAGCAAAGATGTGTGCACTTGCAGCAGAACAGCTTGGAATTTCAGCAGACAATATGATCGTTGCTTCTACAGGTGTCATCGGTCAGGTACTTCCAATCGAACCGATCGAGACACACATTGAGCAGCTTGCGAAAGGACTTGCTCCGGAGCATCATGATTGCGCAGCCAACGCAATCATGACAACCGATACATTTCCAAAGGAATATGCAGTGACATTTACTGCAGGCGGAAAGAAATGCACGATCGGTGGTATGGCAAAAGGAAGTGGAATGATTCATCCGAATATGGCAACCACACTGAATTTTGTGACAACCGATGCTGCAATTTCTACGGATTTGATTCAGAAAGCATTATCTGAAATCGTAAAGGTTACATACAACTGCCTGAGTATTGATGGTGATACCTCTACCAACGATATGGTATGTATTCTGGCAAACGGACTTGCAGGCAACGAAGAGATTACAACCGAGGGAGAGGACTATAAGGCTTTTTCCGATGCATTATATCAGGTGCTGATGTCTCTTACAAAGATGCTCGCAAAAGACGGCGAGGGTGCCAGCAAAATGTTAGAGTGTACCTGTGCAGGAGCGCCGGATCAGGATACTGCGATCATCGTTGCCAAGAGCGTGATCCGTTCACCATTATTTAAGTGTGCAATGTTTGGAGAAGATGCCAACTGGGGAAGAATCCTCTGCGCAATCGGCTATGCTGAGGCGGAATTTGATATTGACAAAGTAGCCGTAGATCTGGCTTCTTCCAAGGGAACGATTGCTGTATGCCGTGACGGTTCCGGCGTGGAATTTTCGGAAGAAAAGGCAAAGGAAGTGCTCGGCGAGGATGAGATTTACATCAACATTGATCTGCATCAGGGAGATGCCAGCGCTAAGGCATGGGGATGTGATCTCACTTATGATTATGTAAAGATCAATGGAGACTATCGTTCATAATGTATAGAGACACAGTGAATTTGCATTTTTGAGACAGAGTGAATTTGCATTTTAGAGGTTTACCGAAAGAGTATTTCTTAGGTGAACCTCTTTTTAATTGTTGATAATAGGAGCAGCCTCTCGTTGTTCGGCTGCTCCTGGGCACTGGTTAATATTCGTTTATTACAGGCAATTTTCACCGATTAACTGGCAAAAAACCAGTATATCAGGCAATATTCATCTATTCTAAGCAAAATGCATAAGTACTCGATACATTAACTTAAACACTGCAAGTAACAATAATGACTACCGTAGTTAAAGAAAGGTAGATTGTTCAAAATGCAAATTGACTTTGTTTCTGAACATAGTATCTCTTCCCATATTTTTATGGAAAAATCAAAAACTTAGTATTTTCAATGTTTCCAGAGTTTTAAATTAGGGAAAATCCCCATATTTTTATGGGAGTGAGTGTAAATCTAAGGGATTTCCCTTATTTTATGGGAAAAACCCCACAGAACAGGAGATGAAAAGTGCAGAGTATAAATTTCCACGGTAAGATTACAAAACGAAGATTAGAAAAGTGCAAGGATATTTGCCGGACTTGGTGTGATCTGCAATATCGCTATGCAGAGATTTTAAATAATAACTGATTCAGTAATTAACTTTGAGAGTACAGTATTTTAAAAATCAAACGGCTGCAAAAGTCAATGAATATTGCAGTCGTAATTGTAAAGGTTATTTCAGTACAAATCAACGACCTCTGGTACATGATGGTCTATTTGTCCTATATCCTTTTGAAATTTATCAAACAGATGAACAATTATTAGCATAGTAAAAGAAAAATGCAATAAAATGGGTATGAAATGGAACAGGGAGAGAAGAAGAGCCTGACCACAAGAGACGGAACGAAGTGGTCAGGCTCTAAACAAATAGAGAGGGAGCTATCTATATCTCTTATTATTTAATTGAAATTATTATCAAACACTTTATCCATATATGCCATACCGTTATCTTTTCTTTCAAAAGAAATCTTAGCTGTTCCGTCATTGAGATAAGGCACAGTCCAAAAGATACATAACTCTTGAACCTCTGGCATATCTTGATATATTCTAGCAGCCATATCAGAACTATACATATCTAACATTTCCTGACTTGTTTTACCCGTATTCTTCTGGTTCCAGGTCAAATTTACAAGAACAACATAATCTCCATCTGCATCAGTACCTAAATCATCGTTGACTGTCAAATCATCTAATATAGTATTTGTATAATTAGCATTGATATAGGACTTAATTTGAGTCTCTACTTTGTCATACTCACTGATTTCGGTGTTTTCTGTAACCTCTGATTCTACAGTCTTTTCGGTATCTTTTGTCTCTCGACTTTCTGTAAACTTTTCGGTCTCTTGACTCTCTATTAGAGTAGTTTCAGATTCGATTTCTGTATTTTTCTTAACATTGGTATCATCTGACGTTGGTGCTAATAAGCAACCAACAAAAAAGACACCCACAGATAATCCTAAACCTACAGCATATGGCTTTAATGGGTTCTTTTTAATAGCATTTACAATCAGCAGAATCAAACATACAAAAAATGCTATCATGCTGATAAATACTAAGAATATTGATAAACCTAACATATTACAATCCTCACTTTCCTAAGATAGTAATTATTATATCAGGTCTTATAGACAGATGCAATGAGAGCGGCAAGAGAATAGGACTTTACCGATTTAGTAGATTTGAAATGTATACGCTCATAAAAAAGTATGGAATAAAATAAAAATCGCTCATAAAAATGTGAAAATATAGAAAAAATCACTCATAAAAATGTTTTTAACAAAAAATACACCCTATAAGGTGCAAATTAGGTGTATAATGGGTATACTTAAAATTTGGAGGTGCATGATATGGGGTATTTAGTTCGAAAAGCAGATGCTTTCTTGAGGGGATGGAAACAGAATCCGGATCGAAACCCATTGATCATCAAGGGCGCAAGGCAAGTGGGGAAAACGGAGACGATTCGGACATTTGCTCGGGAAAATTACAAAAATGTAGTTGAGATTAATTTTATTACGGAACCGGCGTATAAAGCAATTATCGATGAAGGGTTTTCAACGGATCACATTATCAAGTTGATCAGCAGAATTGATCCTACAAAACATTTTATAGAAAACGAGACATTGATTTTTTTTGATGAAATTCAGGATTTTCCGGAGATTGCGACTGCACTCAAATTTTTCAAGGAAAATGCCAAGTATGATGTTATATGTTCTGGCTCATTACTTGGTGTGCAGTATCAACGTATTGCGAGTATCAGTGTAGGATATAAGACCGATTATCAGATGTACTCTATGGATTTTGAGGAATTTTTGTGGGCTAAAGGCTATTCGGAAGAGATGGTATTGGATATGCTTCGTCATATGCTGGATGGAATTGCTTTTTCCGAAGCAGAGCATATGATTTTATCAAATCTTTTTCTGGAATATTGCATTTTAGGAGGGATGCCTGCCATTGTATCAAATTATATTGAACGAGGGACATTTGAGGGATCACTGGCTTTGCAGCATCAATTATTGCTGGATTATGAAAATGATATTGTTAAATATGCGCAAGGGCTGGATAAGGCAAAAATTTTGAGCGTATATCGATCAATTCCCGCACAGCTTGCGAAAGAGAATAAGAAATTTCAATATTCAAAAGTTTCTAAAGGCGGAAGATCCAAAGATTATATGGGGTGTGTAGAATGGCTCAAAGATGCAGGTCTTATTAATGTATGCGAATGTCTGCAATTTCCGGAGTTGCCATTAAAAGGAAATGTGGATGTAAGTAAATATAAAGTATATATTTCTGATACAGGGCTGTTGGTGGCGAGTCTGGATGATGAATCACAAATAGATTTGCGTGCAAATAAAAATCTTGGTGTCTATAAAGGTGCACTCTATGAAAATTTCGCAGCGGAGGCACTGGTAAAACAAGGATATGGGCTATACTATTACTCAAAAGACAATTCCACATTGGAAGAGGACTTTTTTATTCGAAGTGCAAATGAGCTTGTTCCGGTAGAAGTGAAGGCAAATACCAATCGTGCGAAGTCTTTACGGCAATTAATAAAAAGTGATACTTATGCAGATATCAAGCATGGGATAAAATTGATGGCGGGGAATGTAGGAATCAATGAGGATATTGTTACTTTTCCGTATTTTTGTGCATTTTTGTTAAAAAGGTATATGCGAGAACAAAATATATTCCAATAAACATGATCAGAAATATTCAATATTGCTATGATATATGCCTTAAATATTATGCTGGAAACACGCAGTTTGTGCAAAATTATATAGATTTCTACCGTTAAGAGTGCTAAAATACGAAGATAAGAGATTCAAACTTAGACACAGGTATTTTGAAGAGTAAATTATTGGAAAGGAAGACTGTCCAAAAATGCAAATTCACTTTGTTGCTGGACATATAATATACAGACAGCAGGAGGCATAAAATGAGTAAAAAGATTGGTTTTATCGGATGTGGAAATATGGGTACGGCGATGATGCAGGGAATTCTGGATTCCGGCAAGTGCCAGCCCGAAGAGATGATGATTTCCTGTCGTACACAGGCTACACTGGATGAAAAGAAAGCGGCATTTGGCGTGCAGACAAGCACAAACAATCGCGATGTTGCTTCTTTTGCAGATATTTTATTTGTGGCAGTAAAACCACAGTTTTATGCAGAGGTACTAAATGAGATCAAAGATCTTCTGACAGACGAACAGATCATTGTTTCCATCGCACCGGGCAAGACATTAGACTGGTTTACAGACCAGTTCGGAAGAGAATTAAAAGTAATCCGCACCATGCCAAATACCCCGGCCATGGTAAAAGAAGGCATGATGGGTATGTGCATTGGAAGCAAAGTGACAGAGGAAGAAGTTGCTTTGGTTCGTGATATCTGCGAAGGATTTTCACAGACGGAAGTAATTCCTGAGCATTTGATGGATGTGGTTACTGCGGTCAGCGGCAGTTCACCGGCTTATGTGTTTATGTTTATTGAGGCCATGGCAGATGCAGCAGTTGCAGGAGGCATGCCAAGACAGCAGGCATATAAATTTGCGGCACAGGCAGTGCTCGGAAGTGCCAAGATGGTATTAGAGACAGGTATGCATCCGGGAGAACTCAAGGATATGGTATGTTCACCAGCAGGTACAACGATTCAGGCGGTTCGTGTGCTCGAGGAGAGGGGCATGCGAAGCAGCGTGATCGAAGCAATGATGAAATGTCTGGATATTTCCAGAAGCATGTAGTAACCTGATTGATTATATCATGTAATTTATAAAGAGAGAGATAATGGTAACGATTTTGAATTGTTACCGGGAGAGAATACACTAGGATAAAATATGAATTTAGCAGAATTAAAAGAGGGGCAGCGTGCCGTACTCACCGATATCGGTGGGGAAGGTGCGCTGCGTCAGCATTTTTTAGATATGGGGCTGATTCCCGGAACAGTTGTAACTTATGTGAAGGCTGCTCCGATGGGAGACCCGATTGAGTATCGCATATGGGATTATGAACTTACCCTTCGCTTGTCGGAGGCAAAGCAGATCCGAATTGCAAAAGTAGAGGAAGACAAACAGAAGGAACAAAAGCAGAAAGAGAGCCGGAATACGAAGGTATCGCTTCATCCGGGCCTTGGTGAGATGGGAATCTATCACGTAAAGCAACGTGGGGAAACTATCGAAAAGGGAGAACTTCTGACTTTTGGACTTGCGGGAAACCAGAACTGTGGCAAGACAACATTGTTCAATCAGCTTACAGGTTCTAATCAGCATGTTGGAAATTTCCCGGGTGTAACCGTAGACCGCAAAGATGGTCCGATACGCAAGCAGGAAAACACGCTGGTTACAGACTTGCCGGGTATCTATTCGATGTCTCCGTATACGAGTGAGGAGATTGTCAGCCGGGAGTTCTTTCTGAATAATCGTCCGCGGGGCATTATCAATATTGTGGATGCAACAAATATCGAGAGGAACTTATATCTGACGTTACAGCTGATAGAACTGGATATTCCGATGGTCTTAGCACTTAATATGATGGACGAGGTCCGGGACAATGGAGGAACTATCGACATTAACCTGTTGGAAAGCACATTGGGCATTCCGGTTGTGCCGATTTCCGCAGCAAAAAATGAAGGTATTGATGAGCTGGTGGAACATGCAGTGCATGTTGCACGTTATAGAGAACGTCCGGGACGTATGGACTTCTGCGATGCGGATGGTGCAGATGGTGGTGCCATGCACCGATGCATTCACTCAATCATGCATCTGATCGAGGATCATACCCATAAGTACAAGATTCCTACACGTTTTGCAGCCAGCAAGCTGGTCGAGGGTGATAAGCTGGTGGAGGATGCGCTGCATCTGGATCAGAATGAAAAAGAAATGATTGAGCATATTATCTGCCAGATGGAGGCAGAAAGCGGCATGGACCGTCAGGCGGCACTTGCCAATATGCGTTTTACATTCATTCACAAAATATGTGCGGCGACGGTTGTGAAACCGCATGAGAGCAAGGAACATATCCGGAGCCAGAAAATCGACCGGATCGTAACCGGAAAATATACGGCATTGCCATTTTTTGCAGGTATTATGATATTGATCTTTTATCTTACCTTTGGTTTGATTGGAAAATGGTTATCGGATCTGCTTGATATTGGTATCGCAGCATTTACCGACTGGGTAGATCATTTGCTTACGATCGGCCATGTCAACACGGTGGTACATTCACTGGTGATCGATGGTATTTTTGCCGGTGTGGGAAGCGTGCTTAGCTTTTTACCGATTATTGTGACGCTGTTTTTCTTCCTTTCGTTGCTGGAAGACAGTGGATATATGGCGCGCGTGGCATTTGTTATGGATAAATTGCTACGTAAAATTGGTTTGTCCGGAAGAAGTTTTGTCCCGATGATTATCGGGTTCGGATGTTCCGTTCCTGCAATTATGGCAACGAGAACACTTCCGTCGGAAAGAGACCGAAAGATGACGGTATTGCTGACACCGTTTATGAGCTGTTCGGCTAAGATGCCGATTTATGGTTTCCTTGCCGCTGCCTTTTTCCCTGGACACAGTGCGATTGTGATGATCTTATTATATTTTACAGGTATACTTACCGGAATTTTGTTTGCCTGCATTTTGGATCATACAACGTTTCGCGGGGAACCGGTTCCGTTTGTTATGGAGTTACCGAATTATCGTTTCCCGAGCGCGAAGAGTGTTGGAAGACTGATTTGGGATAAGGCAAAGGATTTTCTGACGAGAGCCTTTACGATTATTTTCCTTGCCACAATCATCATCTGGTTCCTGCAGAGTTTTGATCTGCATTTGAATCTGGTAGATAATTCACAGAACAGTATTCTGGCGGCAATCGGAAGTCTGATCGCACCAATTTTTGCACCGCTCGGATTTGCAGACTGGAGAATTTCGACAGCGTTGATTACCGGATTTATGGCAAAGGAAAGCGTAGTAAGTACTTTGACCATTCTTTCGGCAGTGAACGTGCTGACTCCATTTACCGCGGCAGTATTTCTCGTATTTACACTTTTGTATACACCATGTGTAGCAGCTATCGCTTCTGTAAAACGTGAGCTGGGGGGCAAATGGGCTGTGTTTGTTGTTGTGATACAGTGTGTGATTGCGTGGCTGGTTGCGTTTGCAGTACATCTGGCAGGTATGGGATTCGGTCTGGGTTAGAAACTCGGGACTTGCTTTTTTCAGGTGATATGTGTAAAATAAATTTAGATTTTTGTGTTCAATGGTGGGGTCGGAACCGATACCGGCATTGAATATAATACATAAGTAGGAGAGAGAAAATGAGTCAGGCAAAAGTAGAACAATATAAGAAAGATAAAGCCAATCGTAAGAAAACAATGAAAAAAGAAAAGATGCAGCGTATTGCTGGCCGCATCTGTGCATGTGTAATTCTTGTAGTAATTGTTGGATGGGCTGGTTATACCGGATATCAGTATTATGAGCAGAATCGCCCAACGAAGACGATTTACGCAGATACAAATGCAATTAGTGACTATGTGAAAGGATTAGATTCCACAGAGACTGAGTCTGAATAATTCCGATTACAGGAAGGCATCGCCTAGCTGGGCGATGCCTTTTCTAATGCATTCTGGACAGCTGCAAGAAGCAGCATGGAGGTGTATTGATTGTTTTGGGAATATGTAATATCGTTCAGTGATTGTTTTCTTAGAATCTGTTCGCTTAGTTCATCAAGAGTTGGTCGTACAAGAGGGTACATGGTTTCCATTGTCTCATCGAGATTGACGAGAGAAATGGAGTTGATATGATTTTCGTCCACAGCAACCTGCACATCGATGGAATTTCCGTCCATCATAACAGAAGAAGTATAAACTCCGGGAACATACATGGTCGGAACAGATTCCCCATCGTTGGTATTGGCTGATTTCCGGAACGCAAGCAGTAAGATAAGCAGAATCAATCCAAGACCAATACAGACTCCTGCATATAACAGCCGCTTTCTATGTAGTACGATGATTTTGGTTTTTGCACTCATGATTTGCCTCCATTTCCTGTTATTTATATCATATGCGGGGAAGAAGAAATCATGCATGGAAACGAAAGAAAAAAGCATTTTTTTGCTCAGAAAAAAATAGCAGAAAATGAAAAAAAGTTGTTGACAGGAGCATGGCGGTCTGATATTATACTAGATGTGTCCGACAAAAGACACCAACAAATGCGATAGTGGCGTAGTTGGTAACGCGCGACCTTGCCAAGGTCGAGACCGCGGG
>ERZ1034763.227-NODE-227-length-31733-cov-38.994665_pt1 | contig 31733 bp, 27 predicted proteins | sample MGYA00520701_ERZ1034763 | MGnify/ENA primary metagenome ERZ1034763 (study PRJEB33766, sample SAMN09781707) | gut metagenome | biome: gut microbiome | host: Homo sapiens | place: Madagascar | study: EMG produced TPA metagenomics assembly of the PRJNA485056 data...
TATCTGAGATTAAAGGTCCATTGTCTAAAGAAGTACCTGACGGTTTAACTAAAACAAATATTGGGTTAATTAATAAATAATGAAAACACAAATGTAGTTTCCGGTTTATTTAATATGTAAGAACAAAACCATGTATTTATATTTTTAGTCTGATAACTTAATAAATTTTAAACTTGAGCTTTTATCATTGTTATAAAAAGGTGACCTTTTTATGCTATTTTCTTCAATGACGTTTATATATTTATTTCTTCCAATCGTAGTCACTATATATATTATAGTTCGTAAAGAGTTGCGTAACTACATTCTGCTTATAGCAAGTTTAATTTTTTATGCTTGGGGAGAACCAAAATATCTTAGCATTATGCTTTTAACTATTTTGGCTAATTATATTTTTGCAATTTTTATCGAATATTCAAAAAACACCCAGCTTAATGTATTTTTTTACAGTAAAAAAAGTCTTTACTCTAGTATCATAAAATTTCGTACTAATATTCTTTTATTTGTTGCTCTGTTTATAGATCTTGGAATACTTGCATATTTTAAGTATTTTAACTTTCTTATTGATAATATTAATTTGCTTTTTCAATCAAATGTTGATTTTATAAAAGTAATAATGCCGATCGGTATTTCTTTTTATACATTCCAAGCTATATCATACTTAATTGACGTATATAGGGGGGGGAAGCTCAAAAAGATCTTTTTAAACTGTCATTATTTATAGCTCTATTTCCTCAACTCATTGCAGGTCCAATAGTAAAATATCACGAAATTTCTTATCAAATAAATGATCGTCATATTGATTTTAATAAAATTAGCTACGGTATAAAGAGATTTATTATAGGCTTGTCCAAAAAAATGCTTATTGCAAATGTTTTTGGGCAGGTAGCTGATAAAATATTTTCTCAAAACGCAGATTCCTTTTCTCCAGGAATAGCTTGGCTTGGAGCTATTGCGTATACGATTCAGATTTATTTCGATTTTTCTGGTTATTCTGATATGGCAATAGGCTTAGGTTCAATTTTTGGTTTTACTTTTCCTGAAAATTTTAATTATCCATATATTTCGAAGTCGATATCTGAATTTTGGCGCAGATGGCATATTTCCTTGTCAACTTGGTTTAAAGAGTATTTATATATTCCATTGGGTGGAAATAGAAAAGGTAATTTCAGAACTTACTTTAATTTAGGTATTGTTTTTCTTGCAACTGGTTTTTGGCATGGAGCTGCATGGAACTTTATTATTTGGGGCGTATGGAATGGCTTTTTTGTAATTTTAGAAAAAGTCTTTAATATAAATTCGAAATCAAGTAAGTTTTTCCTTTCATCTTTTTGTCTTCATTTTTATTGTATTATTGTTTTTGTAATTGGATGGGTGCTTTTCAGATCTCCCGACTTGTCTTATGCATTAAAGTATATAGCTAATATGTTTGGTTTAGTGTCTCATTCTCACAACAAATATGCATTAATTTATTATATGGATACTATTGAATGGATAACTCTTCCTGTGGCTATATTTTTTTGTCTTCCTTTGGCTAAAAATCTTCTCGAGCTTTCTCGCAAAAATAACGCTATTTCTTGGGGAACTAATATTATCTGTTTTATTCTTTTTTTATTAAGTTCTTCGTATGTTGCAGCTTCGACTTATAATCCATTTATCTATTTTAGATTTTAAAAAAATGAGCAAAAAAAATTTAAAAATCATCATTCAAGTTCTAACTTCTGTAATTTTAAGCTTTGCGTTAGTAATTTCTATGCAAGGATATTTATATGATTCTAAGTTTGATTTTTCATTTAGTGTAAAACCCAGTGTTTCAGGAAAATATAATGCTTATGTTTTATATACCGATGAAATTGATAAAGAAGTCGATTGGAATAACTCATCAAATGTTATTAAATTAGAAAATCTATTTCTTTCTTCAGATTCATTTAATAATTTACAGTTTAAAAATCTAAATAGACCTTATCATTTACTATATAAATTTTCGTTAATTCTTGAATCTCAAAGTGAAATTCAAAATGGAACTATTTTTTCAGTTAAGGATATTTATGCAAATAGCAAAAAACTTGATGGTTTTTATGAAACTGCAAGTGTTTTAGGGAAAACATACATTGAAAAATGTACATCTAATGAGTGTAAATCCCATATTACAGATAATTTTGTTTTGAAAGCTAATCAAAACACTGCTGTGTTATATCAATATTATGATTTAGGAGTTATACCTTCGTTTTCTAATTTTGTAAAAACAGCAACCATTATTGCTTTTTTATTATGTAGCTGTATTTGTTATTGTTTAATTCGTTATTTATACAACCAAAAGCAAATTCAATCCTCAAGAACATCCGATTTGTTTTTTGTTGTGATAATTTCAATCACAATAATGATTCCTATTTTATGCATTGATACAAGACCAAATATTGCAGAAATGAATGAAAACAGAATGCTTTCTAATTACCAACCCCTTTTTACTGATGATTGGCACCACCCAATTAATCTGCAGTGGAATAGGCAATTTGAATCCTATTTTGATGACAGATTTGGTTTTAGAAGTTACCTTGTAAATATCCAAAAGACATTGATGACTCGATTTAATTCAATTGTTGATGTCCCAAATGTTGGTTTTTGTCAGAAAAAAAATAGTTGGTGTTTCAGCAGGATTGATGATGAATTGGGAGGCTTTTTACACAGAAACAATTCTTTTGTAAATGTAGATTACGTAAAAAAAATTGCATTGTTAACTAATAAGCCAATATATATTTTAGTTTATCCAATAAAAACAGAATTGTACCCTGAAAAAGTTTTAATTTTCAAACATCCTCAATCTCAATTGTATTCATTTTCCGAATACGCTATGGATCAATTTAAGTCATTAAATCTTCCTAATGTACATGTAATAAATCTTTTACCTATATTGTTGAAAGCAAAAAACAATAACCCCGACAAATTACTCTATTTTAAAGACGAGCATCATGCTACTGAGTATGCTAATAAAGTTGTAGTTGATTATCTAAATACCCACGTACCCGAATTTATGACTCACAATAAATCAAAAAATATCGAAAAAGAATATCCTTCAGAAATCTTACAAATCGCAACAGGCGAGTTTATCGGAGATAAAGGAGCAGAAGGTTTACTGTATGGACAAACTTGGGGTGCTGTATTTGGTAATAATAATAGAAGAAAGAAAATCATGTTCACTAAGCCTGAAAAGTATCCTTTTTATTCACTAAGTCAGAAATATTTGAGTGACATTTCTTTTTCTCAAGGCAGGGGGTGGAATGAAACTATAATTCATAATAAAAATCACTCCATGTTTAAAGTTATGATTATCGGTCATTCTTTTGTTGAAACCCTATCAAAGATAGTAGCTACATCAGCTTCAGATGTCTACAGAATGAGAGTCGGTGAACTTCCTAATCTTCCAAACGGTCCTGATTTAATTAGTTCTGGCAATATTGCTGATCAAGTTATAAAATTAAATCCTGATGTTTTGATTATGGCATTTTGGCAGGGAACTTTTAGTTATGTTAACTAACCCAACTTTTGCATTTGAAATTTAATTCAAAATGCTGATAACAATGCGGTATAACACTGCATTTGCTCTTTAAAATATGATTTTTGATTATTAAGACGTTTGTGGTAACTGAATGTACATTTTGATGTAGTCAGTAATACTAGAGAACCACTCTGAGATTGTGTTAGATATTACTTCTTTTGCTTTAGCTAATTTACCTTTACAGATACAGCCAGTAGCATCTAAGGTAACAGCTATGTTATCTATAAGCGGAAGTAATGTTTGCAGAGCTTCAGCGAATGTAATGGCAGTAAGTTCAGAACGGGCGCTATAAAAGAGCTCTCCAATAGAACAAGGATCGTTGTCGTGTCTTCTGTTGAACTCCATGAACTGTAATCTGATACTGGAGATAACCATAAAGGCATTACAGGTATCAAAGTCATGGGCTTGACATTCGTTCTTTAAGCCCAGGCAACTTCAATAGACCATCTTCTGCCATAAAGTTCTATAACATTCTCAGAAGATAAGTTAAGGTAGGTGCTTACAATAAAAATCCAGTCTTTTGAGTCTCTTGCCTTTACAAAGACAAGTCTGACTCTAAGATTTTTGTTGGTATAAGCAATGATGGAAGTTATCAGATTTCCTTTGTTTAATCTGCCACCATTGATATGCTTAAGAAGCTTGATTTGAGAAAAGGGTTTAGAAGAGTCTTTCTCAAGCTTGAACTGTAGATTGCTTTTAACAAGACAGATACTCTGTAATCACATCTCTTTAAACTTTCTGACAAGGTAGTCAGAAAAGAACCAGAAGTCCATCAGGATGTAAGAAGCAGAGATTGCTCTTACAGTACGTCTGCACATACTGATGTGAATTTCGTTTTTATTTTTACAGGCTGTCTTTATGCGTTTAGCTCTGGTGGTTCTGTTATCAATGTTATTCTCGTCAGTTTTTCTGATTAGAATTTTTCTCTCTGTTAGAAGCTATGAGATAACTTAATGAGGAATATGGTTAATTCCGTCAGTCCGACTAAGACTAAATCAGTAAAAGCTTTTACCTTTTTACCTTTGACATGGTTAAACTGTCATGATAGGAGCTCTACCTTCTTACCTCTGTTTCTTTCAATCATGGTATCGTCCACAATCAGACTGTTAATCTGCTCATTATTGTCATTATTCAGTTCACAGATGAATCTGATGATGAATGTGGCTATCTTAATAATCAAAAAATTTATTTTAAAGAAAAATACAGTGTTCGACAGCTTATACTTAACGTTTTACCCTATTTTTTTTGAAGTAAAATGGCGTAATATGTAAAAATGATAACTTTTTAATTATTTAGTAGATATTAATATGAAACAGTATAAAATTTCGTTGTATAGCGGGGGGGGTATCCTCGATTAGTTAATTTACTCTTTTTAAGTATTTTTACTATTTTATTATGTCTTCCTATAACCTTAAAATTGGTAAATATTGATGTTAAATGGGGACTTATTAATGAGAACCGCAATTTAGCAGTTGTACCTACATTAAACGATCTAACTCTAAAAGATTTTTTTATTAAGTACGATGAGTTCATAAAAGATAATATGCCTTTTAGGCAATTCTTTTTGACTAGTTATATTTATGTTACTGAAAATATACTCAAAAGTTATGAATTAGAAGAAATTACAGGCAAAAATAATGAAAAGTTCTATAACACTAAAACTAATCCTATTTTAGAACAAAACCTTGGACTTTATCCTTATTCTGATGAAGCTGTTGAGTGGCTTAGATTATCAGAAGCTGGCAAGTATGCTTTCTTCTATAGTAAATATATTCCATATCACCTCTTTATAATACCAGACAAGGGAACTCTATATCCGGAATGGATGCCATTTTATTCAAAGTGGATCATCAATGATGGGTGGTATAATAAGCAAATCGAAGCCCTTAATCATGCTAATATTCCCTATTATGATTTAAAAAAAGTATTGGTATCTAAGAAAAATAAATATAGGATGTATGATGTTATTTTTGACAACAGTCATTGGAACGGTAACGGTTTAATGACAGTTTATCCTGTAATTAACAATATATTACGTAAAAACAATAGTAATATTTTTGATAATATAGAACAAGGAAAAGATTATTCAAGCTATGAAAAAAATGTTTCTTCGGGTGTTTATGGAAAAGAAAAAACAAAATTTGTTAAATTGAACCACATGAATAACATCTTTTGTGGTCCATTACCCAAAAATTTACAAGGCAGAACAAACGGATATGAAAAGTTGTGCGTAAATAATGATAGAGATGGTGGTACTCTTTGGTTTTTCTCTGATTCATATTTCGGTGACACCCATGGCTCAGAAGCTGTAACTCCATTTGTGCATTCTGCTCATAATTATCTACATTCTCATTATAATTTAAATCCTCCTTACACTTTTACCAATTTTGTATATGAAAGATTTATGTCAGGTTTTAAGCCTGACGCTGTTATATCTGAATTTGTCGAAAGAGGGTGGGGGTGCGGAAACCATGCTATAAATGATTTTATGCTAAGAATATTAGGAGATCTTTGGTTGCATACTGGCGGCTTTTTGCTTGATTCTTCGTTAAATACAAATGAATTAGAATTAGCTAACGTCCAGCTTTTGAATGCAGAAATACAAAATGAAGACGCTACAACAGCATTTGCAATAAACGCTCTAAATATTGATCCAACAATAACTTTTAAACATTTTGTTACTGCTGACTACCTTGGGAGAGCTGTTGTTATGGCAAAATACATATCACCAGCAGATTCTTTTGCACAAGTTTTCTATTCTACAGACGATTCTCCTAATATTTCTGAGAAGAAGAGCGTATCACAGCAGATTCATGCCGGAGAAAATTTAGTTCACCTAACTGTGCATGTAAAACCTTTTGAGAAAGTCTATCTTCGATTTGATCCAGGAGCAGTTCCCGGACAGTACATATTTGAGAACATTCCTGAGGTTGAAGATTTAAGAAAGAGGATGCAAGAAGATGGTCTTTAGTTCTGTAACTTTTATATTTGTTTTTCTCCCAATAACATTAGCTTTGTATTTTTTGAGCGCAGCCTTTTCACCTGCAAAAGTAAAATTCAAAGTTTTAAACATCATACTTTTATTCTGCTCTCTTTTCTTTTATGCATGGGGTGAACCATCATACATTCTTTTACTTATTGTTTCCATGTATGGAAATTTCTTTATTGCAACAGCAATAGATGTAAACAAGGGGACAAGGAACTGTGGTGTTTGGTTATTTACAGGTGTTATTCTAAATCTTCTGTTTCTAATTTACTTTAAGTACATCAATCTGCTCATAACAACAAAACTGTTTGGTATTGTTGTAAATGAGTTACCTTCTGATTTAAGACCAGCTCCTAACTTTCATGTCGCTTTACCCTTAGGAATATCATTTTATACCTTTCAGGCAATAAGCTATCTCATTGACGTTTACAGACAAAATTCAAAAGTTGCAAGAAGTCTTATTGATTTTGGATGTTATCTCACAATGTTTCCTCAACTAGTCGCTGGACCAATTGTCAGATATGAATCAATTGCTAAGGAATTATTATTCAGAAAACTGACTTCACAGAATTTCTGTGAAGGTTTCAAGAGATTTACCTTTGGACTTGCAAAAAAGCTTCTTATAGCTGATACATGTGGAAGAATAGCAGATGCTGCTTTTTCAATTCCTAATCCGGAAGTAACTGCTCTTGCTGCCTGGGTGGGTATGCTATGTTACACACTGCAGATATATTTTGACTTTTCCGGATACTCTGACATGGCAATAGGACTTGGAAGAATATTTGGATTTACATTCCCAGAAAACTTTAACTATCCATATATCTCAAAATCAATATCTGAATTCTGGAGACGTTGGCATATGACGCTCTCTACCTGGTTTAAGGATTATCTTTATATTCCAATGGGTGGTAACCGAAAGGGAAAATTCAGAACATGTATCAATTTGTTTACAGTGTTTGCTCTTTGTGGTTTTTGGCACGGAGCAGATTGGATGTTCCTGTTATGGGGAATTTACTATGGTTTATTTTTAATTCTCGAACGAGTTACAAATCATTTTCCTGAAAGGTTGTTTCCCGCATGGTTATCACACATTTATACGATAGCTGTCTTTTCAGTAGGCTGGTTAATCTTTAGATCATCCAGCATTGAACAGTTTTTAAGCTTTTTTACAGGGTTGTTTAATTTTGGACCAATGACACCGCAAACATTTAAAGTTTGCATACCATTCTTTACTTATAAGACTTATCTCACTATTGTTGTCGCTTTATTGCTTTCAACACCTGTTTACAGAATATTTTGTGAGAAAATTAACAATGCAATGAAAAATAGACAAGGATTATTAATATCTTTAAGCTATACTTGGACTGTAGTATTACTATTATTCTGTTATATGGCAATTTTTGGAGCTACATATAACGCTTTTATATACTTTAGGTTTTAAAGTGTGTTTTGACTATGCACAATAGCTGGGCTCAAATGATAAAAGGCTTTTTATCATATAGTATACTGGTAGCAATAACAATTTAAATTGCTAGAAAGTTCTGCCATATCTATCTGATATGCAGAGCTTTTTTGTCTAAGGATCATGATTACTAAATTATGTATGTCGAGATATTCGATGATCATTTATAAAATATTCAACAAGTTTTACTTACGGAGTTTAAAGCGCAAATTTCCGGTTAAATCATTTTGTAAACGTGACTGGTATTTTTTAGTTTAGAAGTGATGTATTAAAAGCAGATGGTAACTGTAAAAAGTTCATCGTATTAACGTTTGTTTTTGTCTCCGAACTGCGTTTTCTTATGAGGTAAGCAATGCTCTATTCAGTTGAAAAAATAGTCAAAGATCCTTTAGAAATTGAATTTGGCGACATAGAAAACCCAAGTGAAGAAGTCAATAAAATTTTAAATAATCTTCCATCTGTCAATGAAATAAGTAAAGAAAAAGTTTTAATTAAATCAGATGCTCAGACATTGGTTATCATTGGTAATGGTTTTGACTTACATCATGGATTAAATACAAGATACACTGATTTTAAAAATTATCTATTAAATAATGATTTAGAGCTATTAGAAGCACTTGAAAATAATTTTGGTCTTGATCGCAATAATGATTATCTTTGGAATTGTTTTGAAGATAAACTAAAACATTGCACAAGCATTCCTTACAATCAAAATGTTCCAGTCTCAAAAGAAACTGCAGAAACTAAAATTTCAACTTTGATAGGCCAAATTTTCTATATTGATTCAAATTTGAATCAGAGAATTTTTGATTGGATTAGTGAGATTCAGCAAAACGAAATCTCTAGTGTGCTCTCCTGTAAAGAACCAATACTTATGAGTAGTGATTCTCTGTTTCTATCCTATAACTATACAACCGTTTTAGAAGATTGTTATGGAATTTCGGAATCAAGAGTCCATCATATTCATGGTAAATTTTCAAAAGATAATACACAGCAATTATTTGTTGGTTTTGGTGACAGCAATTTTGATGTATTAAAAAATTATCATGTAGGGATAAGTGAAGATTTCATAGTTACACCAGAAGATGGCAAAGGAAATTTAGAGGTTTCTTTAAAAGGTAAAGACTCAACTTTGTCAAGAATTTCAAACGGAGAATGTTATAGATTATTAAATTTTTTTACAAACAGAAATAAGACAGCCTTTCTTTCTGACGTTAACCTATACAATTTTAGTGTTAAAATTCTGCGAAAACTAAATAAAGTTAACAAAGTGATTATTCTTGGACACTCTCTTGGAACAAGCGACGTTCTTTCTTTGAAACTATTGAGAGATAAGTTAGGAGATGATGTTTATTGGTATCTTGGAGTTTATTCTGAATTACCAGATAATTACGTCAATAATTTGGCCAAAATTGCATTATTTAAACTTCTTTTAGATCAAGAACATTTGAGTTATTTTAAATGGTAGCTATCTGCTTCTATGATTTTGCAGACAATAACTGACTAAATAGGCATTATATTTTGCAAGTAAAAAAAGTGAGTCTAGAGACAAAACTTTTACGGAGTTAACCTATATATCGCAAATTACACAACAATTTGTTTTGACTTAATAAAATCACAGCAAATTTTGATGAAGAAAATTCTGCTAAAAATGGCTAAATGTTATTTCAAGCTCATGTGATAAGTCAGCTCTTGTTGATGCTATATATGAATTACCCAAAATCAGTTATTTTGCTGATAGTTGATAATTGTTAAGCAAATTTAATTTCTATTTTTTGAATACTGTGACAAATGCGTAAAAATAAACAAAGGAATGCTAATTATGAAAACAACATATGAAGTTAATAAAAAAGAAGAAGATGAAGACTTTATTATTCTGTTGAATGGAGGATTCACAATCAATCCTCAAAACATAGCAAAAATGGAATCTATCAAGGAAAAGATTAAGAGCTATTTTAATAAAGATTGCATAAAAATAACTACTAAAGATTCCAAAATAAAAAAAGAGGAAAAGATAGATGACAGACTTAATTAAAATTTTTGCGATAATACCATTTGGTTTTTTATTTTCTTGTTTTATCTTTTTTATTACTTCAAATTCACCATTAAAATCAAGATATTCACATAAAGATTTTAGAAGAGAATTTTCGATATGTAATCTAATTCGCATATCAATTTTTCTTTTTCTATCGTTATTTTTTTCTTTGGTAATAGTCTGTTTTACTCAATTTAAAGATATTGTTCCTAAAGATTCATCAGTTCCTATTAATCCAGTAGATGACTTTTGGGCAAAATTACAAGAATTTAACAATAGCCCTACCTTTTTGTTTTTTTTTAGTTCGGCATTAATTTTTACAGTATTTACTATTCTTTATATAGCATCTCAAAATAAAAATAAAAAAGTCGCATTAAAAAATCTTGATGCAAACGCTGAAGATAACGGATTTATTCACCCAATATATGAGGCAGCTGAGCATGATAAAGGACTAATTATTGAAACAGTAGATAACACTATTTACAAGGGGATGTGTCTTTATTTGACTCTAGATAGAGATTCTACATCAACAGAAAAATATGTTTGTTTTCTGGTTTTCGAAAAATTGTTTTACGATAAAAACAAAAGAGAAAACATTTCAATTTATAAAAATCATGATCTTTATGAAGAAATTAAAAATGCTAAAGATGGCAATCAGATTATTCCTAATTTAAAAAATACTCCCAAAACTTATTATAAAGAAGTTGATTTTTCAAAGTATTTTGAAATATACAAAAATCATTCTGTAATTTTTAAACTCTCTGACATTAAAACAATTAGTTTTTTCTAAAACTCTTAGTCTCAGAAAAAAAATTGCTTAGTTATAACATTTATATAAGGCCGATCCGATCTTACAATCTGTAGGATTATACCTTTATGCTATTCATAAAGGGATGTTGGTCTTGTTAGAATCTTTATTAAAGTCATGATTGACACATTGAATTATTATGTTAACTTCATTCAAAATATCAGGTTTTCGTAGATATGCTAATTTTTATTTACAGGATTTAAGCAGAATTAACTTTATTCTAGGCGAAAACAATATTGGTAAAACATCTATATTGGAAGCAATTTTTTCCTGGTCATGTGGACAGAATATCAGTCCTATGTTTAATATTCCCGTAAGCAGATGCAGATTTTCGAATTTTCAAAACAGATATTGGATGATGGAAGAACTAATTTCTATCTTTCATAATAAAAAGTCTCTTCCTTTTACTATGAGTTTTTCAGGTATCTATAACTGTAATGAAGAGAAATTTGAACATTCTGTATATCCATCAGATATTTTAACTGACTATGACTCATCGTATAAAAATACACAAGGGAAAGTTGTTCCAAGCATCAGTAATTCAAGTATTAATGATCAAAATTCTCTTTCAATCAGTTTGGATCAGTTCAACTCGCACCTGTGTTTACAATTGCTGAATGGCAGGTTGAACATAATGGAAAAGTTGTTTCTGAAAATTTAACATCTCCAGTAAACCCAATTTCAAAAGTATCTCCTTTTTTATTTGCAAAATATATTGATCTTTTTTCTCATATAACAGTAAATAAAATTATTCAGATTTATTCAAATTTAAAAAGAAATAATTTGATTGAAGATGTAATTCAGGAATTAAATAAAGTGTTCCCTGAAATTAAAAATATAGATATGATCCCATATCCAGATGGAAGAGTGTCGCCAATCAGTATTTTAAAAGATGGAACCACACTACCATTGTATGCATATGGTGATGGTGTGCAACGCTGGTTTTATGTTTTAGGAGCTATTGCATTATATAAAATTCAATAATTTGCATTGATGAGATAGATACAGGATTTCATCCTGCAGCTCAGGCAGAATTTTCAAAACATTTAGCTCAGTATTCAAAAAACAACAATGTTCAGTTATTCTTAACCACACATAATGTGGAATTCATTGATAATTTTCTGAAATCAGTAAAAGAACTTGGGGAAGAATATCTTGAAGAAACTAGGATCATTACATTAAGAAACAGTGGAAGTAATATAACCAAAAGAACACTTGACGGTAAAATGGCCTTGGATGGTCGTAATGAATTCAGTCTTGAGTTGCGATAGTAAAATTAACATAATGATAAGAAGTATGGACAAGGAGAGCTTTGACTGATTTATGATAAAAGGGCTGATACTCTGTGAAGGTAATTCTGATCAGATTTTGTTAGGACAGCTTTTACAAAAAAGAAAAAACTGGAAGTTTGTAAAGAAACTTAATAACGCTCCTTTTAATAATCAGAACATAGCGTGGTATAAAAACACTGCAGAAGACTTATTTGGGATCTGGTATGTTGGTGGTTCAAATTTTATACCGCTGTCAAATCGGTATTCAAAAGAGAACTGCTTGAGCATACAGTTGAATCGTTACTTGTTGTTACCGATAACGATGATACTTCAGAGGTAGAAGATAGATTAAACGTTATTATCAGTGAAATCAGCTCAACTCTGAAAATCGGTTCTGAACATTTAGAACAACAGTTTCAGACTGAGAGAAAATCTGGCTGGTAAGATATCAGCTTTTATAATAGTTTTGCCAACGTAACTAAAAGTGAAGATTTCGAAGAAGATCCTTTTGAAAAATCCGTAGTTCATTTTGGATATTTACTGATACCTGAAGAATGTAACGGTGCACTAGAAACATTCATGCTAAAAGCCTTGTTTGAGAGTAGTGATTCAAGACATGAAGTTGCAGATAAAGTACATGATTTCGTTGCCAGATTTAACACAGAATCAAAATATAACGTTTTTCTAAAAAGACGTCGTGATAAGATTAAAGCTGAGCTTGGAATGTTTGTTTCTGTCATAAATCCAGACAAGATGTTCGATACATAAAAAGAACTGATTGAAAGTGTCGACTGGAGTAAATTCGATCTTACAAACAGTCAGTTTAGTATGCTACTTGATGATGGTTATTTTGATTAAAAATCAGTAAGTGCCTTTATTTCCATTATACTGAAAGCAACGTGGTATGTATGTTACAAACTGAAATGAACGGCTAGAGACAATGAATATTTTGTTGCGTTAAAGTTAAATCAAAGAAATTTCTGATCACTCTATAGATTACGGGTTACAAGAGCACGTAGGTCTTGAATGGATGTCTAAGGTAGAGGCCGTATCATCAGATATGAACTCTGACTTTGAGGAAGCATTTAAAGAGAAATGTCCTCACCTGAAGATAGTTTACGATTACTTCCATATTGTTAAGAACTTTAATGACAAGGTGGTATCACAAGTACGTAAGGATGAGCAGAAAAGACTCATTGAAGTAGGTGATTATAGAAGGAGCTAAAGCTCTTAAGGGATGTAAATATATCCTTACCTCTAAAAAGGCAACACTTAGAACCAAAGATAATGACGCCTTTTTAGGTAAAGAGATTTCAAAAGGCTCTGAGCTCTTTAAAAAAGAATCTGTAGAGCAGACAGGCAATCAGCTTGGCAGGTATTACACTCTGCTCTGTCAGAATGAACTTCTGTTAAGCTTAGACTTTCTAAAAGAGGCAGTTGAAGCTGCCTACAGAGAGAACACTACTGACAGAATGAAAGCTAAGATTGAATATTTCATCAAGTTCTGTGAAGACTCTGAAAATGAGCATTTCCAATGGTTTGGAAAGCTTCTGAAGGATCATTTTGATGGTATAGTCAGTCATGCAAAATATCCGTTATCTAACGGAAAGGTTGAAGGTGTCAACCAGAAGATCAAGACCATCAGAAGGAAGAGTTATGGTCTACATGATGATGAGTATTTCTTTCTTAAACTGTTTGATGCTTCAAGACAAAGGTGGAGATCTTTGGAAGATGACTGAACAAAGATCCCTCTGTTTTTAGGACTGAACCAAAATTTTAGAAGAATTTCATGATAACTAAAGTTTTTGAATATTTATCTTCAACTTCAGAAATAAATAAAATCTGTGCATTATTTATTATACTCAATTTCTTTGTAATTTTCATTTTCCCATATATTCTTAAAATTTCATTTTTATTCAAAATCAAATATATACTTAAATTGGGTATAAAGCAGTATAGTTGGTTATCTATCAGAGTGATGAGTATAACCCTTGTTTATCTATATAGTATATATATCGGAATAGATTCATATCTAATTTTTATTCAAGTATACTATTTATATATGGAACTAATAAAAGTTTTAGCGATTTGCATAGCTAAATTTAGCTCTCTTTTTGGGGGAGGTAGCTCAGCAAAAATGCAAAAATTCTTTGATTGCGCTCCAATTGATCTTATTGATGAATATGGAGATATAACAGATAAATGCAGAAGTGGGGGTAATGATTACACTGACAAATCAAATCCTTACACAGAACAATTCGAAGAACTAAAATCTTTTCTTGAAAATCGCAATGTAAAAAACCTTGCCGTATTTGGTTCCTATGGAGCTGGTAAAAGCAGTTTTTTAAAAACCTTTTTCACTCACTACACTGTAAACGGTAGAAGAGATGAAGATAATGTAATCTATATATCATTACCTGATTTTAAATATACAAAAAAAGATAAAAGAGCTAACCAACCACATACAGAACAAAAAATTATAAAAGACAAAAAAAAATTTATAAACACAAAAAATCAATTCGAATCTTCAGAAAAAGATTCGCTTAATCTTGACCTTGAAACTGTAGAAAATGAGATCATAAGACAGCTTTTACATGGAAAAATTTCAAGAAAAGTTCCTGTTTCATTATTTTCAAATTTTAAAACTGATACTGTTGAAATTATCACTATATCTGTTTTTATCTTAAGTTTTATAACATTCTCTTTTCTTTGCAAAAATCATAATATTGGAATTAAAGAATTCTTCAATATTGATTCATATCTTTTGTTTAGATTAGTTTTACTATTGTCATTTTTCTGTCCAATATTTAAATACATTTCCAGAAGGTTTAGATTCTCTAATATTTCATTTTTTAATGTAGGAGTCAGTGCTAAAGATAAATCTCAATCATGTATTTTTGATTCATATCTTGACGAAATAACATATCTATTCGAAGAATCAAATTGCAGGTATGTAGTATTTGAAGATCTTGATAGAACAGAGAATTATGAAGTTCTCACTCATCTTAGAAGCTTAAATTTTATTCTGAATAATGATCATCGCTGCAAAGATAAGATTTCAGGGGATCAGAGAAGAATTGTTTTTGTTTACGTTATTAGAAGCGACATTTTCTACACTCCACAAGAAACAGTAAAATTCTTTGATGCTTCTATTCATATACAAAATATTATAACATCAGCTAATTCATGGGAGTTTTTCATAAAGTTTAGAGATGTACTCTGTAAAATTTACAAAACCGATACGTTGAAAAAAGAATTTCTTTCTAATAAAACTTTAACAGATGAATTTCTATCTAATATAGCTTTTTTTGTGACAGATCTTAGATTGGCCAAAATGATCTTTAATGATTATTTGAACATCTTGGGATCTCTAGAAGTTATTCTCTCAAATATAGAAAATCCTTATTTTGATTTCTTTGGTGAAAAGATTTTTTCATATGCTGTTTTTAGAGCAACATATCCTCTTGAAAGCGAGACTCTGTTACGAGATGAAGGTTTTATATACAACCTTCTAAACAAAAAATTTAATTATTGGGGCAAGGCAAATATTCAGGAAATAGCAAGTATTTCAAAAGAAACAGAACTCTCTATCTTAAGTGATGAAATTCAGACCAACAAAAATCTAAAATTATTATACTTACTACTTAACAAAAGATATTTATCTGAAGACTACAGACTTTACAGTGCAATTTTTACTAAAAACGTATTCAAAAACGAAGATGCAGATCAAAAGTTTTTTTTAGGTATTCTTAAATTAAGCGATGACTTTTGTCCTGAACTAGATATTTCAGAATATTTTGAAAAAGTAGTTCTTCAATATTTTCCGTACACTATTTTTAGATGCTTATTTATTCTTAATTTCAATTTTTATATAAGAATATTCAAAGAGTATTATTTAACCAAAGAAAAAGAAGAAAGATTTAACTTGTATTTATCTTACATAATTGAGTGCTGTTCATCAAAATCTGATACAGAATCTTTAATAAATCCTAAACATACGAAATTCTCATTTATACTGGATCTAATGGAGCATTTAGATATGTTGGTTTCAGAAAAAAAAGAGAATATTAGTTTTTTCTCTTTCTGTATTGAAATCATAATAAATTCAATTTTTAAGTCAATTGATGACAACAATTCAGCTCTAGAGACATCTCCTATTTTTTGCAATATTGGTTCTGAAATGTTACTTACATACATATTTTTTTATGGAAATATTAATATATTAAAAAATTTAATAAAAGAAGAACCTAAAAAGAATTATAAAGATCGTATAAAACATGAACTTGAAAGAATAGACAATTTAGGGAAATTTTTGTTTTATTTAGTAGATCACACTGGTCAGATGAATGAAAATTTCTTTGATTCGATTGACTTCCTAAATTTTAAATTTAAGCGATTAACTACAAATTATTCTTCGAAAAAAGATAACACCTATAAATTTATAAAAATATTAGCTAATAAATTACCCCACAGAAATCAATTAATTGCAATAGACTTTTTCTTTGACCCAAGTTGGTTTAATTTTTCTCATATTTCTCAATTCCTGATCGATAACAATAATTCAGCTTCAAATATACCTTACGAGAATTGTATTCTTACATCAATATTTACATCTACATCTGAAGATTTCACAGTATTTCAGAATGCTTTCTTTAGAGCTATATTTTCAATACAACAGTATGAAAACATTTTGCTTTTTAATGGAATCGAAAAGAGAAAATCCATAAAGGATACTGGAGTTGATTTTCTGCAGGATAGAAAAGAAATAATTCTGTTTGTAGCTTATTTTATTAATTATTTTGTTTCAAAAAATAAAAATTTTGCGAAAAGTTCTGCTAGTTTTTTCGGAAAAGAATTTGAGTTTTTTTGTCATTATAATATTCCTAAAGATAATAACGAATTAAATTCATTGAATTTAGATAACTATAAATTTCAAAATCAAAAGCTCAGTGATGCAGAAAAAGTTATCATGTGCTTTCTTGATTATGAGTTTAATGAAATTGATAATTTTTATGATTCTTATAAAAAAGCTATAGCAAATAAAGATTCAGTTTATTTAAAATTCTTAAAAAAGATTCAATATGTAAAAAAGATTAGACTATTTGAAAAGGAAGAAGCTAAATTTGCTTTAGTTGCTTCTTTATTGATGTTTTCATTTATTGAAAAACAAAATGAATTTACCCCTAAACATAAGATTACACCAAACATAAACAATATTATTGACATAAAAGAATTAATTGATCAAACATATACGAACGAAAATAACAGAGATTATAAAATTTCTGAGCCAACATTTAATTCAGAATACAACCGCTGTTGGGAAATTTTAACTAAATTCTTCCATAGCTTCTACAAAGAAATCTTTGCATCAGACAAAGACAAACAATACAACCTAGATCCAGATTTTGATAAGACATCATATTCTTTTGAAAAGACTAAACAATACATTAGCTCTTTAAAGAAGAAAGATAACTAACCCCAAGTTTTAATATTACTTTGAACAGAGGAATTTTTTAATTATGTACGATTATTTAGTAGTAGGTTCAGGTTTATATGGTGCAATCTTTGCTCACGAAGCAAAGAAGCATGGTAAATCTGTATTAGTAGTAGAAAAAAGGGCAAACATTGCAGGAAATGTTTATACAGAAAATGTTGAAGGTATAAATGTTCATAAATATGGAGCACATATCTTCCATACCAATAATAAGAAGGTATGGAACTATATTACTCAATTTGCTGAGTTTAATAGATTTACTAACAGCCCTGTTGCTAATTACAAAGGTGAACTATATTCATTACCATTTAATATGTACACCTTTAATAAGATGTGGGGAGTAGTAACACCTGAAGAAGCTCTAGCTAAGATCAATGAACAGAGAAAAGAGATTGTATCTGAGCCTAAAAATCTTGAAGAGCAGGCAATCTCACTAGTAGGTAGAGATATCTATGAAAAGCTTATCAAAGGTTATACAGAAAAACAGTGGGGTAGAGATTGTAAAGAATTACCAGCTTTTATTATTAAAAGATTACCTGTACGTTTAACTTTTGATAACAACTACTTTAATGCTCTATACCAGGGTATTCCGGTAGGTGGTTATACCAAGATGGTCGCAAATTTATTAGAAGGTATTGAAGTAAGATTAAATACAGATTACTTAAAGAATAAAGAAGAGTTAGATAAACTTGCTCATAAAGTTGTTTACACTGGTCCTATTGATGCTTACTTTGATTACAAGTTAGGAACTCTAGAATACCGCTCTGTAAGATTTGAAAATGAGTTATTAGATATTCCAAATTATCAGGGTAATGCTGCTGTAAACTATACAGACAGAGAAACTCCATTTACCAGAATCATTGAACACAAATGGTTTGAATTTGGCAAAGATGAAAATGGTAATGATCTTCCTAAGACTGTAATTAGTAGAGAGTATTCATCTGAATGGAAGAAAGGTGATGAACCTTACTATCCTGTTAACAATGAAAAGAACGGTAAGCTATATCTTGAATACAAGAAATTAGCTGATGCTGAGAAAAAAGTGATCTTTGGCGGAAGATTAGGAGAGTACAAATATTATGATATGGATGCTACAATAGCATCAGTATTAGACAAGTGTGAAAAAGAGTTTGAGTAACCAATAAGGTTCTTACTCTTAAAAAAGCACTGTAGTAAAGCACATGGCATTAAAAGATCCTATTGCTGATGGGCAGACTAGAATCTAACTACAGTGCTTTTCTCTGTATATAAAGGTGAGTTTATGTACATAAAAGAAATTGATGTTGAAAATCTTGGACCTCTTGAAAAGGCTAATATTAAATTTAGCTTTAACGAAGATGGCTCACCTAAGCCACTTATTTTAGTAGGTAAGAATGGTTCTGGTAAATCTACATTGATTTCTAATATTGTTGATTCTTTTTATGAGTTTGCAGCAAAAGCATACAGTAATATTCAAATCAATGATAAAAATAAAAGTTCATATTCTTGCTACTATAAAATTCTTTCTCCAATAGAAATTCAAACAGGAAAATCATTCCTATATTCACATATTCTTTTTGAAGATAATGTGGATTATTTATTTGTCCAAGGAAAATGGATCCCTGAAGAAACTTTCAGCAGTATAGGTTGTCTTCTTAGTGATAAAGATCCTAAAAATGGTAATATTTCATTTAAAAGAATAACAAAAAATTCAAATTCAATTGAAGACAGTTTTGTAAGAGATGTATTATCAAATCAAGTAATTGCTTATTTCCCTCCAGATAGATATGAACGACCAAATTGGTTACATAGATCGTATTATGAAAGAATATCCTATTATTCAGAAAATATTCATTTAAAGCTAAATGAAGAATTTAGTAATGAGTATAAAAATCCAATTACGGTAAATTGTGGAGAAGATGATCTTTTACGTTGGCTTCTAGATATAATAGCTGATTCAAGGATTGATTTTAAATTTGAACGAGATAATGAACAATTAAACATTCATCGAGTTAATGATAACAATTTTCAAAAATTAGTGCCTTATATTGTCACACGAGACAATATTCAAAAAATTACTTCTACTATCTTAGGGTATGATGTTGAGTTTGGCTTGAATCCGAGAAGTGCTGGAAATGCTAGGTTTTGTATTATAAAGAAGAAAGATAATGAAATTATAGCTCCATCTTTGAGTTCTTTATCTTCAGGACAAATAGCTCTTTTTAAGATGTTTGCAACTCTTGTTAAATATGCCGATTCATATGACGTTCAGCGCAGTTGTAATTTGTCAAATATTAGTGGTGTTGTTGTAATTGATGAAATAGAGCTTCACTTACATCCGTCAATGCAGGCAGATATTCTCCCAATGCTTATAAAGCTATTCCCTAAAATTCAATTTATAATCACAACTCATTCCCCTTTATTTTTGTTAGGATTGGATAAGGTTTTAGGTAAAGATAGTTACGATATTATTGATTTACCCTGTGCATCTAAGATATCAACTGAATCTTTCTCAGAATTTATTTCAGCATTTAAATGCTATGAAAATACCTCTTTTTTTGAAAAAGAACTTCAGAGTGTTTTATCTACCTTAACTTCAAATTCGAACGGCAATTCACCATTGATCATTACTGAAGGTCAGACTGACTGGGTGCATTTAGAAGCTGCTTATCGAGCTTTATCACAAGATTCTAAGAATAAAGTTCTGTTTAGCAAATTAGGAAATATTAAGTTTTTCGAATATGAAGCAAAAGATCAAGGTCATCTTATTTCTGAACTAGGCTTTGGAATAAAAGGTAGTCCTTTATACAAAGCTGAAATGGGAGATACGTCTTTACAGCATTTATGTGAATCATTTTCTAAACTTCCGAGAAATAACTTAGTAATTTGTATCTTTGATCGTGACAATAATGAAATCTTCAAAAAAGTTACTAATAATGGAAATTATAAAGATTGGGGAAACAATGTCTATTCCTTTGCTATTCCTATTCCAAATGAAGATAGGGAGAAAACTCCGCTAATATCGATTGAGCATTATTATTCTGACAATGAAATTAAAACCACTCAATTGAAAGGTGATGTTGAATGCCGATTGTATATGGGCTGTGAGTTTGACTCGTTCGGAAGAATGATTGATGGTAATAAGCTGTGTAACAGTTTAAAAAAATGTGGTGAAGATAAGATAAACATCTTGAGTAGAGGAAATGAAAAAATTATCTGCAAAGATTCAAGTGATCAAAATGATTATTCTCTGTCAAAAGCCGATTTTGCATGGAATATCTATAATAAGAGAGCTGATTTTAACAATTTTGATTTTTCTAACTTCATTAAAATCTTTGAGATGATAAGAGATATTATTGAGCACCACAATAGCCAAAAGCAGAAAGAAAATCCCGTGAATATCATCAATGATGGACAGAACGTTAATATTGATCAATGACGAGACTAGCCTCAAACTTTATGTTATTCAGTTTGATTTTATAGAAAATGAAATGATTAAAGCGAAGAGTGTGCAACTTGGGCTGTATTTATTAAAATCTTTAAGTTCACATAAGAGAACAAAAGTTAATCAATAGCTGTTTGCTTGAATTAAATTTAGCTACAGTTTTGTCAAATACAATAAGTTTATTTAGAGTTAACCATGAAAAAAGAAATTAAAAAATTACTAAAAAATTCTCCTTTATATCCATTTTTAAGATCAACTAAAAGAACTCTTAGAATTTATAAAGAATACCCACAAAAGTATGGTGTAAGTCCAATTGAAGCTTTAAAGGAAATTAAAGTATGCAAGTATGATGCTCCATGCATTCTCAAAAAAGCTTCAATTAAAAATCAAGGTGTAGGTGATTTCTTCTATTCTTTAGATCATTCAATTGTAGTTAAGCCAAAGAATACAATAATTCACAATATGCCAGTGGATTATGATTATGTTACTAATCTTGAGTTAGGTGATTCTGTAATTGAAAATTCTATTAGGGATTATGTAAAAAGAATAAATGATCCTAGAGTTACTTTAGAAAAGCCTCATGATCTTAAATCAGCATTACAATCTATTCTTCTATGGAACGCTCTGTTATGGCAAACAGGACATAACCTTGTAGGTCTTGGACGTTTGGATAAAGTGCTAGCTAAATACCCATTACCTGAAAATGCAGAAGACCTTCTATGTGATTTCCTGAAGACACTGCACTGTGAATATACTTTTAAGAGTGGAGTCTTAAAAGGAGATACCGGTCAAATCATCTTATTAGGTGGTTTAGATGAAAATGGTGAATATTTTTGTAATGAATACACAAAGCTATTTATAAAGTGTGTTGAGAAAATTCATCTTCCTGATCCTAAATTACTCTTGCGTTGCAGCAAGAATATGCCTAAAGAACTGATGGAACTTTCAATGGAATGTAACGCAACAGGTATTGGTAGTCCTCTTTTCTCAAATGACGATATTGTAATTCCAAAACTTATTGATTTTGGTTATGAAGCAAATGATGCTTATAACTATGGAGTTTCAGCTTGCTGGGAACCTTTATCAATTGGTAATTCACTAGAGCAGAACAATCTGGCTAATGTTGAGTATGGCAGTTGCATGCATCAAGTTTTAGTTGATGAAATGTTGTCTGAATGCAGTACCTTTGATGATGTACTCAATGTCTTTTATAAAAAGCTTGAAAACAACAGTATTCAAATCAAAATAGGACTAGATAAGATTGCTTGGGAAGATGATCCTTTATTGTCTTTGATGATGGGATTGAATACTGATATTGCTGAAGGAGGAGCGAAATACAATGACTACGGTATTTTATCTGTAGGTATGTCTGCTGCCGTAAATTCATTATTGAATATTAAAAAGTTCGTATTTGAAGAGCATAAATACACATTAAAAGATGTACAAAAGATTATTTTAGATAACTACCAAAATTCTGTTGATGACTTTGCTTTATTCTCTGAAAACGAAAATGGATATGGTACAGAATCAGATGAAGCAATTTCTCTTACCAACAAGATCATTGCCAAGACAGAGACTTTCTTTAAAGATTATAGAAACAAATTTGGCGGAAAAGTTAAGTTTGGCCTAAGTTCTCCTGGATATTTGATGATTGGTCAAAATTGCGGAGCTACTTTAGATGGAAGAAAAGCAGGTGAAGCATTCCAGACTCATATTTCACGTGATAAAGGCGAACCTTTAACTGAAATCATGAACTTTGAGTCTAAGCTTAAATTCACTGGTACCAGTGCTAATGCCAATGTTCTTGATGTGATGGTTCCATCTTCATTACTAAAAGATAATGTAGATAAGTTTGCTACATATATGATGGCAGGTATTAAAGCTGGTATATTCCAGCTACAAATGAATGTTCTGTCATATGCTCAATTAGTTGATGCTAAAGCACATCCAGAGAAGTATCCTAACTTAATCGTAAGAGTATGGGGATTTAGTGCTTACTTTAATGATCTTCCTGAAGAATACAAAGATCACCTAATTAACAGAGCAAAACAGATGGAGCACATCAACTAATGGCTCAGAAAAGCATCAAAAAAAATTATATCTATAATTTAGCATTCCAGATCCTTACTCTGGTAATACCTTTAATCACTACTCCTTACTTATCAAGAGTTTTAGGAGCAGATGGTATTGGTACCTACAGTTACGTTGAGGCTATATCTTCATATTTCGTACTCTTTGCAACTTTAGGTTTAACAACTTTTGGTCAAAGAGAAGTTTCCTATGTTCAGGATGACAGAAAAAAGAGAACTATCGTCTTTTGGGAAACTTGTGTTATTCAGTTAATAGCTTCTCTTATTTGTATCGTAGCTTATGTATTCTTCTCACTGATGCAAAAAGATACTCTGTTGTATTTAGTGCTGGTCATCAATCTTTTCTCTGTTATAGCTAATGTAACCTGGTTATTTCAGGGAATGGAAGAATTTGGCAGAATCGTTTTACGAAACATCATTTTTAAGTTAATAGGCTTAGCTTATATCTTTATCTTTGTTACCGAAAAAGATGATGTAATAGTTTACTTGTTTGGTGTGGCTTTCTTCGCTTTCTTGAACAACTTAAGCTATTGGACAATGCTTCCAAAGTTTGTAGACAGACCTAAGTTAAAAGAATTGCATCCTACAAGACATTTAAAAACAGTCTTTTCATTGTTCTTACCTACAATTGCCATCTCTATTTATACCGTTTTAGATAAAACTATGATTGGTATCATTACTAATGATTCTTTTGAAAACGGTTATTATGAGCAGGCTATTAAGATGTCCAGAGTGGTACTTTCTGTAGTAACTGCTTTAGGCGTGGTCATGATCCCGAGAATTGGCCATTACTTTAGCCATGGAGATACTGAAGCTGTTAGACAAAGCATGTACCGTTCATATCGATTTGTGTGGTTAATAGGAATACCATTAACATTTGGTTTGCTTTCTGTATCAAGTAACTTCGTTCCATGGTTCTATGGCCCTGGCTTTGACAAGGTAGTTCCTTTGTTAGGTATTTTAGGATTCTTGATCTTAGCTATAGGTATTAACAATGTAACTGGTGTTCAGTACTTAATTCCTACCAAAAGACAGAATACTTTCTCTTTTACAGTAATCATTGGTGCAGTATGTAATTTTCTGTTGAACATGGTTCTTATTTATAAATATGAATCAATTGGAGCTGCCATAGCATCTGTACTTGCTGAAACTATTATTGCTTTAGTCCAGCTGTATATTGTGAGAAAAGAGCTGTCATTTATTAAGATTGTTAAGTTAGGTATTCATTACTACATTGCTGGTGCTGTGATGTTAGCTGTGCTTCTGTATGTACGAGATTACTTTACTCCATCAATGCTAAATACTCTTTATTTAGTTGTAATTGGTGCAATTGCTTATTTCTTGTCTCTAATTATCTTAAGAGACGATTTCTTATTATCAAATGTGAATACTATCTTTAAGAAGGTATTAAAAAGGGCTTGACATGAAGACTATGGAAAATAACATCTTGTTGACAGACAGACAGACAGACAAGCTATGATTGGCTAAGAGTTGTCCTAGTAATTCTTGTGGTAATAGGTCATGCTACATATTTAGATATTAAGACACCTTTTGGCAGTATTTACTATGCTACTTTGATGCAAGAAAATTGGGTAGATACATCTTTGTTTTATAAATTAGCAAATGCTTTGACTGGATTTATTTATTTATTCCTTTCATATGCCTTTTTTTATAGCTCTTTCAGGATGTTTGTTTGCATTAAAGAGATATGATTTAAGATCTTTAGTAAGTAAAAAGTTCAAAAGACTCCTGATATCATTCTTTGTGGTATGGTTAGGATGGAATCTTCCAATCAAGTCCTTTACAGGCTATTACAATAATGTAAGTGTATCTGGTATGTTTTTACAGATGATCTTTCCTTCATGTGTTTACCTGTGGTACCTAGAGTGTTTGTTCTTTGTTTTTTTACTGGCACAATTCATCACAAGATTTAAAACTACGGTTCAGTTAGTTTTAATCGCATGCTGCTGGTTAGTAGGTGTTGCTCTTTATAAGAAGTTCTCTGATTACCACTTTTTAGGTGATCCTGTTTACTATGTAGTATGGTTCTATTTAGGCTATAGAGAAAAAGATGTAATAGCTCTGTGCAAGAAGTTTAAACTTTGGAATACAGCTACAGCTTTAGTTTTACCTTTGTTACTGTTATGCATATTTTGCATAGGGCATATGATTGAAATTAAAGGTTTAAGCACATTGCTTAATTTCATATTAGGACCACTGTTTATGTTTGTGTCATTGAGTTACTTTTCAAGACTCTTTACCAAACACAGCAGCAAATATCTTAAGACCAGCAGTGATTATGGCTTAGGAGTGTATCTGTATGCTGAACCTATTAACTACTTATTGCTTTATATCTTTTTTGAAAAGTGTGGTATTGCATTCTTTGGAGAAGAATCTGGTGCTGCCACAATTTATTTTTCAAGAATTATAGTAAGTACTGTAATTGCAATCGTCATTACTTATTTTTGGCGAAAGTTCAATATTAAGTACTTACATTAACTAATGTTAGAAAACAAATGATCATCACCAATATTCAAAGATTTTCTCTTCATGATGGACCAGGGATTAGAACAACTGTATTTCTAAAAGGTTGTTCTATCAGATGCCCATGGTGTTCAAATCCTGAGAATATCAATCATCAAATCGAAAGGTATGTTAAGGATGGAAAAGAAGGTTTCTATGGGAAAGAATATTCTGTAGATGAAGTCATAAAAGAAGTCCTCAAAGACAAAATCTTTTATGAAGATAATGGTGGTGTGACATTTTCAGGAGGTGAGGCTCTTTTATATGCAAAAGAGCTTTTGCCTTTAATGCAACAAATTAAACAGAACAATATTTTAATAGCAGTTGAGTCAAGTCTTTTCGTACCATCAAGTTATCTTGAGATGGTGATTCCTTTTGTTGATTACTTTTATGTCGATTTAAAAGTCATGGATAAGGAAAGATGCTCATTGCTATTAAAGGGCAATTTAGATCTTTTTAAGAGCAACTTAGCAATTCTTGCAAAAAGTAAAAAGTTTAATGTGAGAATTCCAGTAATATATGGCTATACTGATGATGAGAATAACATCAAGTGCATCATAGATGTGATTAGAGAATATAGATCATCTATAAAAAAGGTAGGGCTTATAAAAGGGCACAACCTAGGTGATAACAAGTACATTAGTTTAGGTAAAGATGTTCCTCAAAAAGCTGAAGTCAGTGATCTGTTTTTAGAAGAGTATAGAGTGAAAATTCTGAATACAGTTGAAGATGTTGAAGTTGAGGTGTGCAAGATCTAGTTTTGTTACAAAAAGATCTACTTTCTTGTCACGAATCTTTAAGCTAATTTTTCTGTACAGAATCAGTATTATCAATAAAATCGCAGAGCCACAATACATACATATATCACATTACCATCAGTCCCTGTGAACTGAAGTAAACACGAGCAAAACTGGAGAACAAACATGATCTACAAAGCAGAAAACATCTACAAGAGAATAAAAGATGGTCCAGAGATTGCTTCTGAAGCGGAGTTTATGAATTTATACAGACCAAAGTCTGGAACCCCGTTAATCACAGATGAGATGCTTTTGCCTGCATTTTCTGAGCTTCGCCTGGCTCTTGGGCAAAATTTCAAGATGGATCATATCTGCTTTCTGTTCGGTAATGGATGTTCCATATATGCTGGATCGAAGTCCACAACTGAATTCAAGATAACTAATGTGGTTGGTGAAGAGCAATCGGGTAAGATTAAGACTGTTATTGATAAGATATTAGGCAAATCCATGGAAGAACAGCTAAACGAATTGCTCATCGCCAAAGAATTCTACCATATCATAGGAGATAAAAATGAGCAGATTGTTTCTACCGTGATAAATGCCGTTAAAGATTACTTGCTGAAGACTTATGTCAACTCCGTTAAATACAGCGATCTTAATCTCCATGAAGTAATGCTGATGAAAATGCGTTCTTTTGGTTGCCTAGAGAAGTTGAATCTTTACACTCTAAATTATGATCTCGCTCTCGAGTACATTTTGGATAAACTAGGCATCGAATATGCTAATGGATTTTCTGGTTTTGTAAATCGAAAGTTTGATCCTAGGTCATTACAAGCGTCTCGAATCACCAAGTTGGTAAAAATCCATGGTTCAGTCAATTGGGTATTCGATAAAAAGGATAAGATTATCAAAGAAGTTCAGCCTCAGTTCTCCTCTGGCGGAGTGGTATCCGTCCCTAATGCCGAACGTGTACTTATTTATCCAACAGTGCAAAAACTGTATAAGACATACAATGCTCCCTACAGCGAGTTGATGCGTAGTATGTTGGATGGATTCGAATCACAGAGTAATGTGATTATTGTACTTGGATATCGGTACGCAGATGAGCATATCAATGAAATTCTGTACAAGGCTGTTGCTAACCCTAACAACATCTTCTATTTCTTTGACTATGGAGATGGCTCTTGCGATTTTCTTCAGAGAATGGAAAATCTTTCAAAGAACTTGCAGAACATCAATATTCTTGTAGGTAAATTTCTTGGTGACTTTGAAACTTTTGTTAAGTTTATGTTGCCTGCAAACGCAGAGAAGACTGATGAAGAGAGGATCTTTGATCTACTGAACAGTGTAATGAAAAAAACGCGCTGAGAAAAGCAATGCTGATTGAATCATTTGGAAAAATTACAAAGATAACCGGATCCAAGGTTACAATTCTTGTTCAATGTTCTGACGCTGTAAATAAGGTGTCAGTGGAAAACTTTGTCCTTAATTATGTGTCTATTGGTTCGCTTCTAGGAACTAATCTTGTTGATGGAAGAACACTGGTGCTGACAGTCGAAGAGATATTTGAGCATGGTATAGAACACTATATCAGTGCATCCATCAGTGGTATTTATGATAATGTTCTTCAGCGATTCACGTTTGGCTCGAATTCTTACCCATTGATTGGGGAACGAGTTTCTATCTTGAGTAACGATGTGCTTGGAAGAATCTTTGCACCGAAGAAGGAGCACGTAAAGGCTACAATTGGAACCTACATATATGACAACACTGTCACAGTGGGCTATAATCCTGATGTTCTATTTGGAAAACATCTCGGAGTCTATGGCAACACAGGTAGTGGAAAAACCTGTACGGTTGTCTCCATCATTCAGAATTATATCCGTGAGAATTCAAAAAAGGATATCAAGTTCATTATTCTTGACGTGAACAGGGAATATCGTACTGCTTTTAAGGACTCTGAGTGCGAATATTATGAATTTGATAGTCTTCGGTTCAACCATGCGATTTTGAACAATCCAGAATATGGTCGGCTGTTTCGGGCTGCTGAGGGTATTCAGTATCCAGCGTTGAGAGATTGTATAACAGGACTATCTGCTAATGGAACTCGATGGTGGGATCTAAAAAATCTGGAGAATAAACTGAAAGATTGGGCAAATAAAGCAGGAAATGACAATTTTTCTAAGAATCAAATCAATGGCTATCTGAGAACACTATATCTGCGTATTGAATCGATTCTTGATGATTCTCAACTAATGAGTGTCATTAACACTCAGGATGATGATACATTTCAGAAGATTCTGAAATCTGATAAGAAAGTTCATATCCTAGACTTGCAGATTTCCATTGATGCTCTTGACATAGTGCTCTACTTACTGTTCAAAACGATTTACCAGTACAAAGTGGAGCAGAGAAAGAATGCAGTTCCTGATACAACGCATCTGAATCTGGTGTTGGAAGAAGCACACCGGTACATTAATGCAGATCTTGATGAAACCAAACTTGGAAATTATTACATTGATAAATTGTCCCGTGAAGGACGCAAGTTCGGAATTGGACTGGTGATTTCATCGCAGGTTCCTTCTATGCTGGCGTATGAAATAGTCAGTCAGTGCAATTCTGTGATTATGCACAAGATTACAAGTAAGCGCGATATGGAATTTCTTCGGGGAGTTCTCAGAATATCCCATGATTCTTTCTATTTGCAGATGAGTGCTTTAGAAAAACAGCATGCCATCGTCTGCGGGGAGGCTTTTCCCAATGACTGCATTGTAAAAATTCATGATGCAAATCCTCTTCCGCAAAGTATAGATCCAGTGATTGGGGAAATCCCATAGGACTGACGTCAGCAAACGTTGAACCGGATAATAATAGTTCTATTGAACTTTGCGAGGTTGGTGTCCCTGATAAAAGAGGGGAATGAACATATAGAGGAATTGTAACATTGTAGATCATATGAGTATAGAAATGCTGATCTTTTCAAATTGCAACGTTTACCTTAGGAGACATAATGGATAATCATACCCAAGACCTTAAGCAATTTTAGCAGAAGGGTTAGGTTGGTTAACGATCTGCCACACCAAGGTTGGCAGATCTTTTAACTTAACAATATCTCGATTAGATGGCTTTGTTCTTTGACAGGGCAGAGCTATGTCATCGAGAAGTTCTTTAAAATTTTGATATACAGTGGACGACTTACGGAAAAGTAAGGCTTTGAATAACCCCTCAAAGCATTCATTCTGTTTATGAAGCTTAAGCATTGAAATCCTTTCAAAGCAATTATCTTTGGCACATTTAAGACCGGTATAGGTTTTAATGATTGAAACAGTTAAAGGCAACAGGATGAAAGAGAGAATAATGTTCTTATTAGCGGAGTTAATGCTTTTTAAGCAGATACTACGCTTATTAGCTTTGTTAAACAGTTCGATAGCCCATCTGAGTCTGTAGAGCAGGTAAATCTGTTTAGCCCCCGGTCTGTCTCTTGGGATATTAGTTCTTAAGATAGAACGTTTGTCATCATCAGTACAGTTAGAGTTGTAACGGACAATAACTCTGTTCTTATGACCTGAAGCAAAGGTAACATCTAAGTCGGCACAGGATTTTGATGGTAATTTATTAACAGTCTAACCTTTGAACTCAGGTATAGACTTACCATCATCACCAATAGCTCTATCAATGGTAGCTACAGTTCTTAACTTACCTCTGATAAGGTACAGATTACCGCTATCAGCAATTCTCTGTTCAAGCTCTTCATTTACGTAGCCTCTATCACAGATAATAAGGCAGTTATGGAATCTGTCAGTAAGAACAGAATCTCTTTTTTAGCCTTCAGCTTCTGTGATTTCTACATATACGAAGCTTTGTCTTAACCCTGAGAAAGCTATATGAAGTTCTATAACTGGTTTGTCAAATCACGAACTGAAAGATACTCCAGTTTTCTTTATGAGTTCATCAACCTCCATGTATATCAAATTAAAAAAGCTTTGGACTGAGACTTCAAACTTTAGAACAATTGTATTGAATTATATTTTAGACTCTCAGTTTAAATAGGGAATTTTCTTTTATTACATGAGAATATTCGGAAGTAATGTTATGAATGATTTTTTTGATACTGATTTAAAAGAAATAGTTAATAAATATTATTCCTCCTTTCAAAATCTTAATGAAGGTGATGCAGGAACTCGTTTTAAGAGCTGGGAGTATTGTCATCAATTTTTTCTAGATAATAAAGACAAATTCAAAGGCAAATTTAAAGATGGAGTTTTGGTTAAAAATGAAGATTTAACTTCTGAACAAAAGTCGATCCGTGATCTTATGGCACTACATTTGGGTTTTTATTTAGCAAGTTGGGGAATGTATAGAGGTTCTTCTTTCTTACTAAATAGAGATTATAAAGCACACTTAAAGGCTGTTGATATCATTCTTGAACCAAAGTATGAATCACTATGGAATTTTAATCCTACAGATGAAGAAACTATTGATAGTGTCTACAAACTTTTATTTGGTGATCCTCATCGTAAATCGGACAATAAAAATGATTGTGGAATATATTGGAGAATCAAAGAAGATGCTTATAGATCTATATCAATTCAAGATTGCAATCTATCTTTAAGTCATAACAGTTCATCTAAGGATTCTGTACCTACAGATACTCTTGTTACCAAAATCTTATTAGGTACGTTTGCCTGCATTCCTGCATTTGATAGATTCTTTGAAAAAGGTGTTAGATTTTGCAATAAAAAGGTTCCTAAAGAAGAAAAAATATCTTCTAACCTAGAATCCAATCCACAGAGAACTTTCAAAGCTATTTCAAAATTTGCATTAACTCATTCTGATTCAATTAACTCTTTAATAAATGACGAAAATTTTGAAGGCCTGAAAGATTATCCTGTTATGAAGATTGTTGACATGTACTTTTGGCAAAAAGGATACGATGCCCCTTCTTCAAATGGGAATAATTAGTTCAGAGGGAATAATTAGTTTAATGAAGCCCATAATAGCCTAACGTCATGGTTGATAATAGCAAAGTTATCGGAGTTTGTGTTGATTGGTTTAATTGGTAAGAGATTTAAATATAATCCTCAAAATGGTTTTGTGAGTCAATCTTTGACAGATAAATCCATTAAGGAATATTTAGATATATTTTCAGTAAAGCCATTCTATCAGTGCGATGACTTAAATGATCTGCTTGAATACTTTAACATTCTAATTTATCTCAAAGACACAAATGACAAAAATTGTATTATAGATTGTTGCGAATTAAGAGCATTAGGAGAGAATTTTAAATGCTCAGTTGTAGTATGAACCCCATTATTGATCACATGATTGATAATGGGGTTTTGTTATGAAA
>ERZ1034763.232-NODE-232-length-31207-cov-7.080348_pt1 | contig 31207 bp, 30 predicted proteins | sample MGYA00520701_ERZ1034763 | MGnify/ENA primary metagenome ERZ1034763 (study PRJEB33766, sample SAMN09781707) | gut metagenome | biome: gut microbiome | host: Homo sapiens | place: Madagascar | study: EMG produced TPA metagenomics assembly of the PRJNA485056 data set...
AATCCTGTGTCTTCTGCATAACCATCGCAACTACAATCTTGTCCTTGCCATATTTTCCCTCAAATGCTGTCTTATCGCCATAGTTATTATCAGATGCGAACTGCTCAAGGTCTCCCTTGTACTCATACTCAGTTACTGTGATGCCCTCTTTCTCAGCAATCGCACATATAATCATCTCCTGGGCTATGTTCTTCTTAACATAGTCGTCAAATGACATGTTCATATTCTCCTGACAGTACTCATCAACAGTCTGGTTCTTCATAAGAGAATACATTTTGATAGATGACTCATATTCATCCTTCTTAGTATTAAGGAAATCCTCTGGATATCCAGTAACCTTGCAGACCTCCTGAAGCTGGATAAGAATTGCATTCTTTGTCTGCTCCTCTATCTCCTCATTAATAGAATCAGCGAGTTCTTCCTTAATCTTCTGTCTGTACTCATCAACAGTATTGACATCAAAATGTGCCTGTACATATGCATCTGTTATCATTGGCACATTAGGCTGCTCAATCTTAGTCATTGTAATCTCAAATACAATCTTCTTGCCTGCATACTCCGATGCCTGTGTAAATGTCTCAGGAACAACAAGCTGTGCAATCTTAGTCTCTCCTGTCTTCATTCCGTAAAGTTCATCAACAAATCCATCAATATAGAATGTATCTGTTCCAAGTACAAGCTCATAATCATTATCTGAGAATCCATCTACTGTAAGTCCATTAATAGAAGCAGAGAAATCAAGTGTAACCTTATCAGTATCTGCAGCACCTCTCGATGTTACCTCCTGATATGTTATATTATCCTTCTGGTCACTTGTAATTCTGTCATTGATAAGCTTCTTTTCAATGGCATCTGTATCAACTGAATATTTCAGTCCCTTATATTCACCTAACTGGACATAATCTGTTGGATTATATCCATATGATGGTGTAATCTTGGTATTACATCCAAATGTTCCAATAGTAAGCAAAACAAGTGCTATGCATGCACTTATCTTCTTAACTGCACTAATATTACGCATATATATATCCTCCGATTTCAAACAATCTTGATAATAATACCATAAAACATGCATATTTCATAGCATTTTCATAAATAATTCACATAATCTAATAAAGGTCTTTGCCGGAAAACTGACAAAGACCTTTAAATATGTTCAATTATTATTAAACTAATAATTATGCAAGCTTAGACTTAGCAAGCTCTGCAAGCTTTGCAAATCCTTCAGCATCGTTGATTGCCATCTCTGACAATACCTTTCTGTTAAGATCTACATTAGCGAGCTTAAGACCATGCATAAGTTTGCTGTATGATAAACCGTTCATTCTTGCAGCAGCATTGATACGTGCAATCCATAACTGTCTGAACTGTCTCTTCTTCTGCTTTCTGCCCTTATAAGACTCTGTAAGAGCTCTCATAACTGACTGCTTAGCAACTCTATACTGCTTAGATCTAGCTCCTCTGTAACCCTTAGCGAGCTTTAATACTCTATTGTGCTTCTTCTTTGCGTTCATACCGCCTTTAATTCTTGCCATTTTATATTCCTCCTTCTATACCTACCTGCAAATTAAAGGTAAGGCATGATCTTCTTCATTGTCTTTACATTAGTTGCATCTGTCATAGCTGCGTGTCTAAGATTTCTCTTTCTCTTAGTTGTCTTCTTTGTAAGGATGTGGCTCTTGAAAGCTTTAGCTCTCTTTAACTTACCTGTACCAGTTACTTTAAAACGCTTTGCAGCTGCTCTCTTTGTCTTTACCTTTGGCATAATAAACCTCCTAGAAAATAATCAAATAGTAAATTATATTTTAACGTTTTTCAGTTAAAAACATCATCATGCTCCTGCCTTCCATCTTAGGAGCTTTATCAACTACTGCAACATCACTAAGTCTCTCAGCGAAATCTGAAAGGATATGCTTGCTGCTCTCGATATGAGCCATCTCACGTCCTCTGAATCTTAATGTAACCTTTACCTTGTTACCTTTCTCTAAGAACTTTCTTGCGGCGTTGCACTTAGTATTAAGATCGTTAACATCTATGTTAGGTGATAATCTGACCTCTTTAGTCTCAACTGTCTTCTGTTTCTTCTTGGCTTCTTTCTCTTTCCTGATTAATTCGTACTTATACTTGCCATAATCAATCAGTTTACATACAGGTGGCTTTGCAGATGGTGCAATCATAACTAAATCTACTTCTGCATCCTTAGCAAGCTTGAATGCATCCTTAGATAACATAACCCCAAGCTGTTCTCCATCCGCACCAATAACGCGGACTTCCTTTTCCCTGATCTGTTCGTTAATCAATAAATCGCTAATGGCTGTATACCTCCTAAAAATGTAAATAAAAAAGTGGATAGCTTAAACTATCCACTGAACAACCAATCACAAAAGCATAAAAACGCTTTCAATAAAAAGTATTAACCTGAGTCGCCCTTGCGCTGAGGTGAGAGTGGATACTCTTCTTTAATTTCACAACAGTGATATGTTATCACTGATTAAATGCGTTGTCAACTATAATTTAAAATATTTTGCAAATAATATTCATCAATAATATTTATCTGTGACAATTATTGAAGTGTACCATATCTATTGAAGTTCTGCAATACCTGACAGAGCAACATATTTAGCTGATATTCTGTACCATGTAGGAAAATCCACTATTCCTGACACTGGCATATCGAATATTTTCTGAAATCTGCTGACTGCCTCCGCCGTCCTCTCTCCATATATCCCATCAGCCACAAGCGCAGGTATTGAATTATAAAATTCTCCTATAAGGTTTAGCTGCTGCTGAATCTGGCGCACCTTCTGCCCTGAAGAACCTATATCAAGGTCTGCTCCCGGCCATGAAGATGGTATTCCCTCAATCTGTTCAGCCGTATTTATATACATTGAATCCCCATAATAATATCTTAGTATCTCTATCGCACTGTATTTCTGGTCTCCAAGATATTTACTGCCCCACTGGCTCATCCAGTTCGGACATGTAACTCTCTTGCCATCGCAGTACTGTGTAAGTATAGGCTGTTTAACATTAGGTTTTGAAAGATACAAGTTAAACAGTTCATCAACAAGATTAGATACATTATCAAATATATTGCGCCCGTATATCCATTTGTGGTCATATGCCGTTGATGATGTTATCGTAAAGTCATATCCCTTATTCCTGTAAAATTCTGTGTAAACCCTGTTTAATGTAAATGACATGATAGCGAGTATATTGGCTTTGATTGTCTCGTCAGGCCATGTTGAATATATCTCTGAACATGCAACATTTTTGATATAATCGGCATACCCGACATAATAGTTCTTCGCTGTTGGATCTGTCGGCGAACCATCATGCACAACAATTGTCTCAGGAATCACCACCTGTGAAAGCACAATCTGCCCCTGGTTGTTGACTGGCTGTATCTCTCTTTCCGGTATCTTTTCCGGATAATCGCCATAGAGCGTATTGGCAGGAATTATCACAACATCTGGTGCCTGATTAATCCTTGCGCCTCTTATCCTCGCATTGCAGAAGCTGTTGACTCCCGAAAACACCTCTGCCCCGCCAACAACGTAATCCTCATATCCCGGAGCTGCAACCCTGACTGTATACTGTGAATATGGCTGGTTATCGCTTGGCTCCATGCTGTATTCAAGAGGAGGAGCTGCCAACTGTAACATCGGTGTCGCACCATCTGAATCTGTCCTTATCTCCCAGGCAACATTGTCTGGCTCGCCAGTGTATGATATATCTACCACGGCATTTGATACCGGGCGCATTGTCTCCTCATCAACAACATTTATCCTAAGTCCACCATAATCATCTGCCCTCATTCTATTCTCCAGTGTCCTTACATAGTTAACATTCACGGATAATTCCATCCTCCATGCAATATAATCACATGCAAATATATGTTGTATGCAGGAAATGTATGTCATTTATCTGTGCTGTCTGGATTGTAACCCTTCTGCCGCATGCGAATATAATAAGATGACACTCATTATCAGGAGTTCTTATGTCTGATATTACAATTGCCTTAGATGCCGGACATGGTGGAAGCGACCCCGGCGCAGTATATGGAAACAGAATGGAAAAAGATGATGCTCTTAGACTGACCAAAGCAGTCGGTAAAATTCTTGAAGATAACGGCGTTAATGTATTTTATGTAAGAAAAAGTGATGAATATGAGACTCCATTGAAAAAAGCAACTGATGCTAATAATGCCGGTGCTGATTATTTCATATCTATACATCGCAATTCTTCCGAAGAACCTAACCAGTATAATGGTGTGGAAACACTTGTGTATAAAGACACTGGCATAAGAAATACACTCGCTACTAATATCAATGCCAATCTTGAAAAAGCCGGATTTAAAAATCTTGGAATCACGCCACGCCCTAATCTTGTTGTATTGAAAAGAACGCGCATGCCTGCTATCCTCGTTGAAGTAGGTTTCATCAACTCTGACACGGATAATAAGATTTTTGACAACAATTTTAATGAGATTGCGCAGGGGCTTGCTGACGGAATCTTAAAAAGCATCTACTCAGAGACTAATATAACAGAAGCCGACTCTTCAAATGTAATTCCAGCCGAACCGGTTATAACGGACTCTGTTATTCCAGATTCACGCAATATGTCTGACAACAATAATTTTATGGGCGGCAATTCTGGCAGCTCCGTACCTATTGATACTGTCGGCTCTTTTGCCAAACGTAACTGCGACTGCCCTTGTCTTGACGAAGATGCACCTCTCTACAGAGTTCAGGTCGGTGCCTACTCTAACAAAGAAAATGCCGACAGAATGCTTGATTCACTGACTGTTGAGGGTTTCCCGGCATTTATACTGTACGAGGATAACCTCTACAAGGTTCAAGTCGGCGCATTCCAATATCTTACTAATGCAATCAAGATGGAGCAGCGTCTGAGACGCTACAGATACAATACGTATATTGTATACAGATAATGTGAGATTTTACTTTAAAAAGTGTCATGCATATCCTTTATACTTCTGGCATATCTTTGTAAATGCCTGACATTACACTTCGCTAAACCCAAGTTTTGGCTCAATCGGAAGAATATCTAAGAAAAAATCCAAAATGCCTGCATTTTCCACTAGAATTTCAGGTGTTTCGGATTTTTCATAAAAAAGCTGCGTAAAAATCCCGTTTTCTAGAAAATCTTGGATTTTTACGCAGCTTTTATTCATATTCAGCCAAATTTAAATTATCCAGCCAATTATAATGTACCCCATGTAGTTGACACGCACATGCAAATTATTTACCTAAAATTTTGGCTGTGCCCCATATATAATGTACCCATCATATAATGGACATGCATATACAAAATAAATCCAACAAAATAAATGCTGGAATCAGCTTCATAATACACCTGATGCCCCTCTGATTATTTACCTGAACAAATCCTGCACATTTCCATCCTGAATCAGTAAATCTATCGATATAATCTGATTCAGCACCTTAATATTGCTCATCGCCTCCAACACTATCGTCTGATACTGGCTGTTAGTAAGCTTTGTCACATCTACGGCATTAGTGAAATCTGCTGCACTCACAGAAAGCTTGGTATCAGCAGATAATCCTGCCTGTCCATGATAAGATAATTTGATGTCATCTGAATTAATCTGTGATGCAAGCTTATATGTGTTGTCATCTGCTCTCTCAAAAGAAGAAACCGCAGTATTATCTTTGTATGTCATATTATATGACAGATTAGTTATCTGACCTTTCAAAAAGCTTTCAACAACCACGCTTCCACTGCTATCATCATCACTGCTGTTAATCTCGTATGCAGCAATACGGCTGCCATCACCTACATAGATTGTCATGTCAAAGCCTTCAAAGTCCTCAAGATGCTTTCTTACCGCACTCTTAAGCTTTTCTCTTGAATTCTTATAATATGAAGTTATAAGTGTTCTGTAGCCTGATATTGAATCGTCATCATATATAGCTTCTATCGCAGCATCTGCGCCATCTATAAGCGCATCCTTAGTAACTGTCACAGTGTAACATGTTGTATTCTGCTTGTATGAGCCGCTTGAATATTCCTTATTGCCAACCTTTGAGTATGTAAATTCCTCTGCTGCCTTTGCAAAACCTTTCTGAATATCATCAACAACACTCTGGATTGCCTTGGAATATGAATCTCCCTCCTCCTTATCAACAGAATCGAGAAGCTTCAACATATAATCTATATCGCCCTTGTCAAATCCAATGTCAAACTTTGAGCCATTAACACTATTAGATGATGAATTTTCGATATAATTTAACGCATCATCTAAGTTCATCTTATAATTATATGAACTTAACTGTGGAACTTTAAAATATAATGTGCTGCCATCAATATAGAAGTTAAGCGATGCCACTTCCAAAGCACTCTCATCAGCCGCTAATGAAATACTGCCGCCTAACGCCTTGGCGCCCATATCAATACCATAATTATATTTAACAGTATTAGTATTGATATAATCAAGCATATTCCCAGACTGGTATGTCACATCATCATATGTAATATATCCTGTATAATTCTTGATTCCACCATCTGTAATACCCTTGATAAATTCATCAATATCAGCCTTAATATTGTCAGACAGCTCAACACTTGAATTCTTCATTGCCTGAATTGCTTTGTTGTTTGGGTCTGTAACATTTTTAATATATGGTGCTGCAAAATACACGCCAATACCCAGAACACATATCACAGCAACTATAATAGCTGCGAGTGTCACTCTTTTTTTAGCTGACTTTTCCATTCTTATACTCTTGCCCTCTTTCTTAACTATCTTACTTTTTTCTTTCTTACAACCAGATGCTTTATTCTTTCGTATTTTACAAATTCATATATTATATCAAAATATGTCTTTTCTTCGCTTCTATCTGTAACCTTCCAGTCCTTATCATTGTCAAGGTCCGGAAAATGTCTGTCTGCATCATATACGTAATCAATCTTTGTAAGGTCTGCGCCCTCGCAATATGGAAGAAACAGCTCATAGATAGATTGTCCACCTATAACATAGGCTTTTTTATCAGGATATTCGTCAACCTTATCAAGCACTTCGTCAATATTATGACAAACTATAACATTATCCTGCTTTACCTTGTATTCCTCATTGTGTGTGAGGACTATATTCACTCTTCCGATAAGTGCCGAGCTGTTAGGAAGACTTTCAAATGTCTTTCTTCCCATAATGACAACATTGCCATATGTCTCCTGACGGAATAACTGCATATCCTCAGGAATATTTACAAGAAGTTTCCCATCCTTGCCAATTCCCCAGTTATTATCAACTGACGCTAATATTCTCATTATTGCTCCTCTCCTTCTCTGATTTTGCTGCTATATAATCATTAAGATAATTAGCCACTTCTTTTTCCGATTCAAACTGCATTACATGTGAAGCCACGCTGTCGGCTTCCTTTCTTGTCCATCCCGCTATATTCTTTCTCGTCTCAAGGATTCTTGATGGCGATACAGAGAATTCATCTAGTCCAAATGATATAAGAAGCGGTATCATTCCCGGATTAGCTGCTGCCTCACCGCACATTCCGACCTCAATTCCTGCCTGTCTTGCACAGCTTATGATGTGCCTTATCGACCTTAAAACTGCCGGATTGTATACAGAATACAGATATGCAACATTTTCATTGCCTCTGTCAACTGCCATAGTGTACTGTGTCAGGTCATTCGTTCCTATTGAAAAGAAATCTGCCTTCGCCGCTAGTATGTCAGCAATCAGTGCAGCCGCCGGTGTCTCAATCATAACACCAACCTGTATATTCTTATCATAAGGTATCTCTTTCTTGTCAAAATCCTTACAGATGTCAGATATTATCTTTCTTGTTGATATCACCTCGTCCACATTTGTAACAAGCGGAAGCATTATTCTTATATTACCATATGCACTGGCTCTTATAATAGCCTTTAGCTGTGTTATGAATACATCAACTCTTCCAAGGCAGTATCTTATAGCCCTGTAGCCTAAAAACGGATTGCTCTCCCTGGCAAGTCCCATATACGGAATATCCTTGTCGCCCCCGATATCAAGAGTTCTTATTGTTACAAATCTGCCCTTGGCAAGAACCGCCGCGCGCTTGTATGCCTCAAACTGGACTTCCTCTGTAGGCATTGAATTACCCTCAAGGAAGAAAAACTCTGTACGGAACAGTCCGACACCCTCTGCACCCAGATTCATAGCCTTGGCACAGTCCTTATCATTACCTATATTCGCTGCAAGGCAGAACCGCTCATCATCTTTGGTTCTTGTATCCTTATCTATGTACTGCTTTAGTTCCTCAATGCGCTCATCATATCTTTTTTTCTTTTTTCTGTAGATAGCAACCGTTTTGTCAAGAGGCTTTACGAATACCTCGCCATATTCGCCATCAACAATAATGTCATCACCATCTGCGACCTCATTGCATATGTCAGGAACACTTAATACAGCAGGTATCTCTAATGCCCTCGCAAGTATCGCCGCATGTGATGTCTCGCCGCCTTTCATGGCTACAATCGCCGCCACATGCTGTATATCCATGTTAGCTGTGATTGATGGTCTTAACTCGTCCGCAACAATAATGGTATTCTCTGGAAGGCTCGATAAATCCACATTTTCTTCACCTGTAAGAATACAGATAAGCCTGTCCTTTACATCTTCTATATCAGCAACCCTCTGTCTCATGACCTCGCTGTCCATCGCCGCAAACATTCCGGCATACATGCCACACACCTGTCTTATGGCATCCTCAGCCGTCATATTATTGTCAATACAGTCATATACGCCATTGACAAGCTCCTCATCCGATGCAAGATATATCTGGTTTTTTAAGATAAGTGCTGTGTTGTCATCACTGTTGAGCTTGGCTTTCAGCCCATCAATCATCACATTAGTGTTATCTATGAACTGCTGCCGCGCTTTGTCAAAATGTTCCCTCTCAACTGCCGCATTGACTTCCTCAGCAGACTTTGATTTATCATCACTGACATCTTTACTGTCCACCACATTTTTAATTAAAAGCACATGTCCAATGCCGATTCCACCTGATGTTCCAATACCTCTAAGCATTCCTTATCCTCCCAAAGCCTACCTGTTAAATACATACTTTGACATGTTAACTATTGTCTCACTCGTATCTCTTGAATATACTGTCTCACGCGCAAGAACCGGGTCATCTGTTATAATGTTGTCCACACCTTTGTTAGTCAGATTCTTAATTGATGACTGGTTATTGACAGTCCACGCATGAATCTGCTTGCCTGAATTGTGTATCGCATCAACCATTCTCTTGGTAAGGAACGCCGCATTAACACTAAAGAAATCCACATCATCCATATTGTAGAAATCCCCATATGCAACAACCAGTATATACCCAACCTGGATATCCGGCTGAAGCTGCTTCACCCTTCTTAAAAGGTCAATCTCAAATGATGTGACAACGCACTCATCCTGCATTCCTTTATCTTCAATCATATCTGCTACCTTATCAGCAACAGATAATCCATAATCACCTGATTTAATCTCGATATTGACTTTAATCCTGCCCTTGACAAAATCAAGCACTTCCTCTAATGTAGGAACCTGCTCACCGGCGTATTCCTTACTGTAATACGAACCGGCATCAAGGCATTTCACCTCTTCGAGTGTCATATCCGATATATTCCTGTTAACACCTGTGGTACGCAGTGCATTGCTGTCATGCATTATGACAAGCTCTCCATCTTTTGTCATCTGGACATCAAGCTCTATATAATCTGACATATTAGTGACAGCCTGCTCAAATGCTGCCATAGTATTCTCCGGTGCTGACAGGCTTGCTCCTCTGTGCGCCGTTATATTAGTCTCATGGAATATGGCAATCCTTTCAAACGGATTTTTGTTAAATCCAATCGCAATATACACAACATTTACTGCTATAGAGAGTGCAAGCACTATATAATAGACTTCTTTACGTCTTAATTTATATTTTCGTGTACATTTTATTATCTCAAATTCTATATCATCTTTATCATAAAATGTATAGAACATGTTAGACACCAGCGCAAATGATAATGGAATCGCTGTATACACAAGAATAAACTTGGTTCCTACTCTTATATATTTAAGGACAGAAAGATATATGGCACTTCCCATATATGCCATATCAAGCAGCTTTACACCTGCAACAAGTATCACTGATATTATAATGTAAAAAAATACAACAAGACCGAGAATTATAATATTATACAGCACAAGTGATAATATCACCTTTATGAGATTGCCCTTTACAATGCGGACACTCTCACTACACGCCTCTTTTATAGATCTGCCCGTAAGCATCGCTATTGAAAAAACTAAAATTCTTGGAATTACATATATAAACAATGCCGCAAGACCTACTACAAGAAGCCATTTGTATAGCCAGAAGCCATTGATGACATACATACGGAAAACATTTCTTGTAGTCTGTGTAAGAACAAGATTACATGTAACCACTATGTTGACTGTCAGCAATGAGACAAAGAAGTACATAATAACCGGGATTCTTTTGAAATCAAGAATATTCCTGACATTTTTAAATGCTGTGATAGCAATATCAAGCATTGTAACGTCGCTCCCCTGCCTGTCCGCCTCAAAGCACACTAAAAGATATGACATCTCGAACACACAGTATGCAACGAACAGCATAAGAGCTATAAGTATAACAATCCATGTAACCGGATTAGACAGAATCTTTAAGATATATTCATTAGTAAGATAATTGACACCTGAAACTTTAAGGACTGCCTCAAGCAAAAGTATAAGAAGAGGATATACAATGGCTGTTGCACCCAGCTTGTATACAAGCTCAAATAGTATTATCTTTCTGCCACAGGATTTAAGCCTGCTTACACTTTCCTTAACGCCCAAAAACATCAGTCAACCATCTCTTATCTTTTTCTAATCCTTGACACCAGCTCTTCAAGCTGATGCTCTCCTATCTTTGGAATATTGACATTTAACCTTTTAGTAAAATTCAGACTGAAATCCACCAGATATGCCAGTGTAAGGACTCCCCCCACAACGGCTGCTATCTGCGGATTGATAAGAATTACCAGTGACTCTATGAACAGATTGACAAATCCGAACAGAAGCACTGCTATAACGCCCCAGCCTATTGTGCTTTCCAGACACAGGATACCCTTATAATTAAATGGAAGATGGTCATAATTCCACCACACCTCGCCAAATAATTTAAGCATAACCTGTGCTGTCAAGAACTCAAATGCTGTTGCACATATACTTCCAAATGCAAATAATGCAATATAATTATTCTCAATAGGCTTGAAGATATTGAACGCAATAAATACACCAAAGCCATATATAACGCAGAAAGGCATCTTGGCAAAGCCTCTGTTCTCCCAGCGTCCAAGCTGGATTCGTATGACTATGCACTCCATCATCCAGCCAAGAAAGCTATATATAAAAAACCATATTGCAAGCTGACCTACTGTCATGCCTCTGAATATTATATCGCTCATTATCTTCCCCTACCTTAATTAAATTAACTTATGCTTACAAGCTGTCATTGTAAAGCATGTTGAAATCTTTTGTTTTCTGACTTCATATTATAATATGCTGTCAAGTGTCTTTCTGATCTCCTTTATGAAATCCTGTGTATTGCATGTTACAGGGTTTGGAAGAGTTGTTATAATAGCAAGATCCTTAGTCATCTTACCGCTCTCAATAGTCTTGATACAAGCCTCCTCAAGCTTATCAGCAAATGCTTCAAGCTCAGGTATGTTATCAAGCTCTCCTCTCTTTCTTAAAGCTCCTGTCCATGCAAATATAGTTGCTATTGGGTTAGTAGATGTCTCCTCACCCTTAAGATGCTTATAATAATGTCTCTGCACTGTTCCGTGAGCAGCCTCATACTCATAATATCCCTTAGGAGATACAAGAACTGATGTCATCATTGAGAGTGAGCCAAATGCTGTTGCAAGCATATCACTCATAACATCACCATCATAGTTCTTACAAGCCCAGATAAATCCGCCCTCTGAACGAACTACTCTGGCTACTGCATCATCTATAAGTGTATAGAAGTATTCTATTCCTGCTTCCTTGAACTTATCCGCATATTCTTTGTCATATACTTCCTGGAATATATCCTTGAATGTATGGTCATACTTCTTAGATATAGTATCCTTAGTTGCAAACCATAAATCCTGCTTAGTATCAAGCGCATAACCAAAACAGCTTCTTGCAAAGCTCTCGATTGAGTCATTCTTGTTATGCATACCCTGAATAATGCCAGGACCCTCAAATTCATGGATTGTCTCTCTTGAAACATTGCCATTCTCATCTGTAAATACAAGCTCAGCCTTACCCTTGCCTGCAATCTTCATCTCAACACCCTTATATACATCACCATAAGCATGTCTTGCGATAGTGATAGGCTTCTTCCATGTTCTTATGTAAGGCTCAATACCTTTAACAATAATAGGTGCTCTGAATACTGTACCATCAAGTATAGCTCTTATAGTACCATTAGGGCTTTTGTACATCTCTTTTAAGTTATACTCTGTCATACGTGCTGCATTAGGTGTGATTGTTGCACACTTAACTGCAACACCATACTTCTTAGTAGCCTCAGCAGAATCAATTGTAACCTGATCATTAGTCTCATTTCTATGTTCAAGTCCAAGATCATAATACTCTGTCTTAAGGTCTATATATGGAGTAAGGAGTTCTTCCTTGATAAGTCCCCATAAAACTCTTGTCATCTCATCTCCATCCATCTCAACTAATGGAGTTGTCATGTTAATTCTGCTCATAGCTCTTTCGCCCTCCTGATTATTGCATATCTGGTCATCATAATACCATATTTTTTACATATGGTCAAAACATTTATAACAGACACAGAGCTGGATGTTATAAATGTTTTGATTGTAATATGGGCGTGGCTCTGATATAATTTGGATTTGAAGTTATAATAGTATATATAGCGATGGCAAGGAGGATTAATATGTGTGGATTTGCAGGATTTACAGGCTATCTGGAAAATGGTAAAGACGTACTCACTGATATGATGAACAGAATCATTCACAGAGGTCCTGACAGTGCTGGCCAGTACATTGACGACAAGGCATACATGGGATTTAGACGACTTAGTATTATCGACCTCGATAACGGAAGCCAGCCTATGTTTAATGAAGATAGAAAAATAGTCATTACATTTAATGGTGAAATATATAATCATAGAGAATTAAGAGAAGAGCTTATTGCGAAGGGACATATATTCGCTAACAACTCTGATACAGAGGTTCTTATACATGCATACGAGGAATACGGCAAGGACATGTTAAACCGCCTGCGCGGCATGTTCGCTTTCGTTATATGGGACAGCGAGAAAGAGACTATATTTGCAGCAAGAGATTTCTTCGGAATCAAGCCTTTCTACTACACAGTTACAGATGATGGACATCTCATATATGCATCTGAGATTAAGAGTATTCTTGCTCATCCTTCATATAAAAAGGAAGTTAATCCGGTTGCCCTGGAAAACTACCTCACTTTCCAGTACTCAGTTCTTGAAGAGACTTTCTTCAAAGGAATATTCAAGCTTATGCCAGCCCATTGCATGACATATAATGTAAAGAATGGCGAGCTTAACATTGAGCGTTATTGGGAGCCTGTATTTGAACCAGACAACAGCAAGTCTCTGGACGAATGGGTTAATGAGATTGATGATGCAATGCATGACTCTGTTGAGCATCATAAAATCAGCGATGTAGAGGTTGGTTCTTTCCTTTCAAGTGGAGTTGACTCAAGCTATGTTGCAGCTACATTTAACGGAGATAAGACATTTACAGTAGGATTTGACTACGAAAAATATAACGAGATTAATTATGCCAAGGCATTATCTGACAAGATTAAGATTGATAATTACAGCAAGCTTGTATCAAGTGAGGAATACTGGGACGCAATTCCTAAAATCCAGTACCACATGGACGAGCCTTTAGCAGACCCTGCTGCAATTGCGCTTTACTTTGTAAGCCAGACAGCAGCCAAGCATGTTAAGGTTTCTCTTTCTGGTGAAGGTGCTGACGAGTTCTTCGGTGGATACAACATTTATCATGAACCATTTGACCTTAATGGATTCCAGAAGCTTCCTCTTGGTCTTAGAAAGGGTCTTGCAAATGCTGCTACTGCTATTCCTTTCAAATTCAAGGGCAAGAATTATCTTGTAAGAGCAAGCAAGAGCCTTGAAGAGCGTTTCATCGGCAATGCATTTATGTTCAATGAAGCTGAGCGTGAGAAGATTCTTAAAAATCCAACTGGCAAGTATCCTCACACAGAGCTTACAAAGCCTTATTATGACAAGGTTAAAGACCTCGATGATGTCACTAAAATGCAGTACATTGATATTAATTTCTGGCTTATCGGAGATATTCTTTTAAAGGCAGATAAGATGAGCATGGCTCACTCACTTGAGGTTCGTGTTCCTTTCCTTGACAAGAAAGTATTTGAGGTTGCAAGACATATTCCTACTGAATATAAGGTTAACCAACACAACACTAAGTACGCTATGAGAATGGCTGCCCACAGATATCTTCCAGATATGGTTGCTGAGAAGAAAAAGCTTGGTTTCCCTGTTCCTATCAGAATATGGATTAAGGATGAGAAGTACTACAACATGATTAAAAAGGCTTTCACTAGCGATGCCGCCAATGAATTCTTCAACACTGACATGCTTGTCCAGTACCTTGATGAGCACAAGGAAGGCAAGGCTGATAATTCAAGAAAAATCTGGACTGTATACATGTTCCTTGTATGGTACAACGATTTCTTTGGCGATGGATATAACGGGGATGAGAAAAAGGCAGCTCTTGCATAAGTTATGCTTTAGGTCTCCTATTTGTTTTATCCTGTTTTGGCTTGTATTTGTTTTTGGCTTATATTTGTTTTGGGCTTATATTCGTTTTTAGCTTGTATTTGTTTTTGGCTTGTATCCGCCAAAAGCCGTGAAAAAATCCAAAATAGCCGGTTTTACACTTCGCTAAATCCGTAATTTTTCTTTATATTAAAAAAGCTGCAAAAAAATCCACATTCCAAGGAATTTATGGATTTTTTGCAGCTTTTATTCATATTCAGCCAACCACATATTTTTTCTGTGTGTCTAGCACTTATCTTTGCCTTATTTTGGATTTTTCCCATGAAATCGTACGTATATACCCAAAATCTGAAGCGATAATGTACTAAATATATAATGCACCCATACTATCTCTTCTTCATATGCTCCCCCTGATATAAAATATTTAGCCTATCGGAAAATTAACCATAACATGAAACCAGCCGTTATCTACTCTGACATCCATCAGACCATCATTCTTTATCACTGCATCACGCACATTTTTAAGACCATATCCATGCTGTGAGGCATCAGATTTTGTGCTAAGCATTTTACCATCTTTGTTGTATCTCAGATTTGACTCAATGCATATGTTGTCAACTTTTATTATAAGGAATCCACTTCTATACTTAATACATACTAAGATAGGTTCTCTGGCTTCTTCCTCTATCACAGAAACAGCTTCTATCGCATTATCCATCAGATTTCCCATTATGATATTAATATCAAATTCATCCATAACCATATTTTCTGGTATGCTGATATCCGTTTTGACCATAATTCCAGCCCGTAATGCTTCTGATATCTTGTAATTCATAACACTATCAATTCCTATTGAACCAGTGTTAACATAGTTTCTGGTATCTGTTAAATCCTTTTGCATCCTTTCAATATAACCTTTAGCCTTATCAATCTGACCATCCGATATATAATTATATATTCCTGCTATGTGATTCACCATATCATGGCGTATAGCCCTGATTTTGCTTTCATTGTCTATACCCATCCTAATCTGGCTCTCATAAGCTTTCATCTGTTCATATATCTGGTTCCGTTCCTGTTCAATCACATATTTATTAGATATAGCATCATACAGATAGAATATTATAAAATCTATAATAAGAAATGAAGCTCCCACCAGCAGTACCATGTCACGCGATATACTATTGTCCTGAATTATTATAAGAATGGTTCCAATACTTGTAATCAGAACTATAACAAGCCCCGATAACTGCTTAGAAAATACATCCTTTTTATTCAAATTTACATATTGTGAAATAATTATAAACGACAGGAAATACACAACAACCGAAGCTAACGATGCTATAAATCCCAGATTATCGGCAGATGGAATCTCTGTAAATAAATACCCAACAACAAAATCTATAGATACACTGATTCCTGTGACCGACAGCGCAAAAAATAACTTTCTGGTTAATTGCCCTTTCCTTGCCATCGCTATCATCACTGCTGCAATAAATGTAACCGTAACATTTACAATTATATTTTCGAATAAAAGATACATCAAAAGCGTTATAGTAAATGCACTACCATACAGAGCATATCTATAACGCATTTTATCTTCTCTGTCAAAAAATACATCAAGATACAATACAGTCACATATACTCTTATTACCTCTATAATAATAATCTCACATAAACCACTTGCATCTATCATATCTTATCTCCGAGGAATCTGATAAACCCTTCCTTAAATTCCTGCCTGTATTTTGCACTTACCACAATAATAGTTCCATTATCAAGCGTTATTTCTGTACGTTCCACGCTTTTTATATATTTTAGATTAACTATATACGACTGGCTGACTCTTGTAAACCACTCTGGCAATTTATATGTTTCATTACCTAATTTTCCAACATATGTTTTAACACTTCCATCTGTAAGATGAATTGCCAGATGCTTATCATTACTCTCGATATATAGTATATCCTTGTATCTTACTGCATTTTCTACACCATGGCTTGTATACCGGAACATTCCACTATCCTGTTTATTATACTGCAATAATTTATCTAATATATCATACACTCTCTCATCCGAGAATGGCTTTACCAGAAAATCGAATGGGTGTGTCTGAAATAAATCCATTGCATAAGATGTTTTAGCAGAGATATACACAATCTGCATGGTACACTCCGACAATTCATTCCTTATATAGTTACCGACATCAACACCATTCATACAAGGCAGCTCTATATCAAGAAACAACGCATTATACCTTAAGTCACCGCTTAAATCTTTAATGCAGTTTTCTCCTGATGTCCAGATTTCTACATCAACATTATCTTCTTTATTCTGAAAATATCTGTATATGCTATTTTCTAATCCTGCAGCAACTGAAATATCATCATCACATATTCCTATTCTGTATCTTATCATTCAGACTCCCTTAAATATATTCTTGATTTTCCCTGTAATAATCAGAAAATCTGCCACTATAAGCACACCTTCCCCTTGTCTTAAACATATCCATTCCATATTTTATTACATCTTCGTCATATTCTTTAATATTCTCGTATATGCTCATAGTCTTATTCCTATTACATTATACATGTTTTCAATTCCTTCTGCTCAACTAATACGGTATAAAAAACCCTTCAGCTCCACGAGTTGACAGTGATGATCCATATTCAACCAGTTTAATAATTAAAAATGCTATAATTATTATTGCAAGAATCACACCAATTGTTACTAATACCTTTTTCATAATGTTCAACCTCCTTTTTTGTGACATATAACACTATCTTATTCCTTATTCAAAATAATACAGATTAAATCTTTAATGCAGTTTTCTCCTGATGTCCAGATTTCTACATCAACATTATCTTCTTTATTCTGAAAATATCTGTATATGCTATTTTCTAATCCTGCAGCAACTGAAATATCATCATCACATATTCCTATTCTGTATCTTATCATTCAAACTCCCTTAATATTCTTGATTTTCCCTGTAATAATCAGAAAATCTGCCACTATAAGCACGCATAACAACACCATAGCCCACTGCTCATTATGCATAACAATTAATCCCATAAAAACTATCATTTCAATTTCTAATATAAGACGTGACCGCTTTCCATATACCTTTAGTTCTTCTTTATCAAGTAATCTCTCTGAATTCTGAACAGGTGCCATCATCACCAGAACTACGGATAGACATAAATATAATATCACTTGAGCTTCTTTTGCTATACATATATATTTAAAAACTAATAAAACAGCTACATAAATAGCCGCTGATACAACAGCGCACCTTCCCCTTGTCTTCATATGTAATCCGCCTGCATTCTGTCTTAATGGAAGTAACAACAATACAAAAGCACATCCTTTCTGCAATTCACCAAATATAAATGCTATAATCACAGAACAGATTACACCTATAACCATTGTCTTAAACATATCCATTCCATATTCTATTATTTCTGCGTCATATTCTTTAATATTCTCGTATGTATTCATCACCAGATTATCTTTAATCAATAATATAGAAAAGCCGTGTCTCCACAATAACGGAGACACAACTTAATCATAACTCATCAGTTTGTTTTAATTATAATAGTATCCTCTGATTGATTTTCATTTATCTGTGTTTCATATTCATGACTTTCAATTGCTTTTCCACTAAAATATTGAACAACATATCCTTTTTCAATCAAACTATCCAAATATGCAATTTCATCCATATGCTTTTCTACAATATTACGATACTCTTTTGTAATAAGTTCAGTATCTGCTGATGGTAACAATATGCATGTGTATATATGCTCATCCTCATCTAATACCACACTCAAATAATTATTTTTTTCAGGTTTCATACTGATATAATCGTCCTCAACCGATTTCACAATTAAACTGCTAACCTTGTAAATATTTTTTTCATTACTAAAATCATATACTTTAATAGACTCTGATTCTGATTCAATGGTATTATCAGAAAAGCTCTCATCACTATTTTTATGCGTATTACATGCACATACCAAAAAGATACACAAAATAAGTAATATAACACCTGCCATTTTGTTACAAAGTCTCATATTGAACTATACACCTTTCTTATCTATCATATATACTATATGTAAAATTACCCCAATAGTCCACTTCAGAATAAAGAGTTATATAATACTGCTTTCCTGATAATGTTATTGTAACATTATAATCCACATTTCCAGATGCCCATGATCCATGGTTACAAATTCGAATATAATCATTAGATGCTGGAAAAGCTACTGCTAGTCCTGCAGACACATTATAATCATCCACATCAACAGAATTAATCTGTACATAATCTCCATCAGAATACCCATAATAAATACTTACATTCCATCTTACAAGTATTCTACCACTATTATCTTTCATATAATATGTTTTATGCGTTACATATTCAGTACTCATAAGACTAATTGGCTCATCACTTTCTAAATAAATCGAAAAGTCTTCTGAACTATACAACAATTCACCATGTGCCGAATTATCCTCATTATTTTCCTGTGCATACGTACATACACTAGGCATCATTGCAATAACGCCTATTAATATTATTGATAATAATGTCTTAATTATTTTTTTTCATATAATACCTCCATAATTAATTATTCTTGATTACACTCAATAAATTACAACATAATGCTTAAATCCAACTAAAACTTCCTCATCTTTTTAACGCTATCAGGCATCTTTGTCTGATATGTAAAAAGTGGACAAGACACATTAGCGTAATGCTTCGCTATTGAATATGCCATTCTTTCTTTAATTTCTGTTAACTTGTTCTTTTGTTCTTTCATTCATAAAACCCTCCTTCTGAAATGTAATAAATAATATAATCACTTATCTCTATCCTTATATCACACTTTCCATACAAAATTATTCAAAAGGCGAAAATGAGGCTCAAATCGACGAATTTTAAGCAAAAATATATTTATCAAATACAAATATTCTGATATTATCAATAGTAATGCCTCAATATGTATATAAACAGCCCGAACAGAAAATCAATCTGTCCGGGCTGTTTATATACATACTGAAGAATCAACTATAACACGACTGTCACAAGAACATGCAATCACTTCTGTCTCTTTTTATACAAAACGAATCCTGCTAATATCAATACAAAACTCAAAACACCACCAATAATAATATTAAATGGTGTAATTATTGCTATTGCCAGAATAATAATTCCAATAATCCATAATATAGTATACATTGCTACTCCTCCACTTTAAATATAATAGCAGTTTCTGCTCATTCTCCTTTACAGCTTCGCCCATAACATACTATTGCGCCAACAGCAAGTATCGCTCCCAACACAAAAACACCTATAAATCTGCTGATGGTATTTACATCTTTGGTGCTTTGAAGGTTCTCATTATTCACTTCAATATTATCCGTAAATGTTGCGGGCTTTAAATTAATATAATTAATCTCATTACTGTTGCCATATGTTTTCTGATTCATTGGAAGGTTATCCCACTCTTGCAGTTTTCTCTCATTAGCTAAATCTGCATCCTTTCTTGCCTCAAAGAATTCATTTGCAACATAGGGTGTCAGCTTTTTACATGTAACAACGTCTGAATCATATTTATAACCATCACTAAGAGGCATTACAATCTGAATACCATTATTCTCAAAATACAGCACTCCTTCCAGCCCTTCTATTCCCGTAATCACTTTTAGATTTTGCGGATTTTCTATATTGTATGATTCTAACACATTTAACAGCTCACTCTTATCTGTTAGAAATTCAATTGTTTCATCTGAGAATATCATTCCTCCAGAGCTTACACGCTTCCAATCCGCATCGCTTTGTTCAGCATTTTCTGGCTTCATGTAAAATACAGAATCAATCAAATTATTATTGTTATCCCTGAAAACCCGTATGATGCTGTAGTTAGACGAGATAAAATCCGTTAAATTACCAGATAACCTATATTCATTATAAAAGTCAGAAGGCTTCTTTGTTGTAAATGCGTATATTTTAATATTTTCAGCGGCATGAATATTGACTAATGACTCATCAGTAATAACAACTTCTGTTCCATTATTCTTCTTACAATAAGCCTCAACGCACATCCTTATATCCTCTGGATTGTCTATGCCAGCATTAGAAATCTGCTGTTCTTCTTTCGTTTCCAGAATACTTTCTACTCCATTTGTCTCACTTGCAAATGCAAATTGCGGAACCATAAGTAACAGCACAAGTGCAATTAATCTATTCATCAACACTCTCCTTGTAAATATTTACCAATATAAACACCACCGCACAATTAACATAATTCTTATATCACATTTATGCTCAAGCAAGCCCCAAAAGGCGAAATTAATGCCTAAATAGACGAATTTCTTATAAAACAGCAATGTCCCAGCAGAGTGTTCACGCTCTGCCGGGACATATAAATCTCAAGATATCCTGATATTTCAATAGAGAATGTGCTTCGGGCTTATACTTTTTAGCTTATATCCGCCTAAAAGGTATCGAAAAATCCAAAATAGCCGGTTTTACACTTCGCTAAACCACATTTCTGGCGCAAGTGCCAAAAAGCTGTCAAAAAATCCACATTTCAAAGAATTTTCGGATTTTTTTGCAGATTTTATTCATATCCAGCCAACCACACATTTTCACAGCATATCTACCACTTATCTCCGCCATATCTTGGATTTTTTCCATGAAATCATATGTATACACCCAAAATCTGCACCTATGATTATATATTATCCACAACACAGCAGACACACATGTAAATTGTTCACCACAATATCAGAAACCTCTCCTCATCTCATCTACTTCCACTCCGACACCACAAACTGAATCGACTTGCGCCCGTTAAATTCATTGATATCCGGATAATATATTATCCCGATTCTTGTTCCCATAAGAGGCACCTCGTCCTCGCATGAATTAAACTTAATGCAGTCGTGGATTCTGCCCTCGCCATCTTCAAGTGTCATCTTCAAGACATTTCTGTTCTTGCCTATGATTCTTGCATCTCTTACCAGCAAATCCCTGTCAGCAAATACAGGCTTCTCATTACCCTTGCCAAATGGCTCAAGACGGCTTATCTGGTTAATCAGATTGTATGTGACATAACCAAGCGGCATCGGTACATCTATCCATTTTACTGGAATCAGCTCGTCATCCGTTAATGTTAAGTTAGCATTTAACATTTCTCGCAGCTTTACTATATTCTCTTTTTCCAGCGATAGACCAGCCGCCATCGGATGGCCGCCAAACTTGGTAAGAAGACTCTTACATTTGTTAAGCTCCTCTGCCATATTGTATCCTTCAATTGAACGGCCAGAACCTTTAGCTCCATCTGTGGCATCTGTGATAACAAGAGTGGGTCTGTAATATCTGTCCTTTATTCTCGATGCGATAAGGCCAGCGATACTTTCATGGCAGGTTGGAAGATACACAACAAGCACCTTGTCGTCCATAAGCTCACCATTTTCAATAAGCTCCACTGCTTCCTCAAATCCTTTTTCAGTTATCTGCTTTCTCTCATCATTAGTCTCTTTAAGCTCTGTGGCAAGCTGCAAAGCAATCTGTCTGCTGCCTGTATTAAGCAGTTCAACCGCCTTGTTGGCTGTATCTAATCTTCCAATTGCATTAAGGCATGGTCCTAAGATAAATCCTATATGATAGGCAGACAATGATGCCAGATCAACCTGACAGCAGTCTGCAAGAGCATGGATTCCAAGATTATCTGTATTATTCATAGTTGACAGACCGAATTTTACAATCTGGCGGTTCTCATCTTTAAGGTCAACTATATCGCCGACAGTTGCAATCGCCGCAAGCTGCTTTAATTCACGTAACATTCTCTTCTTATCCTCAGATAATCCAGCATCAAACGCCCTGTATTCTTCATCTTTATCCACATCCGTATTAAATACATATGATGGATTCTCACATTTAACGAACAGCATACGCATAAGCTGATACACAACGCCTGCGCCGCACATAAGCTTGAATGGATAGGCACAATCCTCCTGATTGGCATCCACAACCGCATCTGCCGGAGGAATTATATAATGTTTAGCATCACCACCAGCAGTATCAGTTCCACCATCTACCAGCTCAAATGGAATTGCATGATGGTCTGTCACCACTATCGTAAGCCCTTTTTCCTTGCCATATTTCACCTGCTCATATGCTGATATACCATTATCGCATGTGATTATCGTGTCAACACCAGCCTCAATAGCCTCATCTATGATAGCTATATTGATTCCATACCCATCTGCCACTCTGTCCGGAACCCTGAAATCGACATCGCCCCCAACCGCTTTAAGACCTTTGAGAAGTATTGTCGTAGAAGACACACCATCAATATCATAATCCCCGACAACACGCATTTTCTTTCCCTGCTGTATCTTATCATATATAATATCAACAGATTTAACAGCATCTTTAAGTAATGACGGATTATGAAGCGACTCAGTTGAGCGGTCAAAATAACTCTCAAAATCTGCCATAGTTTCATTGCCACGATTGCGTGCAATTCTCGCTATGACCTGGTCGACACCGAATTTCCAGCCAATCGCCTTAAAATCTGCCTTTTTAGCATATACCATCCATTTACTCATAAGTTATCCCCTGCCATACAAAAGCCCCCAAAATCTTAATCAATTCTGGGGGCTTTCATAATTCATTTATTATGATATCAGATGAGGGTTAAAAAACATTCTGCCCCTCATATCATTGTTATTAAACCTGTGCTCCATCGCTTCCGACAGCAGCCTTAGCTTCCTTCTTAGCTTCTGTAACAACGCCTCTCTTCTTACCACCGAAGATGTACCATAAAGCACTTGTGATAAATACTGAAGAATAAGCACCAACTACAACACCAACCATAAGTGGAAGTGCAAACTCTCTGACTGAAGATACACCAAGTATGAACAAGCAGAAGAGCATTACGAATGTTGTAAGTGAAGTATTGATTGTTCTTGTAAATGTAGAACCAATCGCATCATTTACAAGGTCTGTGATATTAGTCTTCTTGTTAGCATTCTTGAGAAGCTCTCTGATTCTATCGAATATAACGATTGTCGCATTGATAGAATAACCAACAAGCGTAAGCATACATGCAATAAATGTTGTTCCAACAGAAACTCTTGCGATTGCATAGAATGCAAGTACAACTAACACATCATGAAGAAGTGCAACAACGGCTGCAAATGCAAACTTAACATCACGGAATCTGATGAAGATATATATAAGCATACATATTGTAGCAATAGCTACTGATATAAATGCACTTCTCTTAGTTGTAGCACTTACTGAGCTACCAATTGTATTAGTCTCAACGATTGAGTTCTCCTCAACTGGATACTTAGCCTTAACAGCAGTCTCAGCAGCTTCTCTCTGCTCAAGTGAAAGAGCTGATGTCTTAAATGTAACCTTAGTGCTGTCCTTAACCTTCTGCTGCTGAACTTCTGTCACACCGGCTGCACTCTTGATAATAGGAATAATACCATTCTCAATCTCATCCTGTGAATACTCCTGCTGGAATGTATATGTACTTGTTGTACCACCAACAAAGTCAAGACCATAATTGAGTGTATATTTGCCCATTGAACTGAATACGCCCATTGCAACAAAACCAGCAATGATTACGATAGCTGAACCAAGGAAACACCATTTACGGATTCCAAGGAAGTTAAACTTCTTCTTATGAATTGTTCTTCCATACCACTTAGTGTCTGTTAAACCAAAGTTGTAGAACAGCTTCATAACTACTCTTGTGATAACAAGAGCTGTAAACATTGAAACAATAATACCAAGACCAAGAGTCATAGCAAATCCCTTGATTGGACCTGTACCGAATATATAAAGAACTATTGCTGCAATAAATGTTGTAACGTTACCATCAACAATAGCTGATGTAGCCTTCTCATAACCAGCTAAAATAGCATTCTCTGTTGAACGTCCAGCACCAATCTCCTCACGGATACGTGTATAGATAATAACATTAGCATCTACTGCCATACCGATACCAAGGATAAGACCAGCAAGACCTGGAAGTGTAAGTGTAATATCATATACGCTTACAAGGAAGAGAACCATAACTGAATATATCCATAATGCAATAGCTGCAACAACACCTGGAACTCTGTAAGCTGCAATCATGAAGATGCAGATAAGAACGAATCCGATGATTGCTGCGATAAGGCTTGTCTTGATTGCATTGTAACCAAGCTGTGCACCTACGATATTAGAGCTGACTTCCTTAAGTGTAAGAGGAATAGAACCAACTCTGATGAATACTGCAAGATTATCAGCAGCCTCATATGATTCCATACCTGTAATTGTAGCTGTACCACCTGTAATAACAGTCTGTACTGTAGGAGCACTTACAACCTCTCCATCATATACAATGTAGATAGGCTTTCCAAGATTATCCTGAGTAGCCTGTGCGAACTTGGCTGTTCCGTCTTCATTAAATGTAAGTTCAACGCCATAAGGTGTTGAATCTGTTGAATTATTGTTAGTGTAAGCCTGTGCAGACTTAACATCTGAACCTGTAAGAAGTGGTGTGTAATCAGAACCACTTGTCCATGCTGAATAACCTGTGCTGTCAAGGAATTCAAGCGAACCAGGTGTACCAAGCTCCTCTAAGATGGCATTGGCATCTGTTACACCAGGAATCTCAACTGCAATTCTGTTATCACCTGCAACATAAACCTGAGACTCTGTACTCTTACCTTCAACTCGCTTTTCGAGCTTAGATATTGTATCGTTAATCTCCTGTGTGCCTGGGTCACTTTCCTGAATCTCGTATGTAATGCTGACACCACCTGCAAGGTCAAGACCAAGGTTAATATCTTTAGCACTACCATAACCATTCTTTAATCCCAACATAACCGCTACTGTAAGAAATACTGCAAGTGCGACTATGATGATCGAATAGGCAATCTTCTTACCTTTTCCGTACTTCATAATTAGTTACTCCTTCCTTATTCTTCGGCCATAGCTGCCTTAATCATGATTGCACATTCAATTCTCTTTCTCTGCAATTCACAACCGACATCATAAGCATCGTTGATATTGCCATGAAAATTGTATGAGTTTGCGGCACATCCACCGCTGCAGTAAAATTTAGCAAAGCAGTTCTTACACTTCTCCTTTGAATAAACATTACTGTTCTTAAACATATCTCTTATATCAGTACGTTTAATTCCTTCATCAACATTACCCATAAGGAAATCCTCATTACCAACGAACTGATGGCATGGATAGAAGTCTCCCCAAGGAGTAACTGCCAGGTATTCACATCCTGAACCACAGCCAGAAAGTCTCTTGGCAACACATGGTCCACCGTTAAGATCAATCATAAAGTGGAAGAAATTAAAGCCTCTTCCCTCTTTCTTACGCTTAACAAGCTCTTTAGCAAGCTCATCATACTGTTCAAGAAGATAAGGAATATCCTCTTCTCTTATCGCATAATCATCTGTAGGCTGAGCTACTACAGGCTCAACAGATATCTGCTCGAATCCCTCATCTGCAAGATGAAGCACATCCTTAGAGAAATCAAGATTATTATGTGTAAATGTACCTCTGACGTAATAGTTTGTCTGATTCCTGCTCTCTGCAACCTTCTTGAACTTAGGCATGATAATGTCATATGAACTTCCATGTCCGTTCCTTGTAGGTCTCATTAGGTCATTAATCTCTTTACGTCCGTCTATACTAAGCACGATATTGCCCATCTCTTTATTAGCAAACTCTAATATCTCGTCATTAAGCAATATTCCGTTAGTTGTAAGTGTGAATCTGAACTTCTTATTGTTAGCTTCTTCAATGCTTCTTCCATATTCTACAAGCTGCTTTACAACCTCGAAATTCATTGTTGGCTCACCGCCGAAGAAGTCAACCTCAAGATTCCTTCTGCTTCCAGAGTTAGCAACAAGGAAATCAAGTGCTTTCTTACCAACTTCAAAGCTCATAAGTGCACGTCTTCCGTGATACTCGCCTTCCTCTGCAAAGCAATACTTACAGGCAAGATTACAGTCATGGGCAATATGGAGACATAACGCCTTTACAACCGTAGGTCTGTCCTTGAATGAGTCTATATAAGGCTCATATATATCTTCTGTGAAAAGCTGTCCTGCTTCCTTTAATTCACCAATCTCCTCATACGCTTCCTCAATATCGGCTGCGTTATACTTAGAAGAAAGTTCTGCTTTAATCTCGTCAAGACTATGCTCCTCGTACATAGCAATTATATCGTATACGCAATCGTCCACCACATGTACTGAACCGCTGTTTACGTCCAGAACAATGTTATAGCCGTTGTTTTTGTACTGGTGTATCATAATATCCTTTCTAGCAGATAAAGACCGGCAACAGCCAGTCTCCATCTACGTGAAATAAGAGCGTGCTGAAAAAAACTTAACACGCTCTCTCTCACGAAATTGTCTTTTCAATTAAATTACTTATTCTTATTCTCACAGCTCTGGTTACCAACTGTGCATGATGTCTTACATGCTGACTGGCAAGATGTCTGGCACTCACCGCAACCGCCGTGCTTCATTGTGTCCTTTAAAACTCTTTCGCTGATTGTCTTAATATGCTTCACGACAATTCCTCCTTTTCGTTCATAAACTTAATAGATTGTATCATAAAAATATAATTATATCAAGCCAAAACTTCTAAGTATGAATATCCAGCCTGTCAGCGTTATGCTTGACAAAATTGTTGTCAGTACAATTATGCTTGATGCAAGCACTTCATCATTATTCATATTCTTAGCCATGATATAACTTGTAACTGTTGTTGGCGATGCAAGCATTATAAGAATCGCCATAAGCTCCTGATTGCGGAAGCCCATATAAACCGCTATCGGTATAAATATAGCTGCAAGCCCTATAAGCTTGATAAATGTTCCAACTAATGTAGGCTTTATCTTCTTGATAGCTTTTCTTCCCTCAAATCCTGCTCCAATGCAGATAAGGGCAATAGGCGTTGCCGTCTGTGCTATGCTGTTAACTGTCTTATCAAGAATCGCTGGGAGCTGGAGTCTTACAAGCGAAGCGAGAAGTCCAACTACAATTCCAATTATGATAGGATTAGTGACAATATTTAAGCAAGCCTTCTTAATCCCATCTTTCTTAGGCATATCTTCAATACTGACACCATCAACAGGATTTGCCTTAAATGTGAGAGCTACAACTGATATAACATTAAACAATGGCACAGCCGCCACTATCATAAGCGGTGCCATACCTGTCTCAGAATACATATTCTGGATGAATGCCATACCAAGAATCGCCGCACTGCTCCTGCATGAACACTGTATGAAAGAGCCTCTCATTGTCTTGTCCTTCATAAGAAGGTCGGTAAATATCCATACACCGCCAAACATTGCTATAGTCACAATAGCGCAATATCCAACAAATTTTATATCAAACTGTGAATAGAAATCCGCCTTTGACAAATCCCTGAATAACAGCACCGGCAAAGCTACTTTAAATACATATTTGTTAGCTACATTGGCAAAATGGTCATCAATAACACCAAGCTGCTTAATAACCCATCCAACAATCATAACTAAGAATATTGGAACTGTTGAATTAATGCTGTATATAAAACTATCCATCACTACACCTCGATTCCGTTATTCAAACAAATATATATGATTTAGTGGGCCGCTTCCTTTTCCAAGATCAAGTCCCGCCTTCAAAGCACCAGATATGTATCTCTTGCTGTCACGCACTGCATCTTCCATGCTCTTTCCAAGTGCAAGATTACATGCTATCGCAGAAGATAATGTACATCCAGTTCCGTGTGTATTAGGATTATCAATCCTTTCACCATTAAACCATACAGCATTGCCATCTTTATATAACAGGTCATTTGCCGTATTAAGCTCATGTCCGCCCTTTATAAGCGCACCTGTACTTTTACATAAAAACTTATCCTGAATTATCTTTGCTGCTTCAATCATCTTATCTGCCGAATCAATATGTATTCCTGAAAGCACTTCCGCCTCTGGTATATTCGGTGTTATGACATCTGCAAGCGGAATAAGTCTTTCGCACAATACATCTATAGCATCTTCCTTTAACAGCCTGCTTCCACTCGTTGAAACCATAACAGTATCGACAACTATATTATCCGGCTTATACTGTATCAGTTTGTCCGCTATAACACCTATAAGCTCTTTGTCTGATACCATTCCAATCTTAACCGCATCTGGAAATATATCTGTAAATATGCAGTCAAGCTGCTGTGAGAGAAACTCAGGACTAACATCACTAATTCCATACACACCTGTCGTATTCTGAGCTGTAAGAGATGTTATCGCGCTCATTCCATATACCTTATGCGCCGCCATCGTCTTTAAGTCTGCCTGAATACCAGCTCCACCACTACAATCACTTCCAGCTATTGTAAGTACTTTTTTCATTACACTGCTCCTAACCTTTGCATAGCAATTATTTGCTTCGCTTTATCACTGCATTCCTATACAGTGGAAATTATCAAAAAAGACCTTGAAGAACTTTCGCTCTTCAAGGTCTTCAATCGAGTGCAGTCGGCGGGACTTGAACCCGCACCCAAGCAATATGGACTAGATCCTTAGTCTAGCGCGTATGCCAATTCCGCCACGACTGCGTAAGTGCTATCTCACAAGCTTTGTTTCCGCCTCTCTCAAGGCTTTGTTTTGTTCTCTCTCGTGAGCACTTGTTTATAATAGCACCACCCTTATAATATGTCAACAACTTTTTTTAAAAAATTTGATTTTTTTGTAATTTTTTAAATCAAGCTGTCAAAACCGCCCTATTTACCTATAAGTTCAGCAATTGTTGCAACAACCTCATCCTTATCATATGGCTTAGTAATAAACTTCTCAGCACCAATCTTTAATGCCTCGATAACTTTGTTCTGCTGGCCTGCCGCTGTAATCATTACAGCCTTGGCGCCCTCATCATAATCCATAATCTGTCTTAATGCTTCTGTACCATCCATATTAGGCATTGTGATATCAAGAGTAACAACATCTGGGTTATACTGCTTATATGCCATAACACCCTCTAATCCGTCACACGCTTCAGCTACAACTGCATATCCTGCATCCTCTAAAAGGTTACGAAGCATCTTCCTTGACATTCCAGAATCATCAACAATTACAACTGTACCCTTGCCATCTGTGACAGTTGTGCTGTTCTGCGCCTGAACCTTTCTTATGATAGGCATATTACCAACATTAACTTCACTATCTACAGCTATATACAGATTAACAAGATTGCCATTGATATATATAGGAAGTACATATGCGCTTCCAGTTGCACACTGATTCTCATATGCAACCTGTGGCTTAATCTCGATATTAACATCATTAGCAGAAAGACTTGTAGCAAGAAGTCCACTTATACAGTTAACAAATTCTCCGACACCATCATATGTCTCTATGCTCTTGCCTGTACAATCCTCTCCTGAGTATCCAGATGCGATAGCACTGAGAGCATCAATATTATCCTCTGTAGCAAATCCGATACATATATCAGCATCGCCATCACTCTTCTGTGCAGCCATACATCTGTAATCGAGTCTGTCAACCATCTTAATCCTGTCAAAATAGAAATCTCTTGTAACAAATCTGTTGATATTTCTAAGTACAAGTCCTGCAATCTGTGTTACATATGGCTTAGATGCATACGCATACACATTAAGAAGTGCATCAAACTCATCCTTCTTAAGAGCTTCCATCTCATTATCATCAAGTCCGATATACTTCTGGAAATTCTCAAGATATCCATCTATCTTAGAAACCTTAACCTTACTCTTCTCAACAAACACCTGAAGGAACTGCATATAAGGATTACCCTGCTTAGCAAGAAGTCCATCCACCTGTTCCGCAGTCAGATATCCCTTCTCAACAGCTATATCTCCGAATCTCTTATCTTCCTCAGCCTGAATCCTGTTAATCTCCTCAGCCTGTTCCTGTGTAAGAAGCTTATCCGCTACAGCTATAACACCAAGCCTGACTCTGATCTTAGACTGTTCTTCCAAAACACTCTTCAACACATCCTCTGTAAGAACTCCCTGTTCCACAAGATATTTTCCAAAAAGCTGTCCAAACATACTCCATTCCCTCCAATTTCATAACAACTCTTATGTAATTATCAACTATTCATGCCTATAATCCACCCATATAAACCTATAAGCCATAAATAGTAATGCAAAATATTCTATTTCAAATTATATCACATCATATCGAAAAAAGATACACATATTTTAATTATAGTACCACCCCGTCAGGCAGTGGCAAGGCAACAGCGAAGCGCATTGCCGTCAAGCGGTGGCAAGGCAACAGCGA
>ERZ1034763.238-NODE-238-length-30622-cov-7.058723_pt1 | contig 30622 bp, 27 predicted proteins | sample MGYA00520701_ERZ1034763 | MGnify/ENA primary metagenome ERZ1034763 (study PRJEB33766, sample SAMN09781707) | gut metagenome | biome: gut microbiome | host: Homo sapiens | place: Madagascar | study: EMG produced TPA metagenomics assembly of the PRJNA485056 data set...
AAGCACGTAGCAATCTGGTATCAAAGGGGTCAAAATACCTTTTGACCCCAACATCCTAATATATTTTGTTCTGTAACTTACAATAATTAAAGCCACATGCCAGATGTAATGTATTAAACACATCTGGCATGCGGCTTTTGCTTTTATAACTCTATAACTATACTATAACCCGCAGATTTCAAGAACCTTATCAAAATCCAGACTTCCACCGAATAAATCAAGTGCGCTTCCGATAGTTACATCAATTCTGTTATGTCCAAGTTCCTTTAATGCAAGAAGGTCTTCATAACTTCCAACACCGCCGGCATAAGTTATCTTTACATTATCTGCTTTATCGAGTATCTTGACAAGCTCTGTCTCAATTCCGTTAGCTTTGCCCTCTACATCAACAGCATGGACTAAGAATTCATCACAATAAGACGAAAGTGACCTGATAAGTTCATCAGTTACAATCTCATCTGTGAAATTCTGCCATCTGTCTGTGACGATATAATATTTATCGCCTTTTTTGCGGCAGCTAAGGTCTAAAACAAGATGTTCTTTACCAACAGCATTGACGATTTTATCCAGATTATCATAATTGATGATTCCGTCTTTAAATACATAAGATGTCACTATTACATGTGATGCCCCGGCTTTAATAAATTCATATGCATTATCAGCATTAATTCCTCCACCAATCATAAGACCACCGGAATATGCTTTGAGTGCATCTTTGGCAACATTTACATCAGCATTATAGTATTCAGAATCTTTTTTATTGAGAAGAATTATATGACCGCCGGCAAGATTTTTTTCTTTATACAGGCGGGCATAATAAGCCCCTCCTTTGTCAGACACGTAGTTTTCCGTTGCAGTATTGCCCTTATCCGCAAGGCTTCCACCAACAATCTGTTTTACCTGTCCATTATGTATATCTATACAAGGCCTGAAATTCATAGCGTTCTCCAATCTATCCCAAGGGTGCGTTTTAGTGTGCATGAACTGTCGCCTGTCAGTCCATAGATTATATTTTGCAATAACGAAGTTGCTTTTGCAACATTTTTCTGCTTATTATAAAAACTTCGCACAGCGGCAAGCAGACAGCCAGCAAGCTGCTGCGCGAAGTTTTAACAAATATTCATGAAAATATGTGCAATACACGGATTTTAGTGTATAATCTATATAAGTCTGCGTTATAAGCGGCAATTCTAAAAGTGAGGAATGGGGATTATGAGAAGAACAGACAAAGATAATATCAACATAGCTATATTAGGAGCTGGAACTGTAGGAACTGGTGTGTATAAAATGATAAAAGAGCATCGTGACGAGTATAAAGACAGAACTGGTGCGTATATTAATGTCAAAAAGGTGCTTGTGCGCAATCTTAACAAGGAAAGACCTGAATATGATAAGTCTGTGCTTACATGTGATTTTGATGAGATTATTAATGATAGGGATATTGATATAGTTGTTGAGCTGATGGGTGGAATTCATCCGGCTCTTGAGTATGTAACTAAGAGTCTTGAGGCTGGCAAGCAGGTTGTTACAGCTAATAAAGACCTTATTGCAGAGAATGGTGAGCTCATTGGTAATCTTGCTGAGAGCAAGGGAAGCGACCTTTTATTTGAGGCGGCAGTTGCAGGAGCAATTCCTATAATAAGACCACTCAAGCAGAGTATGGCTGGAAGTAAGATTACAGAGATAATGGGTATTGTCAATGGTACAACTAATTATATCCTTACACAGATGTCAGAGACAGGAATGGGATACGAACAGGCTCTTGCCAAGGCAACAGAGTTAGGCTATGCAGAGGCAGACCCAACGGCTGATGTAGAGGGATATGATGCAGGTAGAAAAGTTGCTATTATGGCAACAATTGCATTCCATTCAAGAGTTGTATTTTCACAGGTGTATACAGAGGGAATAACTAAGATTACAGCAGAAGATATCAAGTATGCAAAAGAATTTGGATATGTGATAAAGCTTCTCGGTGTCGCCAAAGAAACAGATGATGGAATAGAGGTTAAGGTTCATCCTATGCTTATCCCAGAAGACCATCCGCTTGCCGGCGTAAGAGATGCATTTAATGCTGTATTTGTACATGGTGATGCCATGGATGACATAACATTTATGGGAAGAGGAGCTGGACAGATGCCTACAGCAAGTGCTGTTATGGGTGACGTTATCGATGTGTGCAGAGACCTTGTATACGATAGCTGTGGACGAGTTGGCTGCAACTGCTATAAGAAGCTTCCTGTTAAGAATATAGAGGATTCTATGAGCAAATTCTTCTTAAGAATCCAGGCAGAGGACAGACCGGGTGTACTTGCCAATATCGCAAGTGTGTTAGGCAACAATGATGTTAGTATTGCACAGGTTGTACAGAAGAGCAGAAAGGGCGGAACTGCTGAGATTGTTATAATCACAGATTACGTCAAGGAACGCAATTTCAATGATGCGCTTGCTGTATTCAATGGAATGTCAGGTGTTAAAGAAATATCAGGTGTGATAAGAGTTTATTAAGATGCATACGTATGTATGGAATGTACATATGTCAGTTCATAAGCATTTTGAAAAGAGGTAAGTAGAACAGATGAAGTATATAATGGCACTGGATCAGGGAACGACCAGTTCAAGATGTATTTTATTCAATAAATCTGGAAAAATATGCAGTATGGCGCAGAAGGAATTCCAGCAGATATATCCTAAGCCGGGCTGGGTTGAACACAGTCCTGTGGAGATATGGTCATCACAGCTTGCAGTTGGCATAGAGGCGATGGCTATGCTTGGTGTCAGTGCCAAAGATATAGAAGGAATCGGAATTACTAACCAGCGTGAGACAACAGTTGTCTGGGACAGAACAACAGGTGAGCCTGTATACAATGCTATTGTATGGCAGTGCAGAAGGACGGCAGATTATATAGAGCGTTTGAAGAATGACGGACTTGAGGATTATGTGAAAAATGTAACAGGTCTTGTCCCAGATGCATATTTCTCAGGAAGCAAGATAGCATGGATACTTGACAATGTTCCGGGAGCAAGACAACTGGCGGAGGCTGGAAGACTGGCATTTGGAACAATTGATTCATGGCTTATATGGAAGATGACAGACGGGGATGTGCATGTGACAGACTATACGAATGCATCAAGAACAATGCTTTACAATATTCATACATTAAGCTGGGATGACAAGCTGCTTGAATATTTTAATATTCCTAAGTCAATGCTTCCAGAGGTAAAGCCATCAAGCTGTATATATGGTTATACACATGTATCTGTATTTGGCGGAGAAATTCCTATATGCGGCGCGGCAGGAGACCAGCAGGCGGCATTGTTCGGACAGGGCTGTTTTGATGCAGGGGATGTCAAGAATACATATGGCACAGGATGCTTTCTTCTTATGAATACAGGCAAGAGAGCGGTTGAATCCAGCCATGGACTGATAACAACTATTGCGGCTGGAACAGATGGTAAAGTAAGCTATGCGCTTGAGGGAAGCGTGTTCGTGGCTGGTGCATCAATCCAGTGGTTAAGAGATGGACTTCGAATGATAAGAAATGCGGCACAGTCGGAGGAGTATGCCTCGTCAGTTGACGACTGCGATGGAATGTATGTTGTTCCTGCATTTACAGGCATGGGAGCACCATATTGGAATTCTTCAGCAAGAGGTACAGTTGTTGGCATAACAAGAGGATGCAGCAAAGAACATTTTATAAGGGCGACTCTGGAATCTATTGCATATCAGACATATGATGTCCTTCATGCGATGGAGGAGGATGTTGGAATATCTGTTAATGAATTAAAGGTAGATGGCGGGGCAAGTGCTAATAATTTCCTTATGCAGTTCCAGTCAGATATAATTAATTCAGATGTTATACGTCCTGAGTGTATCGAGACAACAGCACTTGGAGCGGCTTATCTTGCGGGACTTGCAACAGGATACTGGAAGAGTACAGAAGAGATTAAAGCTAACTGGAATCTTGGCAGAAGATTTAAGGCATCCATGTCAGAGGATGATAGAAAGGTTCGTCTTTCTGGATGGAAAAAAGCAGTCAGATGTACTCTTGACTGGACATTATAGTGAAATTAACTTCACATAGAAAGCAGATTATATATGAACAATAAATTTTTACCCATATCAAGGGATGATATGGAAGAAAGAGGAATAGAACAGCTTGATTTTGTGTATGTCATAGGTGATGCGTATGTAGACCATCCTTCATTCGGACATGCTATTATCAGCAGAGTGCTTGAGGCACATGGCTACTCTGTGGGAATTATCTCACAGCCAGACTGGAAGGATGACAAGAGCATTACAATACTTGGCGAACCAAGGCTTGGATTTATTGTTATGTCAGGTAACATGGATTCGATGGTTAACCATTACACAGTGTCAAAGAAAAGACGAAGCAGGGATGCATTCACGCCTGGCGGAGTGATGGGAAAAAGACCGGATTATGCGGCTATAGTGTATTGTAATCTCATAAGAAGGACATATAAAAAAGCTCCTATTATTGTAGGTGGAATTGAGGCGTCACTTAGAAGGCTTGCACATTATGATTACTGGTCTAATAAGGTTAAACATTCCCTTCTGCTTGATTCAGGCGCAGACCTGCTTTTATATGGAATGGGAGAACATTCAATTGTTGAGACAGCAGATGCGCTTGCATCAGGAATTGACATCAAGGATATAACATTTATTAAAGGAAGCGTGTTTAAGACAAGAGACTTGTCAATGGTGTATGACTATATAATGCTGCCATCATTTGACGAGATTACTTCTGATAAGAAGAAATATGCCGAGAGCTTTTACACACAGTATCTTAATACGGACTGGATAGTGGCAAAGACGCTTGTTGAGCCATATCCTAACGGAGTATATGTGGTTGCCAATACACCAGCGAAGCCTTTAACTATGCAGGAGATGGATGATATATATGACCTGCCTTATGCAAGGACATACCATCCGTCATATGAGGCACTTGGCGGTGTGCCTGCAATTTCAGAGATTAAATTCTCGCTTACAAGCAACCGTGGCTGTTTTGGCGGATGCAGTTTCTGTGCGCTTACATTTCATCAGGGACGTACAGTCCAGGTGCGCTCACATGAATCGATAATCAAAGAAGCCATTGAGATGACTAAGGATGAGGAATTTAAAGGATATATACATGATGTCGGCGGACCTACAGCTAATTTCAGACATCCATCATGTCAGAAACAGCTTGAGAAGGGCGTGTGTCCTAACAGGCAGTGCCTTTTCCCTAAGCCATGCGGCAATCTTGAGGTAGACCACAGTGATTATCTTGCATTGCTTAGAAAGTTAAGGGCAATCAAGGGTGTTAAGAAAGTATTTATACGTTCAGGAATAAGATTTGATTATCTTATGGCAGATAAGGACGATACATTTTTTAAAGAGATGGTTAAATATCACATAAGCGGACAGCTCCGTGTAGCACCAGAGCATGTGTCTGACAATGTGTTAAGACTTTTAGGCAAGCCATCTAATGATGTGTATGAGGCATTTATCAAAAAATATAAAAAGATTGATGCACAGTTAGGGCTTAACCAGTATGTTGTGCCATATCTTATGTCGTCACATCCGGGAAGCACGATGAAGGATGCGATAAAGCTGGCTGAATATCTGAGAGATCTGGGGTATATGCCTGAACAGGTGCAGGATTTCTATCCAACACCTTCGACAATCTCGACATGTATGTATTATACAGGATATGACCCTAGAACGATGGAGAAGGTATATGTTCCTGTCAATCCGCATGAAAAGGCTATGCAGAGGGCACTTATCCAGTACCGTGACCCTAAGAATTATGACCTTGTATATGAGGCACTTTTGTCAGAGGGCAGATATGACCTTATAGGCTTTGGCAAGGAGTGCCTTATCAAGCCAAGAAATATGGCTAAGAAGCATGATGGGCAAAAAAGTGGCAGAAGTACAGGCAGAGCAGGCAGTGTAAATGCTGCTGGTAAGACAGGCAGGGCTGGTAATGGAAATGCTGGCAAGAGCCACAAGAAGAGCACGATAAGGAATAAGCACAAAGGCAAATAGAAGAAAACGTAGTACATTCGTAAAAAGGTACTTCCAATTTTCTGAAAATTGTATATAATAGTATCAGCTAGTACAAGCTATTCAAATGTATTGAATATGAAAGGAGCCAATTATTATTATGAGTACAATGGCAGACAAATTTGAGGAACTTGGAGTTATTCCAGTAGTAGTATTAAATGATGTTAAGGATGCACTTCCATTAGCTAAGGCTTTATATGAAGGTGGACTTCCATGCGCAGAGGTTACATTCCGTACAGAAGCAGCAGAAGAGTCTATCCGTCAGATGCATGAAGCATATCCAGATATGGTACTTGCAGCAGGTACAGTACTTACAACAGAGCAGGTTGACCGTGCAGTTGCAGCAGGTGCTTCATTAATCGTAAGCCCAGGTTTTGATCCAGAAATCGTTGATTACTGTATCTCTAAGAACATTGAAGTTGTTCCTGGTATCGTAACACCTTCTGAGCTTGCTCAGGCTGTTAAGAGAGGTCTTACAAGAGTTAAGTTCTTCCCAGCAGAAGCAGCAGGTGGACTTGCTATGATTAAGGCTATGTGTGCAGCTTACACAACTGTAAGAATTATGCCTACAGGTGGAATTAACGCTAAGAACATCGGAGATTATCTTGCTTGCGACAAGATCTTCTGTTGTGGCGGTAGCTGGATGGTTAAGGGCGACCTTATCAAGGCTGGCGAATTCGACAAGATCAAAGAGATGACAGCTGAGGCTGTTGAGGTAGTTAAGAAGGCTCGTGCTAAGTAATCTTATAAGGTTACATACTAACTATTAATTAAGGCGCTATATTTGTCTGGTGTATACCACGAATATAGCGCTGTTTTTTCATATAACTTATGAATTAAGACATTGTGTCCGTGATGGAATAGAGCATGGTGATGCTGACAAGACAATAGACAGTTTTACTAAGGCAGTTGAGCGTTTCGCCAATATGCAGTAACATGGTATGTATATAGATTAAGAAAATAGTCATATTTGATATATGTATTGTCTCATTGACAGGCAGAATATCTGATATGACTTTTTTATTAAGATGGAAAAAGGATTTTTATTCCTAGACAATCAGGTGTGTTAAATGTATAATCTGTAGGAGACAATTAGGAAGGGACGTAGAATAATGGAACTTTTTGATGGAAGACCTGCGGATATTACTGGTAGACTCCAGCGTGAAATCAATGTCTATGATTATCTTGACAATATTGGTATACAATATAAAAGAACGGACCATGAGCCTGCAACAACTATGGAAGTCTGTAAAGATATAGATGGTATTCTTGGTGCTACTATATGTAAGAATCTGTTTTTATGTAACAGACAAAAGACAGCATTTTATCTTCTTATGATGCCTGCTGATAAGGTGTTTAAGACAAAGGAGCTGTCAAGCCAGATTGGAAGCGCGAGATTATCATTTGCAGATGAAGAGTATATGGTAAAATATCTTGACATATATCCTGGTTCTGTAAGTGTTATGGGACTTATCAATGACAAAGAAAATCATGTGAGACTGCTTGTTGATGAGGATATTCTTAAAGGAGAATATATCGGCTGTCATCCCTGTGTTAATACATCAAGTCTCAAGATTAAGACAACAGATATATTTGATAAGTTTATCAGTTCAACAGGACATGATAAGACAGTTGTAAAATTATTAGGAGAATAAGGAGTCTATATGAGCGAGATTAAAGGAGTTATACATTCAATAGAAAGCTTCGGTTCGGTTGATGGACCGGGCGTAAGATATATTGTGTTTTTACAGGGATGCCAGATGAGATGCAAGTACTGCCATAACCCGGATACATGGGCTATGAAGGACAAGAATTCTTATGAGGAGACACCTGATAAGACATTAGAAAAGGCATTAAGATATAAGCCATACTGGAGAGAGAATGGTGGTATTACAGTAAGCGGCGGCGAGGCTTTGTTACAGATAGATTATGTGACAGAGTTATTCAGGCTTGCAAAGCTTGAGGGAGTTAACACAACACTCGATACATCAGGCAACCCATTTACATTTGACGAGCCATTCTTTAGCAAGTTTAATGAGCTGATGAAGTATACAGACCTCTTCATGCTTGATATCAAGCACATTGATGCGGCAAAGCACAAAGAGCTTACTTCATGGGATAACAGCAATATACTTGATATGGCAAAGTACCTGTCAGATAACGGCAAGAAAATGTGGATAAGACATGTACTTGTTCCGGGTGTGACAGATTCAGAGGAAGATTTAAAGAGATTATCAGAATTTGTAAAGTCATTAAAGACTGTAGATAGATTTGAAGTGCTTCCATATCATACACTTGGTGTATTTAAGTGGGAAGAGCTGGGAATCCCTTATAGCCTAAAGGACGTCAATCCTCCTACTAAGGAGGAGATTGCAAGAGCTAACGATATTCTTGATACAGCTTCATATACAGGTTATAGAGATTAGTATAGGTTGCCATTTTTACCCGGAAATAGTATAATTATATTATATGGGCACAAAGCAGTTATGAACGCTTTTTGGTGGGGTAATATGAATAAGAATATTAATGAATTATTTTGTAAAGAAAATGTTGAGCAGATTCATGTTCCAGAGATTGTGAGAACAGATTTGTTCAATATAATAGAAGAGAAATTAAAAAAAGCAGGTTTCTACTATAGAATTGCATACAGAGTCAAGGCAGTCGATTCTACTGTTGATAAGCTTATCTTTAAAGATTACCGCAGACCCGGTACAGAGAATGAAGATAAGAAGATGCAGGATTTAATCGGAATCAGGATAATGCTGTATTTTGTTGATGATGTTGTTATATGTAGAAACCTGCTTGATACGTTGTTTATAGAGCCGGGAATCTGGGAAACTACTGAGACGACAGAGTATGAATTTAAAGCCATGAAGGTTAATGGTATATTCAAGCTTCCGGGTTATCTGGCGAAGACAATTGTCAATCCGGTGTTGTCAGACTATATAGATGACACATTTGAGGTTCAGGTCAGAACGAACTCATTTGAAGGCTGGCATGAGATTGAGCATGATTTAAGATATAAGGGTTCTGTGTTCGGAGAGGGCAATGAGGCTCTTGCCAGAAGAATGAACAGTATCCTTGCCACATTTGAGCTGTGCGATGATTCACTGGTTAAGATTCTTGAAGACCTTGGACATCAGCATTATAAAGACCACAAATGGGGTGACATGATAAGATGCCACTACAGATTAAAGCTTAACAATGACCTTATGAGTCAGGAGATTGTGGATGTATTCAATGAGGATACGGAGCTTGCGAAAGTTTTCTTTAAGTTTCCAAGAAATGATGCGATAACGAAGTTATGGAATAATACACTTGATTACAGCCAGATTCCGGAGTTGTCTGTTGATTATATCGTAAGGATTGTCAACGAGATTGGTCCGAAGGATGAGAGGCTTTTCAAGGCATTTGCACAGATTGACTCAAGAACTAAGACAGATGATAATCAGGCTGTCAAGCACAAGAAGTTTGAGCCTTTCAGAACACTTGGCAAATATGTGGTATTCCAGTCAAATACTACTATAGAGACTGCTAATCTTGGTATGAATGAGGCATTCAGGAAAGCGGCAGGATACATATATGCATGGGTTAAATCAAGATATAACAACTGCCTTAGTAATCTTCCAGAGACAGTAGGTAATTACGATGGAAGTGAGCCGGGATATTCTGTCAAGATTGTGTATGATGAAGAAAAGACATATTTTGAGGAAGTTTCAACACATATTGATTCCAAGATAGCAAGCAGAATATGGATATCAAGGGCGGTTATTAAGAATGATGACGGTAAGCTTTCATTCTATGTTGTCAATGAGTATGCAGAGCCATCTGAAAGATACAGGGATAATGAGAATGTACTGTTCTCAAGACCTAATTTCTATGGTGAGATTGCAGATAATATAGGAATCATAGATGTTGATAAGTTAAGAGAGAATGTATTTAATGTTGACAAAGACAGCTATAATGATTTAAAGTCTTTGATTGAGTCGAAAGACAGAATGTTCCCAGTTGTTGTGTTTGCTGGCGACCATGATGCGTGGATGAATGAATTTGATATTGATTTCTTTGCTAAGCTGGTTGGATATTACTGCCATGTGCGTATTATTCAGGACACTGATGTAAGCAGTGAGTTTGCAGAAGATTTCAAGCTGGATAAAGACAATATTGATAAGTCAATCACGGTATTCTACAGAGGTAAGGAACCTAAGACCAGCTACAAGTCAGATATTCTTGATACGACATTTGAGGTAATCAAGTTGGAACAGAAGAAATATTGGAATGAGAATGGCTGCAGGGCTTACAGACGTCAGCTTGTATCTGAGATACGAGAGGACAATGCAAGGCAGGCAGATAAATAATAGCATGAAAGAAGAGGTTATAATAATGGATTACAACAAGTTAGCAGATTTGCTTTTCCCAGATGTGACTAAGACACCTGAGTATTATGAGGAGAAATTCCCATATAGAAAGCTTCCTAACAAGGCAGAGGTTACAAGAATGGCACCAAGCCCAACAGGATTTATACATCTTGGCAATCTTTACAGTGCCCTTGCAGATGAGAGAATTGCACACCGCAATGGTGGTGTATTCTATCTCAGAATAGAGGATACTGACGAGAAGCGTAAGGTTGATGGAGCGGTTGAGCTTATCATTGATACATTAAAATATTTTGATATTGAGTTTGATGAGGGCGCAGGCTTTGAGGCTGATGGCGATAAGAATGCATATGGTCCATATTTCCAGAGACAGAGAGTTGAGATATATCACACATACGCAAAGAGCCTTGTACAGAGAGGACTTGCATATCCATGTTTCTGTACAGAGGAAGAACTTGATGCGGTAAGAGCAAAGCAGGAAGAGGCTAAGGTTCTTACTGGATATTATGGTGAGTATGCTGTATGCCGCAACCTTACAATGGAAGAGATTGAGGCAAATCTGGCAGCAGGTAAGCCATATGTATTAAGACTCCGTTCACAGGGTGATCCAGAGAAGGAGATTACATTTGAAGATGCAATCAAGGGAGAGATAAAGCTTCCAGAGAATATCCATGATATTGTACTTCTTAAGAAAGATGGAATTCCAACATATCATTTTGCGCATGCAATCGATGACCACCTTATGAGAACAACTGTAGTTGTAAGAGGTGGAGAGTGGCTTGCATCAGCACCTATACACTATGAGTTATTCCATGTGTTAGGATTCAAGATGCCTGTATATGCACATACAGCACATCTTATGAAATTTGATGAGGAGACAGGTGGTAAGAGAAAGCTTTCTAAGAGAAAGGATCCAGAGCTTTCACTTGATTACTATAGACAGGATGGATATCATCCATATTGTATGAAGGTTTATCTTCTTACACTTCTTAATTCTAACTTTGAGGAGTGGCATGAGAAGTTCCCAGATAAGGATATTAATGAGTTCCCATTCTCAATCGACAAGATGAATCAGTCGGGAGCGTTATTTGATAAGGATAAGCTTCACAATATATGTAAGAATGAGTTATCTAAGTTATCTGAGGATGAGGTATATGATTTCCTTTATAACTGGGCTAATGAATATGAGAAGGACAAGGCTCCTGTATGGTTTGCTGATAAAGAGAAGATGCTTTCAATCTTAAGACTCTATATGGGTGTTGGAATGAAGCGTAGAAGAAAAGACCTTATGTATGCTAAGCAGATATTTGAGCTTATATCTTATTTCTTTGATATTGAAGGAACTGAGACTGAGAAGGATGAGTTCAGACTTCCAAAGGATGAGGTAGACAAGCTTCTTGGATGTTACCTGGAATCATATTCTCATGATGATGACAATTCAGTATGGTTTGACAAGTTAAAGGCAATAGCAGATAAAAATGGCTATGCTTCAGATATGAAGGCTTACAAGGCTAATCCTGAGAATTACAAGGGTAATGTATCAGATGTTGCAGAGGTTGTAAGAATTTCAGTTACAGGTCGTGCTAATACACCTGATTTATGGACAATTGTTCATATCATGGGTGAGGACCAGATGCGTCAGAGAATTGAAAATGTGATTGGTAAGTAAGGAAGGCTGTAGTCGATATGATATATGACAATATTGTTACTGATAATGTAGATGATTGTGATGATAGCCCGTCGGGCAGTGACTCGTATACCGTGGAGATTGTAAGACCGATAGGAAGCTTGCATCCAGATTATCCATCAATTGTGTATTCACTTAATTATGGATATGTGGAAGGAGTTACTACAGAGACTGGTGAGCATCAGGGAGCGTTCATAGTCGGGCTTGATACACCGGCAGAGCGTTTTACAGGAAAGAAAATTGCTGTGATACATAGAAGTGACCCTGTTGAAGAGAAATGGGTCATAGCACCTGATAATACGCCATTTAACAAGCAGCAGATTGAAGAGATGGTTTACTTCATAGAACAGTATTTTGACAGTTCAATTGAGATGCTTGATGAGGAATTATGGGATGCGTATGACAGGAATGAGAAATTTCTTGGATATCAGGTTCCAAGAAGCATGGCAAAATCACTTCCAGAGGGTGTTTACCATATAGTGGTATATGTGTATTCGAGAAGAACGGATGGATGTATACTTACAACACAGCGTTCCCGTAATAAGACATATCCTTTAAAATGGGAGGTTACAGGCGGTTCAATACTTGCTGGTGAGACACCACCACAGGGAGCTGTCAGGGAGCTTCAGGAAGAGACAGGGATTATTGCTGATACGAATGAGCTTGAACCATTGTATCATCACATTGACGATACCAGACATTGTATATATTATTGTTATAAACTTAATGTTCCTGAGGATACTCAGGTTCATCTGCAGATGGGAGAGACGATGGATGCAGAATTTCTTCCACTTGATGAATTCGTAGAACTTGTTGCATCAGACAGATTTATTCCTTCTGAGCAGGGAAGATTTGAGATGTATAAGGACGAGATAGTTAAGAAACTGGAATAATTATAACGAGAATTTCTAATGGTGGTTTTACCACCATCAGGAGTTCTCGTTATTTTATTTGCGTTTGCTATGACAGGAATATATAATGATTAAGGAAATGATAGTTTACCAGAAGGAGAAAAATCTATGAAGATTACAATGCTTGGAACAGGCAATGCTACAGTCACAGAGTGTTACAACACCTGTTTTGTTATAGAAGATAATAATGAATATATGCTGGTTGACGGAGGCGGCGGCAATGGCATATTGCAGCAGCTAAAGAAGGCTTCATTGAAATGGCAGGATATGCGGACTATATTTGTGACACATAAGCATATCGACCATCTGCTCGGCATTATCTGGATGGTTAGAATGATATGCCAGAATATGAGTCGTGGGAAATATGATGGAGAGGCAGTTATATATGCACATGATGAGGTTATATCCCTGATAAGAGATATGGCAGGGAGTCTTCTTAATGCAAAGGAGACAAAATATATAGATGACAGGCTTCATCTGATAGCTGTAGAAGATGGTGAGTGCCGTCAGATTCTTGGTAAAAATGTAACATTTTTTGATATACAATCTACAAAGGCGAAGCAGTTCGGATTCAGCATGGAGCTAGGAGATGGAGATAAGCTTACATGCTGTGGGGATGAGCCATATAATGAGTGTGAATACAAGTATGCAGTTAACAGCAAATGGCTTTTGCATGAGGCGTTCTGCTTATATTCACAGGCAGATATATTCTCACCATATGAGAAGCACCATTCAACAGTCAAAGATGCATGTGAGCTTGCAGAGAAACTGAATGTCAAAAATCTTATACTTTATCACACAGAGGATAAAAATATAGAGAACAGAAAAAAGCTGTATATGGACGAAGGAAAGCAGTATTATAATGGCAGCCTGTATGTGCCAGAGGATTTAGAGGTAATAGAGATGTGAGATAACAGAGAAGAAAAATAATGGATATATGAAAATAATGGATATATGGAATAGATAATAGAAAGGCATAAACAGATAATTTTTGGAGGATATGAGATGAACAATCATGTAGATAAAGCGATGGAATTAAGAAACGAAACACCAATGGTAAATAACTGTGCACAGACTATTATGCGCACATATGCCAAGGAGCTTGGATTGAGCGAAGACATGGCATCTGCTATTGGATGTAATTTTGGTGGTGGAATGAAATGTGGAGGAACATGTGGAGCTATAACGGCAGCATTGATGGTGCTTGGAGCTAAAGGTGTTGATTCGCCAGCAGCAGTAGGAGAATTCAAGAGAACAATAGCGGCTAATCATGAAGGAATGACCGACTGTGCCGAGCTTCTCAAAGCAAATGCTCAAAAAGGCGGAGTCAAGAAAGAGCATTGCGATAACATGATAAAAGAAGCTATAGAGCTTATAGACAAGATGGTGGAGAAGTAGTTAAATGCAGATTACAACATTGTGCTATATAGAGAAAGATGGAAAGTATCTTATGCTTCACAGAACAAAAAAGGAGCATGATATCAATAAGGATAAGTGGATTGGTGTGGGTGGACATATTGAGGGCTTGGAATCACCTGATGAATGTCTGCTTAGAGAAGTTAAGGAAGAGACAGGACTAACTCTTACATCATATCAGTTCAGGGGACTTATAACATTTGTAAGTGATGATGACACAGAGTTTATGTGTCTGTATACAGCGGATGCATATGAGGGTGTGCTTACAAGGTGTGACGAGGGAGAGCTTGAATGGATTGAAAAGTCGGAAGTGCTTAAACTCCCGACATGGGAAGGTGATGCTGTGTTCTTAAAGCTTTTGATTGAGGAGAATGAGAGAAGATTTTTCACGTTGAAGCTGGTGTATGAAGATGGAAAGCTTGTCAGAAAAGTGTTGAAAATTAATGAGTGAGGGCAGGATATATGGAAATATTTGATGTTGTTGATGAAGATGGCAATCCAACAGGTGAGACAGTTGAGAGGACTAAGGCTCATGCAGATGGGATAAGGCACAGAACAGCGCATATATGGATTGTAAGGCAGACAGATACAGGAGCAGAGGTGCTTATGCAGAAGCGTTCTGCTAATAAGGATTCATTTCCGGGAAGATATGACACATCATCGGCAGGACATATTCATGCAGGTGACGACCCGGTAAGTTCTGCAATAAGGGAGATAGGCGAAGAATTAGGAATCAAGGCTTCTCCTGAGGATTTTGAATTTGCAGAGAAATTCAAGATTGATTATGCGAAGGAATTTCATGGCAAAATGTTTAGGGACAGCGAGGTCGCATTTGTTTACCTGTACAGAAAACCAGTTGACATAAGCAGTCTTAAGCTTCAGGAGGAAGAGGTAGAATGTGTTGACTGGTTCAATCTTGATTATGTCATTGAGGAATGCAGCAGGCATAATCAGAAATTCTGTGCGCCATTGGACGGGTTAAGAATTGTGAGGAGGGCATCAAACGTTACATGGAGTGGCAGGCAGAGCAATGGAATATAAGGTCCGGATAGAGCAATTGGCGGATAAAAAGAATCAAGATAAGTTTGAAGAATAGACAATTGTGCAGCAGGCTGTTACATAATTTGAAGGAGGTTTTTGTGGATAGAACAAAGCATAAAATAATTACTGTGCAGAATATACCAATTACAATTTCAGAAGCGGATATAGATGATTATATTTGTATTACTGATATGGCATCAGCAAAGTCTGAAAACTCAAGAGCTGCAGACGTAGTGCGTAATTGGTTGAGGAACAGAACAACACTTGAATTTCTGTCTACATGGGAAGAGATATATAATCCAGATTTTAAAGTGTTCGAATCTGAACACTTTAAAAAACAGGCAGGTTTGTTGACTTTCACGCCAAGTGTGTCTGAGTGGGTTGAACAGACGGATGCTATTGGACTTTTTGTAAAGAAGGGCAGATATGGTGGAACATATGCCCATAAGGATATTGCTTTTGAGTTTGCGTCAGCAATAAGTCCTGTGTTTAAGTTATATTTAATTAAAGAGTTTCAGAGACTCAAAGAGGAAGAGAATAATCAAAAGAAAATAGAGTGGGATGCGAAACGTTTTCTTGCAAAAAATAATTATCTTATACAAACAGATGCAGTAAAGAATTATATAATTCCAAAAGGGGATTATGTAACAAGCCTTGAGTGGCTCGCATATGCAGAAGAAGCAGATATTCTAAATGTTGTATTATTTGGTTTTACCGCTAAAGCATGGCGGGATGCGAACCCAGAATTGGCAAAGAAGTATAATGTAAGAGATTTTGCAACCATTAACGAATTGACAGTATTATCAAACCTAGAGACTCACAATGCACAAATGATACGAGAAGGAAAAAGCAAGATTGAAAGATTTGATGCCTTAAAAGAGATTGCAAAATATCAATTGGATATTTTGGATTCGGCAGAAAGATTGCGATTGGAAGCTAGTGAATAATTGGTTTTATGAAATAGGATGTGATTATATGTCAAAACAAAGAAAATGCTACATCTACACCCGTGTATCCACCTCAATGCAGGTAGATGGTTACAGCTTAGATGCGCAAAAAGATAAATTGCATAAATACGCAGACTATCAGGATATGATTATTGCCGGTGAATACTCCGACGAGGGTAAATCCGGTAAAAGTGTGGAAGGCAGACCGCAGTTCCAACAAATGCTTGCGGATATTGAATCTTATATGAAAATATTGCCAATACGTGTATTTTGAAGTATAGTATTAATGTTTATAAAAACTTTAGTTTTTGGAGGATATATGAAAAACGTTAAAGCACTTATGCCGGAGGCTTATGAATTTGAGGGCAAGCTTCCATTAAAACAAGCGATACCATTAGGACTTCAGCACGTTATGGCTATGTTTGTCGGCAACCTGACACCTCTTCTTATTATTACCGGAGCCTGTGGAATTGGCGCAGGAAGTGAGTATGCATCAGTACAGGTTGCACTTTTACAGAATGCAATGATTATTGCTGGTATCGTAACACTTATACAGCTTTTTGCTATAGGACCTATTGGTGGCAAGGTGCCTATTATTATGGGTACAAGTTCTGGATTTATCGGAGTATTCAGCAGCGTTACTAAGATTATGGGTGGTGGAATATTAGCTTATGGAGCATTAATGGGAGCTTCAATTATAGGCGGTATTTTGGAAACAGTACTTGGAGCATTTATTAAGCCGCTGAGGAGATTTTTCCCATCAGTAGTTACAGGAACAGTGGTTCTTTCAATAGGTTTATCATTGATATCAGTAGGTATTAATTCGTTTGGTGGAGGAAGTTCTGCTAAAGATTTTGGCTCAATGGAGAATCTTTTCCTGGCATTTGTTGTGCTTATTGTTATATTATTTGTTAAGCATTGGGCAAAGGGATATATAAGTTCATCTGCTATTCTTGTAGGGATTATAGTTGGATATATTGTAGCATTTATTATGGGATTTATACTTCCACATACAGCAGTGACTGCCGACGGCGTGGAGTATACTAAATCATGGGTGCTTAACTGGAACAAGGTTGCAGAGGCACAGTGGTTTGCTATTCCTAAGTTTATGCCAGTTAAACCGGTATTTGATTTAAGAGCAATACTTCCTGTACTTGTTATGTTCATTGTAACAGCAGTTGAGACTGTTGGTGACATATCAGGTGTTATGGAAGGTGGAATGGGAAGAGAAGCGACAGACAAGGAGCTTTCTGGCGGTGTTATGTGTGATGGTGCTGGTTCAACACTTGCAGCTATATTTGGTGTTCTTCCTAATACATCATTCAGCCAGAATGTAGGACTTGTAGCTATGACGAAGGTGGTTAACAGAATTGCACTTGCATCAGGAGCAGTATTTCTTATTCTCTGTGGACTGATACCTAAGCTTGGAGCATTAATATCTATAATGCCACAGTCAGTCCTTGGCGGTGCAGCCGTTATGATGTTCTCATCAATTATTGTAAGCGGTATACAGCTTATTACTAAAGAACCATTAGATGCAAGAAGACTTTCAATTGTTTCTGTTGCGCTTGGCGTTGGTTATGGAATGGGTGTAAGTCCAGCTATTCTTGCACATACACCACAGGCTGTCCAGCTCATGTTCGGTGAATCAGGTATCGTTCCAGCAGCACTTGTTGCGATTGTCCTGAATGTAATATTACCAAAAGATAAACCAGTACAGGAGATGGCAGATACATCTAGTGACAATACTGTAAAAGGTGAGTAAGATCATCAGGAGTATCAATATCAAATAATTCATATTCATCCTGGGCAGGAATTAATATTACCTGTTCAGGATATTTTTTTGCTAAGAATCCACCACCTTTACCCTCTGGAAGCGTAAGCAGTTCATCATAGTACCTGGATGGAAATATGACGGGTGAACCAGCGGTTTCATTGAATGACAGTCTGCATATTTTATCTTTATAATACAGAAATGTCAGGCACAGAAGCTGAATGCTTGTACGTGATATGAGTGGCTGGTCAGATGGAAGAAATAATATTCCATCAGGTTTAGAGTTTTCAAGAATATGTGAAACACCAAGACGGATCATGTCATTCCTGAAAGGAAGGTCATGGAGAAGACAATCTATACCAGAATAATCACATATTCTGGCAATTTCGTGATGGCGTGTAACGGCAAGAGTATAGCCGAATTTAACTAACTGGCTTTCAGATACAGTATTCTCAAATAAAGTCTTTCCATTAAAATCTGCAAGGAGTTTATTAGCACCAAATCGTTTAGATATCCCAGAAGCCATTATAATACATGAAAGAGAGTCAAATGTATTATCCAGATCAATTAATAATACATCATCTCTTGATGATATCTTGTTAAGAAATTCTGTAGATTGTTTTCTTATAACAGCTAAAACATGTGATTGCTCCAGGAGTGCATAAACAGTTTCCTGAAATGGTGTACATGAAGTTTCAAGATAACCTAATTCATCAATAATAAATAATTTATCAGGATCATTTTTGAGATGCGTCTGTATAGCTGGAATGGCACAGTTAAGAAAGCCTTCCTCCACTACACGCATACTGTTGCCTTTGCATGAGAAATCAGGAGTAAGAGATCGTGGAACGCCAATGGTATATTCTTTTTCATTATCTATGAGGTTAGATTTAATAACGACCTGAGGTTTATCAGTGCGATAACTTCGCAGATAATTGAAAGAACCAGACATTATTCTGATTATTTTATTAATAAGATGAGATTTGCCACTTCCACGATTACCAGTTATGAGCAGATGCTTTTTGCCTGATATTTTGTATAATGAAATTACAGCTAGAGCGTCCAGATAATGATTGTCCATAAATCCTCCATTCATAAAGCGAGAACTGTTTTGTGAATCCTGCCATTAGAGTCAGTACATTCTGTTATATTAATGTTATCATAGATAAGAGACATTTTCTCATTTATTTCATTAATACTGTCGGTATGAGTATTGATAGATGAAACGATTCTGCCACTCTTCATAAGAAGTATGTTATCGCAGTACTCAAGTGCGAGCTCAGGGCTGTGGATACACATAATGGCACATTTGTTATTATCTGCAATTTTCCTGATATTTCTCATAAGCATATGGCGATTAGAGAAATCAAGAGCACTGTCAGGCTCGTCAAGAAGCAGAAGAGGTGAGTCTTCAACAAGAGTGCGTGCAAGTATGCACAATTGTTTCTGACCTTCGCTTAGTGTTAGAAAATCTGTATCATATAATCCTGCAAGTCCGACTTTATCAATAGCTGTTTTAACTTTATTTTTCATATCCGATGTATAAGAGCCGAGTATATGAAGCTGTGGATTGAATCCAAGAAGACACACATCTCTGACAGTCATGCTTATGCTTATTCCGTTACGCTGTGGAATGTAACTTATAAGACCAGCTCGTTTACGGATAGATAATTTTTCAAGGGTTAAGTTATTAAGATGACACTCACCATTATGATGTGTGAGATTCATTATGGCTTTTATAAGAGAGGTTTTTCCGCATCCGTTACTTCCGATAACTGCGGTAAGCTGTCCGGCATGTGTCTTAAAGCTTACGTTGTCTACTGCACATTTACTGCCATAATATACAGATACATCTGATACTGAAAGTTCTGGGTTAGATAAGTATGTCATTACATAATCTCCTTTTTATTAGTCCTGACAAGCAGGAATATAAGAAGTGGTGCGCCAAGCAATGATGTAAATATACTGACTGGAAGTTCTGAGGATGAAATACTTCTTGCAAATATATCTGCAATAGTCATTATAACAGCACCAGTAAATCCTGTTAATATATATGTAAATCTGTCGTTACGTCCAGTTAAAAGTCTGGCAATATGAGGTGCAATAAGTCCTATAAAGCTGATAATTCCTGTTACACATATTATTGATGACACAATAAGCGTTGCAATCATTAATATAATAAAACGTAATAATGAAACATTTACACCTAAAGAAACAGCTTCATCTTCATTAAGAGATAAAATCATAATCTGCCTGTACAAAATCAATATGATTATAAAGCCTGTTAATGTGATGATAAATGGAACTGTAGTTCTATTAATTGATACACCATTAAGGCTTCCCATAATCCAGTATTCAATAGAGGCAAGCTGTTTTTCAGGGTCTGCTGCAAGTTTTAGAAACATAAGAATTGTCTGTGCCACAGAATGAATTGCTATACCTGCAAGTACAATTGTATAGCTGTTTCTGCCAGGAATAAGATATGCGGTAAGCAGAGTTATTGAAAGTGCAATTATTCCTCCTATAAATGCTGATATTGATACAACAGGGGTTAAAGAAGAAATTGCAACGATGGCAAAAGCAGCACCAGCACTTGCCCCGGATGCAACACCTACAACATCGGGCGAAGCAAGAGGATTTTTAAAAATTATCTGATAGATATATCCAGAGACTGCAAGACCAAAGCCACCGATAATTCCCATAAGAGCACGAGGAAGTCTTAGGCGTTTAAAGACCATGATTGAAGTAGTGTCACCTGACAGTAATCCTTTTAGCGTAAGCGGATACTGTCCTATAAGAACTGACCATGTGAGCACTACTATAAGAAGCAGTGCCCATATGGCAGATAAAAGTATAAATTTGTTCCTGTAATTATTAGTGTTATTGAACATAAATCATCCTTTATTATTTGGCAGGTGTGAATCCATAAAAGTTCTGATAGAAGTTTTCAACACAAGATTCATAATAATCACTGGTTACTTTATCAGGGTGAAGAACAGAAGCTATATAGATGCTTCCAAGGAAACTTCCAGGAACTGGTGAATCCCATGCCTCAATAATATTAGGGAGTTTTACAACATGTTTATTTTTAACTGCATTGCATTCTGCAAGGTTAGCATCATTTAATATATCATCAACAGAATATGTTGCATCAGCAGCGATTACAATGTAGTCAGGGTTCCATGCAAGAATCTGTTCGTATGAAACATTAGCCCAGTAAGTGTCTGTAAGTTCAGAAGCTGCATTTTTGCCACCAGCATTTGTAAGAAGTGTATCCTGATACATTTTGCTTCCTGCTGTTGACAGAACAGAGCTGTTGCCAGCAAGATATACCAAAGGTGCATTTTCACCAGAAACGGTAGTTTTAGTGTTAGCTAAAAATGTGTCTATTGAATTATTGAGTGCCTCAGCTCTGCCAACTGTGTTAGTTATTTTACCAGCAAGTGTTATACAATCTTTTAAGAGTGACTGATTTTCTGGATTGACTACAACAGCTTTAATTCCAAGTTCTTCAAGTGTGTCAGCCGTCTTTTTTAATTTAAGTGGAAGAAATACAACGTCAGGAGCGGCGGCAACACATGCTTCTGTGTTGAATTCTTTAGCTGTTCCCATATTAGGTAAGTTAACTATGGAAGGAGCTGAAAGTTTGTAGATATTTCTTGTGTTAGCTTTAGCTTCGATTCCAACAAGCTTGTCTGAAAGACCAAGTGAGATAAGAAGGCTTGTAGAGATGTAGTAAGATGATGCAATTTTCTCTGGTGCCTTTTCGAATGTTACTGTTCTCCCTGCCTGATCTGTGATTGTAAGTGGATAGCTTACAGCAATGTCCTTATACTGTGACATTACATCAAATGCTGATGTTGCTGCCTGTGTGGTGGTATTGTTTGTTGTTGCAGAAGAGTTACCGCATGCAACAGTTGATACAAGCATGAGTACTGCTAAGAAAAGAGCAGTTATTTTCTTAAAGTTTTTCATGGTATTCCTTTCTGTAAATGTGATACTTAATAAAATATTAGCGTTAGAATTTTATCAGATTGACAAAGGTTTTACAAGTAAGTATATTTAAATAAATAAAAACATTAGATTGGAGTTTCTATGCTTACTATACAGAATTTCAGAAAAGTAGAAAGTCTTGATGAAGCTTATGAGCTTAATCAGAAAAAGACAAATAGAATTATTGGCGGTATGATGTGGATGCGTATGGGTGATAACAGAATTAATACTGCAATTGATTTGTCTGGGCTTGGACTTGATAAGATTGAAGAAAATGATGATGAATTTAAGATTGGATGTATGACAACTTTAAGACAGTTGGAGATGCATGTGGGATTTAATGAATATACGAATGGATGTGTTAAGGAAGCTTTAAGGCATATTGTAGGCGTACAGTTCAGGAATCTTGCAACAGTGGGTGGAAGCATATATGGAAGATATGGATTTTCAGATGTGCTTACGCTTTTTATCGGACTGGACTCATATGCTGAATTATACAAGGGTGGACTTGTGCCATTATCAGAGTATGCCAGCCGCAGCTTTGACAGAGATATTCTTATTAATATTATAATAAAGAAAAAGCCTGTAAATATATTCTATGAAGCTGTAAGAATTACAGAGACTGACCTTCCAGTACTCACATGTTGTGGAGTAAAATATAAGGATTCAGACAGGTGCAATGTCTGTATTGGTGCAAGACCTGGAAGGGCAGTTATTGTGGAAGATAAAAATAATATCCTTGCTGATGGAATTAATGAGGCATCTATCGAAGCCTTCAAGTCATATGTAATGGCAAATGTTCCAACTGAAAGTAATATGCGGGGAAGTGCAGAATATAGAAGCCATCTTGCAGGAGTTCTTGCAGGGCGCGCTCTTGAAAGTATCAGGTAATAGATAAAGTGTAATGTATAGAATGGAGAATATATGTTAGTTGATATTAAGTTGAATGGAAAATCTGTCAAAGCAGATATTGCAGCAGATATGACTCTTTATAATTTTGTAAGAGAACATGGCTGTTACAGTGTTAAATGTGGATGTGAGACGTCTAACTGTGGCTTATGTACAGTATTTTTAGATGATAAGCCAGTTCTTTCCTGTTCAGTATTGGCTGCAAGGGCTGACGGCTGCAGTGTAACAACCCTTGAGGGATTACAGGATGAGGCATCTGAATTTGTGACGTTTATAGCAGATCAGGGTGCAGAGCAGTGTGGATTCTGCAATCCGGGATTTGTTATGAATGCGATTGCGTTATTTAGAGAAAATCCATATCCGGATGAAAGTGATATAAAGGAGTTCTTATCAGGTAATCTATGCCGCTGTTCGGGTTATGAGGGACAGCTTCGAGGAATTCTTAATTTTCTTGAAGAAAAGAAAGCAAAGGAGGCAAGATGATGAAGTCAGTTAATAAAGCTGTAAGAAAAAAGGATGCTATGGAACTGCTTTTAGGAAAGCCTGTGTATACAGATGATATAGCACCTAAGGATTGTCTTATTGTCAAGCTTTTACGTTCTCCTTATGCTAATGCAGTAATCAAAGATATTAATACAGATATTGCAATGAAGGTTCCGGGAATTGAAGCGATATATACATATAAAGATATAGACCAGAATATGAGGCGTTTTACATGTGCAGGACAGACATACCCTGAGCCGAGTCCATATGACAGGCTTATATTAGACAGGCATGTTAGATTTATCGGAGATCCTGTTGCGATTATTGCTGGTGTAGATGAAAAATGTGTTGATAAGGCGATTAAGCTTATTAAGACAGAGTATGAGGTACTTGAACCTGTACTTGATTTTACAAAGGCAAAGGATAATAAAATCCTTGTTCATCCAGAGGATAACTGGGAATCGTTGTGCCCTGTAGGTGCTGATAATAAAAGAAATCTATGTGCACATGATGAGAGCAGTAATGGGGATATTGATAAAGTTTTAAAAGACTGTGATGTTATTATAGACAGGACATATCACACAAAGGCGTGCCAGCAGAGTATGATGGAGACTTTCAGGACATTCTGTACGATAGATACTTATGGACGACTTCATGTTGTAAGTTCCACACAGATTGTATTCCATTGCAGAAGAATTATTTCTCATGCACTTGGAATCTCTCCATCTAAGATAAGAGTTACAAAGCCAAGAATAGGTGGTGGATTTGGAGCTAAGCAGACATCTGTTTCTGAGATATATCCAGCATATGTTACATGGATGACAAAGAAACCTTCCAAGATTATATTTTCAAGAGAAGAATCGTTGTCAGCATCATCACCAAGACATGAGATGCAGATGCATGTAAGGCTTGGAGCTACCAAGGATGGAATAGTAAAGGGAATTGATTTATATACTCTTTCTAATACGGGAGCATATGGTGAACATGGACCAACAACAGTAGGTCTTTCTGGACACAAGTCAATTCCTCTCTATGGTAAGGCAGAAGCATTCAGATTTGTGAGTGATGTTGTATACACGAATATTATGTCAGCTGGAGCTTACAGAGGATATGGCGCAACCCAGGGACTCTTTGCAGTGGAATCCGCTGTCAATGAGCTTGCAGATATGCTGCATATGGATCCGTTTGAGATAAGATTTAAAAATATTGTTAAAGAGGGCGATGTGATGCCAGCCTACTACGGTCAGGTCAATACAAGCTGTGCCCTTGACAGATGTCTTGCCAGGGTTAAAGAGATGATTAAGTGGGATGAGAAATATCCTATGAGAAAAATATCTGATACCAAAGCCCGTTTTGTTGGAATGGGTATGGCAATGCAAGGCTCTGGTATATCGGGTGTGGATGTCGGAAGTGCAACTTTAAAGCTTAATGATGAGGGCGTGTATACAATGAATATCGGAGCTGCTGATATGGGAACAGGCTGTGATACTATTCTTGCACAGATTGCAGCAGAGGTTCTCGAATGTAGTACAGATGATATAAGCGTATTTGGAGCAGATACAGATATATCGCCATATGATTCGGGTTCGTATGCTTCAAGTACAACGTATGTAACCGGTAAAGCTGTTGAGAAATGTGCACTAGATCTTCGTAACAGAATAGAAACGCTTGGTGCTAAGATGATAGGATGTGATAAGGCTGATGTAACATTTGATGGTAAAAATGTAATATGTGAGGCAGGAGCAAATAAAGATAAATCTGTTACTCTTGCCTCAATTGCAACAGCATCAATGTGTGGCAATGATATAGCACTTTCTGTCACATATACACATACATCTCCTATATCTCCACCTCCATTTATGGTAGGTGCCGCGGAGGTTGAGGTTGATCTTCTCACAGGAGAAAGCCATATAGTTGAATATGATGCGTGTGTAGATTGTGGAACACCAGTGAATCCTAATCTTGCAAGAGTACAGGCTGAGGGTGGCATCTTGCAGGGAATTGGAATGACAATGTCCGAAAATATCACATATTCAGATAAGGGAAAGCTGTATGAGAACTCATTCCTGCAGTATAAGATACCATCAAGAATGGATATAGGACACATTAATGTGGAATTTGAAAGCAGTTATGAAAATGCAGGACCATTTGGTGCAAAATCAATCGGAGAGGTAGTAATCAATACACCACTTCCAGCCATCACGGATGCACTCAGTCATGCAGCCGGAAAGAGGTTTTATGAACTGCCAATTACGCCAGAGAAAATTGCTATGGCGCGAATGAGTAAGTAAAAAATTCAACCGCATCTGTAGCTGGATGCGGTTGAATTTTTATATGTCCAGATTCTTATAGCTCCTGATTAACAGAGGAAGCTCTGCTACAAGCATGCCAATCCATCCGGCGAGGTATGAATATGGCAGGGCTTCTATCTGTAATGAGAATGCGAATACAAGTACGGCAGCGGCGGCTACACGGACACCCATGTTGACGAAGCTGCTTATAAGTGTAATTTTAAGGTCGCCGATTCCTCTGAAATATCCCTGAATTCCGTTCGTTGCGGCTGGAAGGAGATACATTATGGATATTAATCTAAGGTATGTAACACCATGTCTGATAACGTCCGGGTCACTTGTGAACAGGCGCATAAGAGGATTGGCGAATATAAAGCATATCAGGAATATAATAATTCCGTATATGAATTCAATTCTAAGTCCACATTTAAAAGCTTCTTTAAGTCTGTCCTTTTTGCCGGCTCCTTTGCTCTGAGCCATGAGCGCAGTCATTGCATGGGCGATGTTTTGTTCAGGAGTGTATGCAAAGTCATCAATTCTGTTAACAACAGCAAATGCGGCTGCAACAGCAACACCCATTGAATTGACGATAGCCTGGATTCCAAGTTTACCTAACTGGACAGTCGCCTGCTGCATTGCAGAAGCCCATCCGTAAGATATAGTCTTTCCAAGTAATCCTTTATCAAATACAAGCCATTTCTTTCCAAGCTGTAATATAGGCACTTTCTTCTGTATGTATATGATACATAAAAGGCATGACAAAGCCTCGCTTAACACAGTTGCTATGGCACAGCCCTCACTTCCCCATTCAAGAATAAGTACGAAGAATAAGTCACCGATAATGTTAATCACAGCACTTGTTATAAGAAAATACAGCGGTGACTGGCTGTCTCCCAACGCCCTTAATGTGCTTGCAAAGCAGTTATACATAAATGTAAATATAAGTCCTGCAAATATAATACGCATGTAATTGATTGTCATAGCCATGATTGATGGGTCAACCTGCATTATATTAAGGATTGGATGCGCAAATATTATACAGAAAGCAGACAATATCAGTGAAAATACAAATCCTGATATCATTGTGGTGCTTATCTGTCTGTGGAGCTTGTCATAATCCTTGGCACCGAACTGGTTACCCATAAGTATGCTTGCACCCATACATAAACCATTTAGAAACAGTATAAATAATGTTGATATCGGGTTACATATTCCAACTGCTGCCAGAGCCTCTTTTCCGACAAATCTTCCTACAATAATACTGTCAACTGCGTTGTAAGTAAGCTGGAAAAGATTACCGAGTACCAGTGGTATGGTGAATCGAACAAGCTGTGGTGTTATTCTTCCTGTCGTAAGGTCTTTTTCCATATATATCTCCAGTCTGCCGGACGAACCGGCATTAGTTTTAATATAAGTAAAAATATTATGGCAGCTACGCCATGAGCTATTTTAGCACATTTTTAATAAAATGAGCCAATAATTTTATAAATCGGTAATTAATTCGTGAACTTATTAATGGTATAATGTCACTAACATTTTGAGAGGTGATGCCTATGGTTAACAATACAAAATACGCACTTGAAGAGTCGCTTAAAAATATATTAAAACAGAAAAGCTTTGACAAGATAACAATCGCTGATTTAACGTCAGACTGTGGAATAAGCAGAATGGCGTTCTATTACCATTTTCAGGATATATACGAGCTTGTCGAGTGGGCGTGCATAGAGGATGGAAAGAAAGCCCTCAGTGATAAAAAGACTTATGATACGTGGCAGGAGGGACTTACGCAGATATTCGAGGCAGTTCTTGATAACAAGACATTTATAATGAATGTATACAAGTCTGTCGAGCACAAGAGAATAGAGAATTTCCTCTATCAGCTTACATATCAGTTGATTATGGATGTTGTAGATGAGAAATGCGCCAAGGATAATCTGGCAGACGAGTACAAGCAGTTTATAGCAGATTTCTACAAATATGGATTCGTAGGTCTTATGCTTGACTGGATTGACGGCGGCATGAAAGAGGACTACAACCGCATTGTAGAGCAGCTCAGCGTAACGCTGCATGGAAATATAACAAATTCAATTCATAATTTTGAAGAACTGTAATCTGCCACAGCCCATCCGAACAGCCTCACAGCCGAACCGCCCCGCAGCGCAGCCATGCCAGAGTATATGGCATAATTGCTGGTCCTTTGTGTCTAGTGGCTCTAAGGGTGGCACGACATAGCTTATTAAAGCCGATTTGCTAAAAACGCACTTCGTTTGAACGTTTAGCAATCGGCTTAGCTTTTGTCTAACACCACCCTAAGAGCCACACGACAGTCGTCATGCAATTATACCATATACTCTGGCATGGCTGCGCTGCGGGGCGGTTCGGCTGTGAGGCGGTTCGGCTGGGCTGGGCTGCGGCAGATTGGTGGTTTTTATCAAATCAGGTGGAATGATAAGTTTTTTATCATTCCACCATTTTTGTTAATTGGAATAGTTTTCTGGGAAAGATATTATAATACCAGGAGTTGCAGAGAACAATATAATAATTGCAATTCACAGGTATCAATAGACAAGCGTCAGACATACTTCAATGTCGGGAAAGGAGTTTTATTATGGCAAAGAAAAAATTAGGACTTGGTGTAGCTGCATTGGCAGCAGGTGCAGGAGTTGCCGTACTGGCAGCTAAAAATAATTCTAAAGCTTCTAAGGAGAAGAGGGAGACAAAGGAAGCTGCTGACAAAAATGAGTATCGTAATACGGAGCGTGGAAAACATGAGAAGAACAGTAAAGGAATCTATTATACTAATGGTAATTATGAAGCATTTGCAAGACCAAAAAAACCTGAAGGAGTAGATGAGAAGAATGCTTACATTGTAGGAAGTGGACTTGCTTCACTTGCGGCAGCGTGCTTCCTGGTACGTGACGGACAGATGCCAGGCTCACATATTCATATCTTAGAGGCTATGGATATTGCAGGTGGTGCCTGTGATGGCATATATGATTCAACAAGAGGATATGTAATGCGTGGCGGACGTGAGATGGAGAATCATTTTGAGTGCCTGTGGGATTTGTTCAGAAGTATTCCATCTATAGAGACACCAGACGTATCAGTTCTTGATGAATTCTACTGGCTTAATAAGGAAGACCCTAACTATTCACTCTGCCGTGCGACAGTTGAGCGCGGTAAAGATGCACATACAGATGGCAGGTTTAATCTAAGCCAGAAGGGCTGCATGGAGATTATGAAGCTCTTTATGACTAAGGATGAAGACCTCTATGATAAGACAATTGAAGATGTGTTTGATGATGAGGTGTTTAACTCTACATTCTGGCTGTATTGGAGAACAATGTTTGCATTTGAGAACTGGCACAGTGCATTGGAGATGAAGCTGTATTTCCAGAGATTTATCCATCATATAGCTGGTCTCCCAGATTTCTCAGCACTGAAATTCACTAAATACAACCAGTATGAGTCACTTATCCTTCCAATGCAGAAATATCTTGAGGATGCAGGAGTTGACTTCCAGTTCAATACAGAGGTTACTAATGTATATTTTGACATCAAGGATGGAAAAAAGGTTGCAAAGACTATAGAGTGTAAGGTCAAAGGCGTTGAAGAGGGTATTACATTGACAGAGAATGACCTTGTATTCGTCACTAACGGAAGCTGTACAGAAGGTACTATATATGGTGACCAGAATCATGCACCTAATGGTGATGCAGAGGTTCGTACAAGTGGATGCTGGAATCTGTGGAAAAATATTGCAAAGCAGGATGAAGCATTTGGACATCCAGAAAAGTTCTGTTCAGATATAAGCAAGACTAACTGGGAGTCAGCTACAGTTACAACTCTTGATGATAAGATTATTCCTTATATCAAGAATATCTGTAAGAGAGATCCAAGAACTGGAAAGGTTGTTACTGGTGGTATCGTAAGCTGTATGGATTCAAGCTGGCTGCTTAGCTGGACTATCAACAGACAGGGACAGTTCAAGACACAGGATAAAGAGAAGGTATGTGTATGGGTATATGGATTATTCACAGATGTACCGGGTGACTTTATCAAGAAGCCTATGAAAGACTGTACTGGTGAGGAGATAACACAGGAGTGGCTGTACCATATCGGTGTGCCAACAGACCAGATACCAGAACTTGCAAAGAACAGCGCAGTGTGTGTTCCAACAATGATGCCATATATAACAGCATTTTTCATGCCAAGAACCAAGGGCGACCGTCCTGACGTTATACCAGATGGATGTGTTAACTTTGCATTCCTTGGACAGTTCACAGAGACACCAAGAGATACAGTATTCACAACAGAATATTCTGTAAGAACAGCTATGGAGGCTGTTTATGGTCTTCTTGGAGTAGACAGAGGTGTTCCAGAGGTATGGGGCAGCGTATATGATATAAGAGAGCTTCTTGACAGCAGCGTTAAGCTGATGGATGGCAAGTCACCTCTCGAGATACAGCTCCCTGGACCACTCAACGCATTGAAGAAGCCTCTCTTAAAGCTTGTAAAGGGAACTGTCATTGAGAAGGTACTGCGTGACCATGATGTAATCAAAGACGGGATGATGAATTAAATTTGATTGTGATAGCCGGCCTGTTCGCTTGCTTTCAGAACTGATATAGTTGTGGAAGTAAGCAGCAGGGCGGCTTTTTGTATGCAATTTTGTAATAAGTTTATAAAAAATACTTTATAGAATTTTATAAAAATATTATAATGATACC
>ERZ1034763.239-NODE-239-length-30501-cov-9.028936_pt1 | contig 30501 bp, 20 predicted proteins | sample MGYA00520701_ERZ1034763 | MGnify/ENA primary metagenome ERZ1034763 (study PRJEB33766, sample SAMN09781707) | gut metagenome | biome: gut microbiome | host: Homo sapiens | place: Madagascar | study: EMG produced TPA metagenomics assembly of the PRJNA485056 data set...
TTCGCTTGTACCGTATGCCTTATCTCCGTTATCTGCGATAAGGTCAGATGTCTGCATTACAAGGTGTTCCTTGTTAAGTTTGTCAAGAAACTCATAGTTCAACTCTCTGCGTAAGGATGACTCCTTCCAGTTGTTATGATTACCAGCATCAAACGGAAGCTTCTGCCATAATTTTGCAGTGATTGCAAGGTAGTTGCCGTCGATAATATCAAGGCATATCCACTTTATATCTTTATAGATAAAGTGGTCTCCAATGCATATATCTGGCTTTTTAACTATTTTTACTTTTTTAATTCTTCTCATTTCTTTCTCCTTTTATGTTCCCCATAACTACAAAAATCATATTCTCGCATAGGAAATACAGTAAATAATCTTGCGCATACATTCCCTAATAATGCATTGTCAACAGAATAGTATTTGCAGTCTTTGCAGTAAACAACAGTCCTAACTACTCCAGTTTTATCTTCAAACTGATTACATCTATCGGTTACATCACTATCTGATGTGAGTGTTGATACGTGATAAGTGTTGTAATCTGCCAAACACCTCGCATAATTTACACAATCTTCACAAGTCTTCATTTCAATTCTCCTTTATTACGTAACACCAGCTCTGCGGTGCTTTTGTTAAAATATAATCTTCTTCTTTCGGTTCAGGTGGATATTCAACAACACAACCTTTTGGTGTTCCTATGCTGAATAAATCCTCCCAATTAGATAAAGCCTCTTCAAAATCCTTTTTGTAGAATTCGCTTAACTCTTTCGGCTCGTCATAAATTACAAGGTTTGATATGTGCCAGCCGTAAAGCATACGACTGTTTTCGCCGTAATCGTTGAGGTCGTCTCTAAGAACACAAGAGTTTTTTACAGCGGTTATTTCGGGTTCAATATCATCATTTCCCCATTTATTAAGCGACAAATAGCAATAATCGAAATTATCGTCAATTCCTCGTTTTCTGATTGTGTCGATTCTATCGCACACAAATTCTCCGATAACCTTGCCCAAAAATCTCTTCATAAAAGGTTGATATTTTTTCGGAATATGGTTAAAAGACTTTTTATCTTTGGTGCAATATATCTTTCCCACCTTATCCCACTCATCATCTTGAGGGTAAGTTTTTCTAACCTCAACGGTTTTTTCTTTATCTATATTCCAGCCCATTGTTTTGGCTATAATTAGAAATACCCAATAAGGCTTAATGCTTATCATTACGCTTTTCATATCATTTTCTCCTTTTTCTCTTCGCAATTGTTAATATTAAATCTCATAAAATTATTCCTTTCTTTCTTGTTCATTTATATATGAACAATTTTTTTATTTTTTTGCCACGAAATAAAAAAAGAGCCGCAACATTGCGAAAGTGCAACGATACGACTCTATTTTTTGACTTATAAACAAAAAAATCTGCTACCCAAACAAATGGATAGCAGATATAAGTTATTTTTTATTTTTATATTATGTGATTATTATAACATTCTTTCTATGTTATGTCAATCGCATTTTTTTAGTCCTTCTTCGTCAAAAAGAAAACAACAGTTATATTTGTCTTGTACAAGATACAACGTTTTGTCGGTGGAATCCGAATGAGGAGCTTTTGCAACAACCGTGAATGTGGATGCTGTAATTCTTTCACGTATAGACGAGTCATAGTATGGAGCATATACATAATACGTCGCAAATTCGGGTGCGTTTTTTGTTACCCATTTTGTATAAGAGCTATACGCACAGCCGGTATCAATAACCTTAACTCTATCTCCAACATTGATTTCTTTAGCATCTTTGTTGTCTACAAGCTCAAGATATTCGGAAGAATTCATAACCCACCAGCAATGGTTGTCTTTGCCTTTACCGCCACCACTGTGTCCGCCAATATTGCTGTCAAATTCAACCAAAACACTGCTGTCCCCTATTTCTGCTTCTCTTATTACGCCCAGCTTGTTAACAATATTTATGCCGCCAATTTCATAATCTTTCTTAATAAAACGAACTCGGTCGCCAACTTGGAATTCCGGTTTGCATTTAGCTTTATTGCTTTCCGGAATGTAATCCTGTGAATGGTAGAGCCTTCCGAACGCAATTTTGGCGCCGATAGCAAAATCAAACTTATCATTAGGATGACATTTTGCTACAGCCTTTTCGCCTGTTTCTTTATCAAGAGCTATAACGTCCTGTCCGTTCCGATAAATAATTACCGGTTTTCTTTTTGTGTTTTTGTTATCCCATTCAAAATCACTGAATTCAAGAATAGTATAATAACTGAGAGCTAAGAAATATCTTTTATCGCAATAAGTCCCACCATTAAAATCATAGTAGGTATCGTGGCCATAAACGCTCCAGTTCGTCATTGACATATACGAGGTTCCGTCAGCCCACTTTCTGCCTACGCTATCAAGGTAGCGGCAGAAGATTTTAGCTTCTTCTTCGGTTTTGCAGTGCATAGCATAGTTGCCCATGTATTTGTTAATATTAAATTTCATGATTTTTTACTCCTTTTTTATAATAAATCTTTATGCTTTACACCAAAGTCAACTGATATTCCTGATGCTTTTTTGCTTCATCGGATGATTTAGAAGACTTTGGCTTTAAGCTGTTGACTTTTTCTTTGATTTTTGACGCAAGGCACGTTCTACGGTAGTCCTGCGAATTGTTCTTAATAGCATATGTTATCTCTTTTTCGTCTCCTACAAGAGTGAATTTTTCTTTCGCTCTCGTTACGGACGTGTAGAAAAGATTTCGGCGTAACATTGTTTTGTTTTCCTCAGCTATAGGCATTAAGACTGATTTAAATTCTGAACCCTGTGCCTTGTGTACGGTTATTGCATAGCCAAGAGTAACATTCATATCCGAGAGTTCTTCCCGCGTAAATTCTATCGGGTCTCTTCTCTCAAAAGAAATTACAGCAGATTTAAATTTTTTGTTATCATCTGATGTCATACTCATAACTATCCCTATTTCACCGTTTTTAATTTCCGGTGTGTTTTTTTGGCAGATTATCTTATCCCCTTTTCTTATTCTTAAACCCGTACCTGTTTGGTACGACAACGGATAGATTGTATTACCGGCCGAAGACACACTCGTGTGAAGTGGGTTTAACATCTCTTGAACAGCTTTGTTAAAAGACAGTGCCGATAATTCGCCCTTCTCCCGAAGTGGCGTTATTATCTGAACTTCTCTTACGTCTTTTACCGCTTCAAGCTCTTTTTCAAAAGCGTATAGAACAGCGGCTTTTATTTGCTTCGGGTCGGAATATCGGTAGTACACAAAATCGTCATCTAAGCGTATATCACGTTTACCGGTCATTATCTTTGTTGCGTTATATACTATCGAGCTTGTTTCAAGCTGCCTGTATATTACGCTTAACTTTGTCACCGGAACCGATTCGCTTTCGATTATTGATTTTAGCACTTCTCCTGCCCCGACCGGAGGCAGCTGATTAGGGTCGCCTATCAGCACTATTTTCGCGTGTTCATCGGTGTTATAAAGAAGCTTGTAAAACAAACTCAATTCACACATCGACGCTTCATCTATGAACAACACATCTGTTGAAACTTGGTTTGGCGTTACCTCTACATTTTCATCCTCTTGTCCTGTAAGGCCCAAAAGGCTGTGTATCGTTGACGCTCCTGTTTCAAGCCCTGTCGCAAGCGACATTCGCATTGCCGCTCTCCCTGTCGGTGCTGTCAGCGTTACTTTGCACTGCCCTTTATGAAGTTTCTTTAACACTGCTATACATACTTTAAGGACAGTCGTTTTTCCTGTGCCTGCACTGCCCGTTATTACGCTGATTTTGTTGCTTAATACGGACATCACCGCTTCTCTTTGCTTTGCTTCAAGCTCTATTCCGGTGTCTTTTTCACACTCCTTTATCGTCGATATATACTTTGCTTTTGTTGCCTCTGTATATCTGTACCGGAAATTTGCCATCTCCGCTATTCGCTTCGAGATGTACTCTTCAGCTTTATAATAATAAGCGTCGTACACCCACCAGCCTTTATCTGCTTCGGCAAGCTGTCCTTTTACTTTTATCTTTCCACACACAAGCTCTGATACTTTGCACATGTCATACAACTCTTTAGACACGTCTTCCTTGTTTACCCAAAGCTCTTTCACTTTGTTTTCGTTAAGTTTCCTTAACGTGTATTCGAGTAGCTGACGCGAGTTTACATACGTGTGTCCCTGAAGTGCTATCTTGTTCTTTAAAAGATAGTGCACACAAGCGTCTATCCGCTCCTGTGATTTTAGCAATTCAGGATGTGTTCCAAGCATCATCATACATACTGCTTCTGCAGAGTTGAAACTCGTTTTGTGCTGCGTATATAACACATATGGATTGCTTTCAAGCACTTCCATTGCGCCTTTTCCGTAAGCATTTCTGAATTCATTGATTTTTTTCTCGGATATTCCGGCTGCCTGCATTATCTTGTATACTTCGTCTTGCTTTTCATGATTCTTGTATTGTTCTACAAGTGACTTCGCAAGCTTCTTGCCTATTGCTTTGTTGAAATATCCTTCTTCATTTATTTTCTCGCTGAATTTTGTGTACTGCCCGTCAAGCGCGTTCAAAATCTTTGCCGCCGTCTTCGGCCCGATGCCCTTATAGCACGTCTGAAGATAACCTACAAAGCTTTCTGTGCTTTCATATTGCAAAGGTTCAAATCTTGTTACGTCAAATATCTTGCACGTCTTGCCGTCTCTTTTGTATTCTTCCCACACCCCTGTGACTTCAACTGTCAACATCGGTGCTACATACGGCGGTATCGTGTTCTTTCCCTTTGCTTTGAACCTCTTTTTTGTGTTTTTATCTATTAGGTCCGCAACTACAAAGCTTTTGTCGCTGCTTACATTTATGATATATGCACACTTGCATATGTGCTTTTCCGGGGCAATAAGCACTCCCTTTGCTTCTGCTTCTGCTTCTGCTACTGCCATTGCAACTTCTCCTTTCTTTATTTTTTTCGCTCTTCTATATATGAGCTTTTTTACTCTTTTTTTGCCATAAAACAAAGAAGCCGCAGCAGCACAATTTGTACTGATACGACTCTATGTTTTTGTTTTTGTAAAATAAAAAAATCTGCCACCCTTTCGGATAGCAGATATTTTTATTATGTTTTTATTATATCACGCAATAAATCATTTGTCAATAACTTAGCCTGCAAGAGTTTGAACAAGTATAATCAACAGCACACCTATACTCAACGCGCATGTTCCTGCCGTTTGAACAAGTATAATCAACAGCACACCTATACTCAACACGCATGTTCCTGCCCGCATCGAAAGAACGACTTCTTGTACACCTAATATTTTGCTTTTGATTTCTTTGTATGTGAAAATACTGATTATCCAACATATCAATGCTCCTATGCCGAAAACAACAGCTATTATTGTACTTAGAATGTTTACTGTACTCATTTTTCTCTCCTCTTTCTTGTTGTTCATCAATCAAGATTGTATCCTGCTAAAATTTCATAGTTTTCATTCTGCTTAATTGAATACAATCCGTTGTCATTTTTATCTGTTCCGCTTTACTTTGCCTTTTTTCAATCACTCCAACTGTTTTGCCAAACACAGAGGAAAAGTCTTATCGTTTGGATAAAGGTTCTTTAACTGTGCTATATTCTGCGTGAAGATTGTGGGTTTGACGTTTTTGCTTTGTACTGCCAATAATAGTTCTTTTTCTGCGTTGTTGTAGTTGTATTCGTATTCTCCGTAACATCCTGCATAGTTTAAGGATTTTTTGTCTTCGCCCATTGAAGCACCTCCTTTCAGTCGGAATTCGCTTGTTTTTATGTTTTTATACCTTTTACGCTACCAAATCAAACAAGTCCTGCATACGCTTGTTGTACAACTCATCCGTGATGTCCGTCGCGATTGCTTTGTACCCCCACAGCAACACTGACATTGTTGATATTCCCTGCACATACGCCCGGTATATTGTGCTTGCCGACATAGGGCGTCCTTTAGACATCATATACTCTTCCATTTCGTCTAACTTTATGCCGTGTATCGACATAGCTTTTATTATCTCATACTGCATCGCTCCCCCTTCTCGCGTCTTTAATTCTTCTAATGCTGCATCAATCAGCTCCAGCAGATATTTGCTCTTCAGATACGTTCTTCTGCATTCGAGAAGCTTTACCTCGCTTCGTGTAAACTCGTCTTTGGTTGTCATCATTTCCGCTATTTCTTCCGCTGACAACTCTTCTATCTTAACATCCACAAACGCTTTTTTGTATCGCTTCTTTACAATCGCCTCAAATGACTTTACCTGTAAGGATATATTGTCATAGTTGTCTAAAAGTCGCTTGGTGTTCTGGTAGTATTTGCCTTTCGTGTTTACTCCTGATATATATGGATTGCTCGAACTACTCATATCTTTACCCCCGAAATAAATGATTTTAATATCTGTCTTTTCTCTTATATATGACTTGCTTTTTTTATTTTTTGCCCTTGGAAGCAGGAAAAGCTGAAAAGAAGGAGCTTTTTATCCCCTTCTTTTCACTGTTCCTACTTTACTTTGACATCTTAGCCGACCTTTGCAACCCAATAGATTACTTCTTTAATTGTTGAAGCTATCTCTTTGTCGCTACTGTCCGCGTTTATGCTTTCAAGCATTGTGTCAAAGCCTTTCTTCTGCGTTGCGGCAGGAAGCTTTTTAAACTTCTCTAAGCTTTCCGCAAAGTTTGCATCCTTATTTGCCATAGTCTCACCGCCTTTCTTTTGTTTTTTGCTTTAAGCCGATTTAATTTATTTGCTGCTTGCGTTTACGCTGCTACACTTCCCCATCGGTTTGCTCTTCTGACTATGTTCTCAACAGACCCGAACGTCATTCCGTTCTCGTAGTCCATCTTAAAGAGCGTTACCCCTACAGTATCTCCGACTTCGGGAAGCTCCATACAGTTGATTTTCTTGCAATAGACATCTATTCCTGTCTCTGTGTCGCCGACTTGTATCCAGTAACCGTTTGATATGCCTGTTACCACTCCAAGAGTTATCGTTCCTTCGCTGTACAGCTTCATGTTGTTTTTTACCACGTTTTCCTGTGCAGCTCTTAGGCTCGCCTGCATATCTATTTCTCCGGTTTCGTGATTTACAGCCAAATCTGTTATTTTTACGTTAACTATGTCATTGTTCCTCACTACATCTCCGACATTAGCTACGTATCGCCACGACATCTCTTTCTTCGGTATCTGCACCTGTTTGCCGTATACATCAACAAAGCACGTTGACTTGTTTGTGGATACGACTCGCCCTTTGACTATAATGCCGTCTTCATATGCCCTTTCCATTTTGCTTTTGCCGCTTGTCTTGTTTACTTTAAGGTAGAAGTCTTGCTGCTCTTTTTTCATCGCTGCACTTCTGTCCCCTATTGCCATTCGCAGAGCCGAACTGATACTGTCCGTCTCTTTTTTCGGATACACCATGAATTTGACATCCGTCCCTAACATTGACGCTATGTATCGTTTATACAGACTTTCTTTCTTTTCTCGCCCGTATTCTTCGATTGACGATAAGTCAAGACCCATAAGCCCTATCGGTATCAGTATCTTCCAGCCTTTATAATTAACCACTGCCATTACCCGCATCTTTGAATCTGATGCTTTGTCGTTCGGTTTGCATTGTATCACTCTACCTATTAACGGCCTCTGCGCCTTTCGGCTTTCCAAGAGTTCATTATAGACAGCCATTCGCTCTTTTTCGAGCGTTGTCAACTCTTCCTGCGTTTTCGGTAATGTATAAATTTCTGCCATTGTTATCACTTTTCCTTTCTGTTTTTTGATGTTTTTTTATTTTTTGCTTTTGTTTTATGCGGCTTCTCTTTCATCTTCCGCTATTCCTTCTGCTTCATCGTCATAATCATAGCTGTCGTCTTCATCGCCGGTCTTACTTTCCGTCGATGTTGGTGTCGGTGCGAAAAAATCTTTGATGAACGCATCCGTCCTCTGCTTGTCTTTGCTGTCCTTCGGAGATAATTGAACTACTTTTGCCTTTTCTGCTACTTCACTTCTTTCGGTTGTCGTTATACAGTTTTTATATTCGTCGTTTCGTATATCTTGCATATACTTCTCTCTGTTGTTCCTGTATTCCTCTACCTTCCTTGCTGTCTGCAGTTTTGCTTCCTTCATTATCTCTTCCGCCTTTTTCCTGTTTTCTGCCTCTTCTTCCATTCGTTTCCTGCGCCACTCCGGTATGTGGTCTGCCGGGGAGGATTTTATGAAGTTCTTCGACTCAGGGTGTAATGTATAATCGAACTTTTGACAGAGTATCGGCTTCTGACATCGAAGCAAGATGAGTTCATCTGTGTTTTTCATCCTCAGAACTTCATCTTTGTTCATTACCTTTCGCTGACCTCTCGACTTTACTTCATGATAGTCTGTGTCTTGATTGAATATCATTACCTGTCTGTCATATGTGCTGTTCGTACTCTCAACCTCTATTGTCGCTATACCCGTTACATCTGATATGTATTCCGCTGTCATCATATCTGTACAGCCTAAGAATATCTTGATGTCGCAACAGCCGAGTATTTCCTGCCATTGGTCATTCGGGTATCGGTTCTTCAACTGCGCTATGTTTTGAATGATGATTGTTATGTTGATGTTCCTGCTTCGGACCGTCGATATTTTTCTTACAAAATCCGGTATCTGTCCGAGGTTTGAAAATTCGTCCATAATGTAATTGATTGGCAACGTTTCTCTGTATTCTAACCCCGCTTCTTTTTTGCCTCGCTCTTTGTCTATGAACTCTACCTGTTTGATAAAGCTCATTGCGTAAAACAACACTGCAAGAAAGTCAAACGATGTGTGCTGGTCTGAGGTTATCAGAAAATACGCGCACTTCTCATAGCATATTTCTTCTATGTCTATCTCGTCTGTGTTGGTTACATCTCGTACTGCATCGTCTTGGAACACCGAAAGCATCGCACTGATGTTGTTTAGAATTTGTCCTTTTACATTATCGTTGCACCGGCGGAACGCATTGTATGTTCGCCTTGCTACGCTTCGTTCCGGCAAGCCCCAAAACAATTCGTCCATCTGTTCCGGGGTCTTCTCTGACAGAATGTCATATATTCTCCCCATTGTTTTTACTGTTTCATTCGGACTTTCTATAACATACAGTGACACTGCCTTGAGGATGATTGCGGCGTTTGTTACGAAGTACGTATCATTTCCCTTTCCCGCGTTATCGGCTACTGCGTCCGCAAATATCTTTGCCACAAGACTGTTGTTCCCTATACACGCTACGCAATTCCAACTATCAGAATTGAGTAGATTAACAAGGTTGAATATTCGTACTTTATACCCTTTGTTCTGCAAGAAAACTGCAGTATCTTCAACAAGCTCTCCTTTTGGGTCTGTTATTACAAGACTTTCATTTCGCTTTGCCGCTTGTATGATTGAATTTCGTACTACTGCTCTCGTTTTCATTGTTCCCGGAGCACCAATTACAAGAACATTCTTGTTTAGCTTGTTATTGATGATTTCTTCTATACCCCAATTAAGCCGCTTGACTTTTTCATCAAACTCCTTATCTGAGGGAACGCTTAGCACCTTGCCGTCAAGCTGTCCGAGTATTATGCCCTCCTGCTCTCCGACCTCCTTCATATCCAAGACGTTACCGACTTCTTCTTTTCGCATTAGAGACGATGTCCCGTATGTGCCTTCTTCTGCTACGGTAAAGTTCCTGTCGTCTTTATATCCTGTCTCCTGCTTTATCCTCGGCTTAATTCCGTAATTGTATCCAAACCACACCAAGGCTATCGTCAAAAGCAAGCTGAGTATACCGCTCACGGTGCTTATGCTTGCCCACATGCACTTCAAGGGATTAAGAGTGAAACACATCTTAACAGCTTCGCTTACACTTCCCGTGAACCCCTTTTCTCGCAGAGCCGCTGTTGCAATCGGTAATTTCAACGCTTGCCCCAAGATGCCCGCGAACCACATCGTGAATAACGCTATCACCATATCTCGCCAAAAGTGCTCTTTTATCTCCGTTACTATTTTTTCTTTTAACGGTATTGCTTTCTTTGCTTTCTTCCCTTTGTTTGTGCTTTTTTTATTCAAGGTTTTTACCTCCTTTCCTTGATTATTTTTGTTTTTTCTTTTTTATGTTGAGATGAATATTCGTTCGTTCTCTCGCCTTATAAGCTTATATGTAGTATGGCGTTGCTATTATCTTTGTGTCTTCTTCCACGCCTACTCTCTTTGTCAGTTTTTCATATAAGCTCCTTTGGCTCTCTTGACATATTATGATTGTCTTTTTCCTTTCGCCTGCCGTTTCATTCATCTGCGTCATAAACTGCACCAGCTCGCCTATGTTTACCTCATATCCAACATACACGTTTTCTGCCTCCGTCTTTGCACTGTATATACTACCGCTTGCCCTCTCTATTGCTTCGCGACTGAAATATCTCTTTGTCTCTTGCTCTTCTCGCAATCGCTGCTGATAGTACACTCTCCGCATTTCCTGCGGAATGGTATATATTTCCATCTGCTTCGCCCCGCTCACGTCTATGTTGTGATAATGCTTTGAGGTGTGATGTGCTTCGTCTGTCTCTATCATCAGTGCTTTTATCCTCCTGTTTTCTCCGTCCTCCCTTTTCGCTCGCTTTCTCGTCAACAACGTTTCTATGTTATATAGCAACGTTTCGTAGTTTTCTCCAAGCAAGATTTCTTCGTTTATTTCTGTATTGTATTTATTCTCTATTTCTGCTTTCATCTTTCGCTCGGTCTTCTTACTTTGCGCCCCTACGCTTCCACCGAGATTGTATATCGGAAGAAAATGTGCATTGCTTTCCGCATCACGTATTTGCATAAGTCCCGTTATCTTCGACGCCAACGCCCCTTTGTTCTTTATGCTGCTTCGCAGATTTTCATTGCTTATGTACTTTATATTCTTCCTCCCTATCTCGCTGACTTTGCCTAACAGTTCTGTCTTCATAAGTCGAACAGCTCGCTCGTTTTTTAGCGCACTCTGCAACACAAACCCCGTGCTTTCCTTTGCTACCTGTCCGCTTGCCTTTTCTGTGTCACCCACAAGGTTGCCTTTGAGTATTATCAAATTTTCCTTTTCTTCGTTGGCTTCGCTTTTTTCCCTCTCTCGGTTCCCTTGCTCCACTTGCCCTTCTTTGAGGCGTATGTCGAGTTCCTCACACATATCTTCCCGAAGTTCCTTGTTCAATATCGTTAGGTCTTCACTCTCTATATAGTGCCGACCCGCTGCCGTTAGCCGGTATATATTCTTGATTTTATACCCGCTCTTTCCCTCAAGGCTTTTTATACTCACTCCCTTTTGCTGATACCCTACTCGTATTCGCTCCGCATATCCTACAGTTATCAGTTCTCTTAGTATTCGGTACAAGTATGACGGGCCTATTTGTATCCCTTTCGTTCGCAAGTACATTGCGTACAGTTCTATCTGCGATGACGGTATACACTTCTCTACGTACAGGACTTGCATTATCTTTAGCTTCATTGCAGTTATTTCGTTTCTCATTTCTCTTTTCATCTCCTTCCTTTTTTGATTTGTGTAAAGAAATGTGTAAAGCTTGTAGAGAGTTTTTTTCGGCTTCTCTCTGTTCGTTTTGTTCGCTTATTTACAGTGTGGTTCTTTTCCTTTTTTTATTTGGGTTTCTTTGCCCTTTTTAGTTTACCGCAAAAGATTAGTTCACTGCCGTGTTTCGAGTGCCGTCTCTCTTGTTTTCTTTATTGGGCCTTTATTGGGTCTGCTTAATTTCTTGTTTACGGTGGCTGTGTTGTTTGACGTCTTTGTCTTTTCCCTTTTGTATAAACGTAAAGACACACGCCAATCCAAATAGAAAAAATAACAAGTAGCCTCGTCTCTCCATTGCTCTGTATTTTTTGCTATTTGCAATCCCCAAAAAGCCCACAAAGCCAACCTTTTTATCGCATCTTTTGTGTGCCAAAATCAAATTCTCGAAAAAGTGCTTGATTTTAGCACACATTTTATTCTGTTTTTTTGGCCTAAACAGCAAGTCTGAAATCAATAATATTTTCTTTTTCTTTGTTTTCCGATTGAGCCGAAGCAGGAGCTTCAAGAGCAACACGCATTATCTCTTCAGGCTCGCTGTACGGTATTATATATATCTCGGTTTTGTTAGTGCTGCCGTATTCAGTATCGAACATAAATGCTGCATGTTCGGGTGAATCGTCTTCGAGAAAAACCGTCGTAATCGTGTTTATTAAGTCATGATATTCGTGATTGTCTGTATCCGGAATATCATTTCTTTTCCTATTAGTTGATATTACGTTTTTTACATAAATGAGGACTTTTTCTTTGTATTTTGAAATATGTTTTGTCAATTTATAGTTGCGTAAATATGCGTACAACTCACCGTCCACTAATTCATTTGTGTAATAATCCTCGTAATATTTCTCGCTTATCTGAGTCTTTTTATAGACTTTTTTGTGAAGTAACGGAGGTATTTTGATTTTAATTACCGACCCGTTTTTTTCGACTTTAAAGTCATTTGCTATGAATTTATTGAGGTTAAAATCTATAACATTTGAGGTAACAGGCATAATCTTTTTATTAGCTGACACAAACAAATTGTTTATATTACCTCGTATGTTAAGAACTATTTTCCCCAATTTTTCCTCCATATTTATCACTTTTTCGTATTCTTTTCTATCGTATTGTTTTGCGTTATTTATTTCAAAATAACGATTAACCGCTTCATTCACTCCTTCGATTTGCTCGAAGATTTCACTTTCTTCTTTTGAAACACCTTTAGTGTTATTAGTACCGCTTTTCATGGTTTTTTCCTCTCTTTATACCCTATTTTGTTCATCAAAATTATAATAAGTAACATTGCCATCGGTTGAAATTACGACGTAATACAAAATTTTGAAAACGTCCGGCAATTTGATTTTTTCAATCTGTTTAACATCATCAATAATGACAATGATATTCTGCTGCTTATCTCCGTATATATTGTAATTAGTATCAATAGTACGGCACGAAGTCGCCTCTTCGCCGTCTCTGATGTAGAAACAAGTAATGTCGCTTAACAACTTTTCCTTGTTTGATAAAAACAACACAGCCGGATACTTGCAGTGAAAATTGAATATATCATTTTCCACATTCGTATTAACGCTGTCGATATACAACCAAATTGCTTTTTCAAGCGATGAGTTATATTTCTGATATGACACCATCGGAGAACTCACGATATACTCTGTACCTTTTATTTGATACGCAAGGTGGTTGTTGAGCATAATGTTAATGATGCTGTCAATTCTTTTTTCTTTAAATCCTTGGTTCTTATAGTATTGTTTCAGCTGTGTCAGCTTCATTATTTCCGCGTTGCTGACAAGTACGACACCGTTGAAAACGTCAATTTGAGCTATTTTATTAAGCATATAAAATCCCTTCCTTTCTGTAAATTTTATGGAGTGAGCCGCAAGAGTTTTGCCCCTTACGGCATCACTTACTGTCTGAATTTATTTCTCAAACGCAACTAATTTCTTTTGTCTTTTCTTGACAATGACATAAATAGCTGCGCCGCTAATCATTAACGATGCAAAAGCAAGAACAGACACACGAACCGTTAACGTAGAACCGGTCTGAGGAAGATTTACTGTAACGGGTACAGCTTCGTTAGTGATTACGAATTCGCCTTCAGCTATACCATAGTCGGTTACTGTAAATGTAACTCTTTTGTCAGAGAGAACATAACCTTCAGGAGCTTTAAGCTCTTGTGCATAATAAGTGCCCGGCTTGAGTCCGTATATTACAAGTTCTCCGTTCTCGTCTGTGGTGCCGCTCTTTACAAGCTCGTTGTTGCTGTTATAAGCACCAATCTCTGCTCCGCTTAGGGGATTGCCTTTTGTATCGGTCTTAGTAATAACAACCTTTGACAACGTGTTTTCCAATGTGGTTTCGCCCTTAACCAATCCATCTTGAGCAATCTCAAATTCGTGCTTTTCGGGATTGATTTCATAGCCTTCTGCCGGAAGTATTTCTTTGAAATAATACTTACCTCTCAAAAGGTTATAAGCATAAACCTTACCGTCTTTGTCGGTAACAAGCGTATACAAAAGTTCGTCGTTCTCGTTGTAGATGCCGATTGTAGCACCCTCTATCGGATTTCCGTCTGTATCAGTCTTAGTAATAACAACCGAAGTTTCCACATTAACGATTACATTGTCTCCGGTAACATTACCTTCGTTGTCAATAGAAAACTTATAAGATGTTTTATCCAAAATATATCCGTTGGGAGCTTCAAGTTCTTTGTAAGTGTAATCTCCCGCATATAAGCCGGAAACTGAAATCTTACCAAATTCGTTTGTAGTTCCGCGATATACTTCATCACCGTTTGAGTTGTAAATAGCTATCAATGCGTCTTTAAGAGGTACACCGTCTTTGTCTGTCTTCGTGATTGTAACGCTTGTCGATTCGTTAATCATTACGTTTTCGCCTTCGACTGAGCCGTCACGATTGATAACAAAAGAGTACGTCTCTTTATTAAGCTTGTAGCCGTCAGGAGCAGCTATTTCTTTATACGTGTACTTGCCGCTCTTGAGATACTGGACTTTAATCTGACCGAGTTCATTGGTAACACCGCGATAAACTTCTTTGCCTTCCGAATCGTAAATACCGATTGTTGCGCCTTTAAGAAGCTTTCCGTCTGCATCGGTTTTAGTGATTATAACTTCTGTCGGTGCATCGGTAATGGCGTATCCGTTTGTTATTGTTCCGTCGGCATTTAAAGTAAACTCATAAGTTTCGCCGTTGATTTGATACCCGTCGGGATTTATTGTTTCTTTAAAAGTATAAGTACCCACAGGTAAGTAATCTACGGTGATTGTACCCTCTGAATTTGATACCCCTGCGTAAACACATTTGCCGGTGCTGTCATATATTTCAATGGTAGCTCCTTCAACGGGTTTACCGTTAACAAGGTCTACTTTTGATAGCGTAACGCTTGTTTTCTTGTTCTTTATAGTAAGCACTGTGTCCTTAGTCGAAGAATTTATTTCAAAGGCATAATGCGAACTGTCCTGAATATATCCGTCAGGGAAATCTGTTTCCACAGCGTAATACTTGCCTTCAGGGAGAGTATTATAAAGAACGATAGTACCGTTTTCGTCGGTGGTGTAGCTGCCTTTATAAGTGCCGTCATCTGCGTAGATTGCAAATGTTACATCGGATATTTTTTCGTTAGTATCGGCATCAACTTTTGCTAAGGTATAGCGAGTCGGAACATTGCTTATTACTACTTCATTAAGTAAATTGCCGTCCTTGTCGGTGCATTTACCGTCGTTGTTTATTTTGAAGTAATGCTTGGTGGAATCGGTATAATATCCTTTCGGAGTTAATGTTTCAACGAAATAATATTCCTTGTTTAATTCAAGTCCGTCAGATATTGTAATTTCGCCGTTCTCGTCCGGTTTGAGCGATGTTTTATTGATTTTTGTGTCACTAAACGTGCCTTTTTCATAAAGGTCAAATTCAGCACCTGACGGGGTAATTTCGGCATTATCTGCGTTAACCTTTTTAAGAGTTACTGAAATTCTGTCGTTGTTTACCGTCATTTCATTGTCGTTAGCAAATCCGATTGTGAACTTTATCGGAGTAAGATTAGGCACATAACCTGTCGGAGCCGTCTTCTCAACAGCATAGTAAGTTCCCTCCGGTAAGCCTTCTATTTTCCAAAGACCTGATGCATCTGTTTTGCCGGTCGCTACCTTGCTGTTCGGATTAAAGCTGCCGTCGGCATTTGCTTTGTAAACAACAAACAGCGCATTGTCAATTCCTTGATTTGTTAAGCTGTCAACTTTTCTTACCGTGAAAGATGTTCTTGCGTTGACCGCAATAATTTCATTATTAGCAATTACTTCATTGTTTTCATCAACGGCTTTTCCGCTTTCGGTTATTGTAAAGTAATGCTTTTCCGGATTGGTATAATACCCGTCAGGAGCTTTTACTTCTACAAAACAATAAGTAACGTTAACAAGTAAGTTCTTCACGGTAATTATTCCGTCTTTATCTGTAGTGTAAATTTTATCTTGTCCGGTTGCAGCATCCTTTACGGCTTCAAGTCCGGTATCTGTAACTTTGTACAGCTTAAATTCTGCTCCCGATAACGCTATTCTGTCTTCTATATTTTCGTTTGCGTTTACCTTTTTCAGAGAGACAACAGTTGAATTGTCATGGATTGTTATAGTCTTGGCTGCCTTTGCAGAAATTGAGAAGGACATTTCGTCTTTGCTCTGAGCAGTTGTAAGATAACCGTCAGGAGCTTTTGTTTCAACGAGATAATAGTCTCCTTCCGAATAGCCTTTAAGAACTATCAAGCCATTTTCATCGGTAACAAGACCGCGTTTTACACATATGTTTTCTTTGTTGTACAAGTCAAACATTGCATTTGAAAGAGGATTATCATTTTCGTCTACTTTCTTTATTGTGAAAACAGTCTCGCTGTTTTTGACAACGATTTCCGGATACCCTGTTGATTCGTTAACATTGTTTGATACATCAATGTTTCCGTATGTATCTGTAGTAAACGAATACACTGTATCGTCAAGATAATATCCGTTTGGAGCTTTTGTTTCTTGATACGTATAGGTTGTGTTGGCTTTTAATCCCTTAACAACAGCTATTCCGTTCTTGTCTGTAATTGTTGTGAATTTGTCGTCGTCAGAAGATTTAACTTCAAACTCGACACCGCGCAGAGCCTCATTTGTATCGGCGTCAACCTTGCGAAGAGTTACACCTATACGATTGTCAACGACCGTAAGCACATTGCCGTTAGCCGAAGAGCAGTCCGATAGCTGACCGAACTTTGCTTCATACGCAGTACCTTCTTTGTTGAGCTGTACTGTCAGACAAGCAACAATTTCATTTGCAGGGAGAGCACATCTGTCCGGGGCTTTTGTTTCTTTAATAACAAAGTAGCCGGGGGCAAGATTTTCTATCTTCAACGTTCCGTCGTCTTTGGATATGCCCGTAAAGACAGGTGTTTCGTCTGATATTTCAAACGAAGATGTGGCTTTGTAAACAGAAAATTCGGCACCTTTAAGCTTATTGCCAACCTCATTTTCCTTATTGATTTCAACATCAACGTCAAAGGGAATTTCTTTCGGCTTATTAACCAAATCAAGCGTTATGTTTGAATTTTGGTCGGCGATGGTAAACGGATATAATTCTTCATCGAGCATATATCCGTCCGGTGCCTGACCTTCTCTCAAAATATAATCGCCTGCCGGGAGATTGTTTGCTGTAAATGTTCCGTTCTCGTCTGTTACAAAATAATCGTCGTTCAAAGTGTCATTCCACACAAGATTATCCCAGTCCCAAGACGTTCCCTTACAAATCACAAACTCTGCTCCACTGAGCTTTCTGCCGGTTTCAGCGTCCGCCTTATTAACCGTCACAGAACCTTTTTTAGTAACATTATAAAAATGGACATTCGGAATTGTATTGAAAGACAAAGTAACTTTCTGTGGAGCTACGGGTATGTAGTTGTTCTGTGTAATTTCGGTAATGGTGTACTCATAGCCAACAGGGAGATTATTCACTTCAGCTACACCGCTTGCGTTGGTTTTTACGTTTTGACTGAATCCCGTGGCATCGCAACGAACATTGAATTCGACGTTGTTTACGTTCGAATCATCGGAATGTTTCGTTATCTTTAACGCACTTGTATCCGTATAAACGTTGAACATCACAACTTGCGGGTCGGGTATTGAACCGCAAATCAAAGTCTGAAGTTCAGGGTTAGCGGTAGCATACAGAGCCACGCCGCCGTGACAATCGGTCAGATTTTTCATCATTTCGATATGTTTGAGGCTTTTTCTGTTTATCGGAGCATCCGAAGTTATAGTTATAACGTTTCCGTTTTTATAAACTGACAGCCCATCCGTGCTTGTAATATTAAACTCGGATAAAATGCTGTTCGTATCTGTAAACGTCTTTGTGTATTTACCGGTAGCCGCATCATAATCAAGTTTTAAATTCAAAGAGTCACCCAAATTCGGCTTTACCGTATGCTTAGACATTTCGGTTAATATGCCTCGATATGCCTCAAGAATATCTGAGTATCCTTTTGTCTGCATGCTCAAAATGAAACGACAGCACTTATTGTTTTCATCATATCCGCCGGTAATTCCGGCGTAAATATCCGAGGAAGCACTTGTTCTATAACCAAGCATGTATTCCCAAATGATTACCTGAGTTGCATAGTAACCTGCATCTCCGTATTCTGAATAAGAGTTTGGATAACCATATATAGAAGCTAAGACGACGCCTCTTTTGGCCGTGTTACTTGCGTTCTGCCAAGCGGCTGTATCAACAAGGTCTACGGCGTCTGTAGATGTACCATTGGCAAAATCTTTGCCAAACTCCAAACAGTAAGCCGCCTCGCCTGTTGCTGTAACCGTTCTTTTGTAAAACGTTTCCCAACCTCTTTGAGACGGAGATGCTACAGACCCGTCGTCGCCCCAATACTTTATGTATTTATAATGAGTAGGCGACTGCTTTATAGTGTATTTGTTGTTTACATTCGCCGCAAAAGCAGACAAAGAAAACGACCCAAGTATGATAAGCACAGAGAGTATCGAACAAAGAACTCTTGCAAAAACTTTCTGCTTTTTATTAACCATATTTTTACCTCCTTCTTCTTTTTTTGGTTAATATAATACTGTTCATTTATGTTGCATAGCCGTCGGCTCACGGCGGACGGCACTGTAGCTGTTGCAACAGCGCAAATGTTATGAACGTCTCTATCGTTGTTATAACCAAAACATTTCCCTCCTTTCTTGGATGTTTGGTGACTATACCTTTTAGCGTGTAAAATATAATGATAACTCTCTTAAAAAATAAAAAAAGAGAAAACGAGTATTTTTCTTGTTGGTAATTTTTGGCAAAGCCAAAAAGCACCAACACAAATACACATTTTCTCCATTAACCATTGCTTACGAGCAACTTCTTAACATATAACTGCTAAGCACAAACCGTAGTAGATACGGCAATTAACTTATTATTACAAATAGAAAATATAAAAAGTGTAGTAACACACTCCCGGACCAAGGTCATCTCTCGCCTTGGCTTCATAATCGACATACATTTTTATCGGCGCGCCTCTATTCAAATATCCGGCATTAACGCACTCATTATATTCGATTTCTGCACATTCCTTTATGTCTTGTAAGACCTTCTGATTATTAAATGAATTAACAGTCAGCGTCCAGCATGAGTTGTTTTTGTTGAGTGCCGAAGACACTTCCACGTTGCTAAATGACCCAAGATACTTGTTTGCCTCTGCTTTAAGCTGTTCCGGGTTTATATCTTGATTTGACCCACAAGGAATATGCCTTTTTGTTGTCGCAGCAGCAGTAACAGAAGCGTTTGATGCTGTTGTTTTTTCTGTTTTTTCTGTTTTAACTGTTGTTGTTTTCATCTTCGAAATATTGTTTGGGCAACTCTCTTTTTCGCCTGCCTCATTATTCGAAGAAGTGTCTTTTAGTGTATCCTGTATTCGGACATTTACTGCCTCTGTTATGGATTCAGAAGTAATCTCCGTTTCGTCCGTAGTGTCACTACAAGAGGAACTGCAAGAGGAAAGAACTTCGCTGCCAAGCGTTTCGTCGGCTTTACATTTACTTTTGTTTTGCTTTGTAACAACTGCTCCTATTGTTATTAAAGCGACCAGCCCACAGCAAATACAACATGCAAACATAACTTTTTTTCTTTTTTTGGTCTCCATAAAAAATTCTCCTTTCGAATATATATGACGGAAACACGAGAAAATTTGCCCTTTTTTACGAAAATCCGATGCAAAAAAGGACACAAAAAACCGCTTCCCGAAATGGGAAACGGTTTCATATTGTTTTCGCACTTTTTGTTATATTTATTATAACAGGCTGTGTTTGAAAAATCAATGTCGTCTTTTTTTCACGATTTTTTTCACGTGTCAATGTCAACTTTTTTTCATTTTCCGTAATTATTTTACGCAGCCAAGTCATCCTCTGTTATAATCTCGCCGTTGGCAAGCTTGTTAAGAAGCTTTCTGTCGGTCGTAACCATCAAGGTCTCTTTTCTGGAAGCTTTAAAGCTGACGGCAAAAGTGTTTTCGTTTGCCTTAACCAGTATCTGCCCTCTGTGAAACTCTGTGATAGTTTTAAGCTCGTTGTGCGTCAAGTTGAAGTGCTGCTGAATAACTCTGCCTTCATCCTCGTCAACTTTAAGTATCATTTTTATTCGGCTGTTGTTAAGTATAGCTTTACCGTACTTGCCGCCGTCCAAAGCAAAGAAATCCTCTATATCCTGTGTTGCCGCTATACCGCATCCGCCGAAGCCACGTATCATTTTGAAAACGTTTAGTACAAAGTCAGCCGCCAAAGCGTTCTTATACAGGAGCATCCAAGCTTCGTCTATAGCTATTATTTTCCGCTGAGTCTTATCTTGTTTAGCTGCGTCCCAAATAAACTCAAGAGCCACAAACATACCAAGCGGTTTTAGTTCGTCCGACAAATCCGACAGGTCGAAAACAATATACTTATTGCTGAGGTCAATGTTCGTCTGCCCGTTAAATGCACTTGCCGAACCGGTTACGAAGCGAAGCAAGATATTTGCAATTCTCTCTGCCCCCTTTTGGTAACGAAGAATATCATATAAGTCGCCGAGTACCGGCATTTCCTTGTATACTGTTTTTGTTATAACGTGACCGGTATCATCAGTAAAGTTTTCTTCTTTGGCAACAAGAGAATTGTTATCCTTAGTAATGCCTTTTCGGGCATATGTTTTAAGGATGGCGTCATCAAGGAATGTACGCTCTTCTCCCGTCATGTCGCCTATAGCCAGAGAGAAAAACGTAAGCAGGCTGTCAATCTTGCTGCTTAATATAGACTGTCTGTCTTTCTTTGAAGAAAATCCGAGACGTTGGGTATTGTCGCTGTTGTTCGGACGTATTTCCATTATGTTTATTCTCGACTTAGAACCGGACGATATGGTAATAAACTCCCCGTTAACAGCCTTACAACCTCGTTCGAACTCGTCACCTTTTTCGGGTGTAATAACGAAAGTTTGCACACCCTTTAGCCTGAACCTAAGACACATTGTCTGTAACGTGAACGTTTTGCCTGCACCGGACGTACCCAAAAGAGTTATGTTAGCGTTTGAATACTTAGACGTGTCAAAGTTATCAACAACAAGCATTGTCTTGTTGTCACTGATACCAAGAAGAATTCCGTCTGTGTCGGACACCTCAAACGAATTAAATGGATAGAAGGCACTAAGTCCCGATGTTGTCATGTTCCTCTTGCCCTTACCGTATATGTATGGGTCAAGAGTATTAAGCGGCATGTAAGAAGAAAAAGCTTCTTTAATTTTGTATTCGCACTCATTCAAGTCAACATCAATGGCTCCGAACATATCTTTAACAGCTGAATTTTTTTCATACAACTCTTCTAAAGAAGAAGCGGAAAGAGTGAACATCGTTGTGACATAAAAAAAGTCCTCGCCGCTGTTTAATCTGTTTCTTATGTATGCGCTCGACTGAATAGATTTACCGATTTCCTCATAGTTTTCACCCTCGGTGTTTTTCATAGTATTCATCCGAGCCTTGTTAATACGTATCTTGGTACGCAACTTACTCTTCATTGATTTAGAGTCTTTTTTATCAATAAAAATATCAACATCTATACCTTCTGCGCCGCATATTATCCCTGTAAGCCAAGCGTAAGAAATTCTGTTTGGGTACTCCTTAGACGGAATGTACAGAAAGGAATAATACGTCCCGTCCACGACGCAATACTCGCTGAAAAACTCTATTTTTTCAGGTGAAACAAGCGTAGACACGGGGATATTAAAGTTATCAAGTAGCTCTTCGTCGTTATCTGTAATACGCTTTGCTTCATCGTAGAACGCTTGTTTGCGTTCTTTAAGGTCGTATATTGTTTTGTTTTTGTTGGCAAACTCATAAAGTGTGTTTAAAAGGAAATTTTTCTCGTCGCCGTGTCGTATAACAGCATTTCCGCAGTTGCGAATAAAACGCCTTATGGTTTGTTTAGCCTTGTCAAGATAATAAACGGCGTCATCAAAGGTTTTTATTTTCTCAGTATCGTTTCCGCAGGCTTCAAGAACTATGAAAAAGCGACGAGATAAACCCGAATAAACTCCCAAGCGTTTTATAAGCCGCATATAATCATCTTGATATGGCTTTAAATGAGAGTCCTTTTCGAGCGCAAAGTCGTGATTCAAAACGTTTATATACTTGTTTACGTCAGCACGGCGCGAAAGACTTTTTATCTGCATCGTTACCGGGCCTATCTTAGTCAGCTGAGCAAAGCCCTCAATTATTTTTTCTTTATCCAACGCCGTCTTGTAGTCGAAGTTAATAGGGGCAATTTCAACGATTGTTACATACCTCTTATCCGGCGTTATAATAACGTTGTCTTTGATTTCGACGTTCCCGATAACGTCTTCAAAGCTCATTACATTGTTGTCTTTTTTCAATTTTATCACCGCCTAAAAAATCATGTTATTACAACAATATATGGAATATTTTTCGGCAAATTTGCCCTTTTTGCAAAAAAGAAAGCCAACGCCAATCGGCATTGACCTTCTTACCTTTTGATTTGTTTTGAATACTGCTTTCTCTTACTTACGCTTCGGACTTTTTCTTTTTAACAAAATAAACTCCGATAACGCTAAGAGCTGAAAGTCCTGTGAAAGCACCGATTGCTTTTCCGGCTGTATCGGTTTGAGGTATTTCAACGGCTGGTATTGCCTCATTAGTCATATCAGCTTTAACGATTTCGCCGTCTTCTTTAATCTCAAACTCATGTGGTGTTTCATCAAGAATATAACCGGGAGCAGCATCAAACTCTTGATACGTGTATTTACCATATCTTAATGTGAATGTTGCTACACCGTTTTCATCGGTATACCCTTCGGCAACGACATTGCCATCGGCGTCATAAATTCTGAAACCTGCGTTCGGAATAAGAGCACCTGTAGCTACATCGGTCTTTGTAATTTCAACAGTACCGATTATAGGACGGTCTTCGAACGTATTTTCGTCATTATTTGAAACAGTAACAGTCTCGTTATTATTTCTTATTTCAAAATAATAATATTCGTCGTCCGCCACAAAACCTTCAGGGGCTGTTTTTTCGTGAAGGAAATATCCGTTATAACGCAACCCTTCGGCTATATATGTGCCGTCGTGATTATCTGTCATTGTTCCGTAATACGTATCGACACCCTCATCATAAATTTCGTTGGCGTTTACGTCGAGGTATATGTCAAATACCGCACCGGCAATGTTTTTATCCTTATATTCTTTATCAACCTTTGTAACGGTTACATTTCCGGTTATAATGCTGTTCAGAACTTTGATTTCAACAGTTTGAGCATTATCCGTAACAGATACCGGGGTAGACTTTTCGCTTAATACGAAGCCCTCAGGAGCTTCAATTTCTCTTACGATATAGTCTCCGTAAGGAACATTATCAAACACAAATGCACCGTTTTCATCGGTCATGCTTACAAGATACGCCGTGTCCTTAGTAAATTCGGTTGTGGTTGTTGAGAACAATCCCATTGTAGCGTTTGCGACGGAATTGCCGTCATCGTCCACCTTATGTCCCAATATCTTGCCGCGAATAATATCGTTTTCCACGGCATTACCGTCATTGGCTGTTACGGTAACGGCAAGAACGGATTGACCGGCATAATTGAACTCTACAGGATACTTAACATCGGACGGTATATAATGCTTGTCTGTCGATACTTCTTTGACATAGTATTTACCAAGAGGAATATCGCTGTTAAATATTATATGTCCGTCTTTGTCCGCCGAAGCGATTTCTATAAGTCCGTCTTTCGGAAGAACCGTGTTATCGTCGGCAAGAATGTTCTCGTTCGCATAGAGACCAAACTTAACATTTGTTATTTCGTCTGCGTTACCTATGTTGTAAAGGTCATCTTTTTCAAGAAGCTTGTCAACTGTAACGGTAGCTTTCTGTCTTTCGTTTGTAAACGATACGGAGTCAGATACAATGCTTTCGTTCTGTCCTGCATACGAGAGTGTAACATACTGCGGAATATTGTTAAGTGTCATACCGTAAGGTGCTGTTTTTTCAACGATTTTATATGAGCCGAGATAAAGTTCTTTGCTCTTTGCAACACCTTCACTATTTGTCTTCACAGTATCGACAATTTCGCCCTCAGAAGCACGTTTTGTACCGTCAGAAGTATAAATATCTTCGTTAGCAATAATGTCATATACGGCGTTCTTGAGACCTTTTACGGCATATACGGGAGTGTATATTTTACCGTTCTTATCTTCATTCTTTTCAACGCTGCTTAACACTTCGCCTGTCTTGCGTACTTCGATAACACCCTTTTGAGCGACGTTCTCAAAGCTTGCATAGTCGGTAAATGTAACTACATTCTGGCCTTTGTATGTCAATGATATATTCTGTTTGGTATTGTTAATAACATAACCGTAAGGCGCGGTTTTTTCAACAATATAATAGTTGCCGAGATAAAGATATTTTGTAACCGCCTTACCGTTTTCGTCGGTAGTTACGGTATCGACCAATTGGTCTTTGGTATATTTAACTTCGCCGTTAACAACTACGTCTTCCGCAGCGAATATATCGTATACAGCACCTTTAATCGGTTTTTCGGTTTCAACATCGGATTTGGTAATTTCAATGTTGGCTTTCTGCGGAGCATTCTGCGCTGTGTAGCTGTTCTGGAACACTTCGACTTCCTGACCTTGATATTCAAGGTTTGCCAATACTTCATCCGTATTTAACACGTATCTGTTAGGAGCAGTTGTTTCAATAAGTTTGTATGAACCGAGATAGAGTTCGGGTGATATTGCAACACCGTTTTCATCGGTGGTAAACGATGTTACTATGTCGTCCTTGTGATATTTAACATCACCGTTAACTGTTATGTCATCTGCTGCAACAATATTGAAAGTTGCACCCTTCAAAGCTTTGTTTGTTTCCTTGTCGGTTTTTGTAAGCTTGATAGTAGCTTTTTGTGCAAGGTTGGTGACTTCACAATTTTTGTTATACAGAGTAATGTTCTGGTCTACGGGCGTAATGTCAACCGTATAGCTGTTCTTATCCCTTACGTAGGGCTTCGGAGCTGATTTCTCGGTAACAATATACTGTCCTATATACAGAGGCTCGCTTGTGGCTTTACCGTTTTTGTCGGTAGTCAATTCGGCTACCTTCTCGCCCTTTCTGTATACGGTCTTTCCATTTACCTTAATAGTATCGGCAGCCTTAATAACATAGACGGCGTTTTCCACAGGGATATTCGTTTCCTTATCTGCTTTAAGAACTGTTATTGTAGCTTTCTGCGGTACATTAGAGACTGTGGTTTCTGCATATACAGTTTCCTTTTCCGCATCATACGTAAGGCTTACATCATGTCTTTCTGTGTTAACGGAATAACCGACGGGGGCTGTCTTTTCCTTAACGAAATAATCACCGAGAGGAAGATTTTCCGTTGAAGCCACACCGTCTTTAGTCATTATTGTTGTTACAAGCTGACCGGCACTATATAAAATCTCACCGTTTACGATTATGTCGGATTTAGCATATACTTCAAATTCTGTGGTAAGGTCTTTGACAGTTTTATTCGTTTCCGAATCGGTCTTAGTTACTGTTATTCTGCCCTTCTGAGATACGTCTTTGTCAGTAACTTTAAACGTAAAGATGCTTACATCCTGACCTTGATACATCAGTGGAACATAGTATACGTTGTTGTTCTTGTTGTATCCTTCCGGAGCCGTCAATTCTTTGACATAATATGTTCCGAGATACAATTTCTTGCTGTCACCTTTACCGTTATCCGTAGAGACTTTATCTACAAGCTGGTCTTTCTTGTACTTAACATCGCCGTTTACAACTATGTCAGTGCTTGCGTAAACACCGTATACAGCACCTTTTATAATTGGGCGGTCGGTTTCGGCGTCAATCTTTGAAATTTCAATAATGCCTTTCTGCGGCATATTTGAAACTGTTTCCGATTGAATGTATACTTCAGCTTTCTGTCCGTCGTATTTCAATGAAACATTGTGATTGTCTTTGTTAAGGACGTATCCCGTAGGAGCACTGACTTCCTTGAGATAATATTCGCCGAGATAAAGCGCATTTGAAAGAGCTTTCCCGTTTTCGCCGGTCGTTAATGTACCGACTTTTGTTCCGGCTTTAAACATCGTAACACCGTTAGCAATTATGTCTTCTCTTGCATATATATCAAAAACAGCATTGCTAAGAGCTTTGTTGGTTTCTTTATCGGTTTTAGTAAGGTTAATCTGTGCTCTCTGAATTTTGTTAACTACAGTACCGTCGTTTACCTTAATAACATCGCCGTCATTTGATATTACAACGTCATAAGACCTACCGTCTGTTACATATCCGGTAGGAGCTGTTTTTTCGGTTACTCTGTACTTTCCGTCATTCTTTTCCGTTACGGGCAATTTGTTGACATAATAACCGTCGGTACAACCGTATCTGTCGTTGTCAAGTGTAGACGAATGAGACAAGTTGCACACAAAATCATATTCGTTTGTGTTTTTGTTATATTCGCTTACTGCGAATACAGCATCATCAGCAAGTATTATATCTCCTGTTTCCGCGTCCGTTTTTGAAAGAACCAAATCTCCGCGTTTGTATTTGTTGTCAAAGGTTACGGAAGAGGTTTCGTTATATTTAACGGTAACAGTCTGGTCTGACGGCACTACCATATAGGAAGGACAGTTAAGTTCTTTTACCGTGTATGTACCTATAGGTAAGCCTTCTTTGGTAGCAACACCCTCAGCGTTTGTAGTGATTGTTTCGTTTATTGTTTCGCCGTCAATTGCTGTACCGGATATGTTAAATTGGTATCCTGACTTAATACCGTCTTCAGCGTTCTTTCTGACTTCAATGTTGCCGCGTTTAAGGTTGTTTGAAAACCAAACATTTGAAGTGTTGTTCGGTGTAACAGTTGTATACTGATAATCAGGTTCTACATAATACTTTTCGCCCGTTGCCTTTTCTGTAACTGTGTATGTACCGGGGCGCAAATCGTCTACAACAACATATCCGTCATATCCGTTTCCGCTGTTTATCGTTACATCCATATTGATGCCGTTACCGCTTATATTGAATACCATTCCCTGACTATCGCCTTGTTCGGCATGTTTGTTTATCTGTATTTTTCCTCTGCCCTCTGTTTTGAGAGAGAAATACGCATTAACAGGGTCGTTTCTTGATACTGCCGTTGCCGTAGTCTGACCCGGACCAACGCAGTACATAGCCGTAAGCTGAGGCAACGGATTTGAAAACGAGTTGTTGGTCCTTTCGCCTGTAACTACTTCCGAACCGTCAAACTCGTTTGTTGTGAATATGTTAAGCCAGTTACCCACAACTTCAAACTCAACGCCCGGCATGCTGAATGTATATCCAGATATAACGTGGTTATCGTCAAATATGCTCTTTTCGTATCTGCCCGTGTTCGGGTTGTAATCGAGAGTTATGGTTTTGCTATAAGCCCAATTATATCTAAGCGCGGTGAAACTCGGTATTGTTTCGTGACTCAACATCTGAGCTTCTATCTTATAATATACGGCTTTACAAGCATCTCTGTTTGCGGAGCTTGTCTTGCCTCCGAAAGCACAATTGAGGAACGTCTCAGTTTTATCGGTGTTAAACAGACCTTTAACAATAGCCCACATAATAGCCTGTGTAGCAACCTCTTCAACATCACATGCGTATCCGTATCGCGAAGTACCGTTATATCCGTAGATAAAGGCGTATTTAATAAGCTGCTGCTGGTCTTTAGACAAGGCATTATACGTTTCTTTTGCCGTCTTATTACCTTCCTGCACCTGTACGCCCGGCTCAACGCAATAGGCAACCTGACCGTTGGCTTTAAGTCTTTGATGCTGACCGTGTTTACCGCCCAAGCCTAACTCTTTATGTGAAGTAAAGTCATAATAAAATCCGCTTATCCAGTCGTTTCTGCCGGTAACTCTTACGGTTTCTCCATCGCTTATAGCCGATGAAGTCAGCGGTATTACCGACAACATCATCAGCACGGCAAGAAAGACGGACACGATTCTTACGATTTTTGTTTGTTTTCGGTTGTTTGAATGAATACTTGTAGTGTTCATAGTTGGATTTCTCCTTTCGTATAAATTTTTGTTTTTTAAACACTTACAGTAATATTTTTTGCATTTTTGCATATGTGCTGCGGTGCTACGAAAAGCCCGTACCGTAATTCGGAAAGTTCGGAACAAAGAGCATATTGATACCTCCTCTTATTTGAAAATTTGATTTTTGCTTGCACCTATATATGAAAAGGTTTTTTTCAAATTTGCCCTTTTTACGAAAATTCGATGTAAAAAAGGGCATAAAAAAACCGTCTCCCATAAGGAAACGGTCTGATATTTGTTATTTGATTGTTTTTCGGTGCTTTGTTTTTTCGCACTTTTTGTTGTACTTATTATAACATATGGATTTCTTTAAAGTCAATGTCAACTTTTTTTCACAATTTTTTTCATAGGTCTATGTCAACTTTTTTTCATTTTGAAATAAAAAAAATAAAGCCCTTTTTGGGGAGGGCTTTATCTTTGTGAGGAGCGTTATCGCTGGATGCGGATAACACTTTACTTTATTTCCTGTAAAAAGCAAGTATTTTCTACAAAAAGTCAACAAACAACATAAATGTAATACGGTTCCTCGCTGTCATTAGGGCGATACTCATAAAAAATATTAACAGCGATAGTTTCCGGATGCTCTTGTTCTATCTTTTTCCACTCCTCGTCTGTAAAGTTTGCCTTCATTCGTTTATACATATCATCAACATCATACTTTACATCCTTCAAACACTTAGCTCTGGTTTCGGGAGTAGATTTATAAAGTACGCCTGTTTCCGGACCCCAAGTAGTGCCGTACTTTGTTAATGACGAATCTATAGTAATGCCTTTGCTTCTGGCATACGATTTTGCCTCTTCAACAATAGCCTTAACATCGGCTTCGGTTACGGGACGCCAGCTCTGCTGGTTGTTTCCGCCACCGCTGCTATTTGAGCCACCGGAATTGCCCTTATTGCCTGAGTTGTTTTTGTTACCGCTGTTTGTTTTATTACCGCCTGTGCTTTTATTGCCACCTGTGTTTTTATTATTTGAGCTGCCTGTATTGCTTGAACTGCCCTTGTTGCCTCCGGCGGTGTTGTTTGTATTGTTGTTAACGTTTGCTGCGGTGCTTTCGATAGCAGCTATGGTTGTTTCCGGTGTAGCGGTAGTGTAAACAAAGTTACCGCTTTCATCGGTTACGGGTACAACGTGACCTTCCGCATCGACGGTAGTTTCAACGCCGTCGGGCAATGTTGTAGTCTCGGTTTCCGGTTCAGCCTGCACGGCAACATTCGTAGTGTTTTCTTCCGCTTTGATTTTGTTGTTATGCACAACCGTAGGAACGGTTATCGCAGTTGCTATAACGATTACTCCCGCCACGGTAAGAGTAGCAAAACGAGCTTTAAACTTCTTGTCGTTTTTTAGCTTCTCGTTAAGGTTTTTTGCCGCTTCTTTCAAGTTAAATTTTTTCATAGTTTTTTACCACCTCAGATATATTGTAGTTATTTTTGATTTTGTGTCAAGACAAAGCACACATAAAATAGAGATTTACTCTTTATCTTCACACGGTTTTTGTTTTTTTCTGAGGCTCTCCTTTCATTTATATATGACCGAAAATCAAAGAAATTTGCCCTTATTAGAAAAAATAAGAACCGACGCCTAAAACATCGGTTCTATTTAGTACATTTATGCCTTATTTTTTTCTATGAAATTATTGATATTGAACGGTGGCAAAACAACACAATCAACCTCAGGCTGTGCAGTTAACAAAGAAACTTGACTTCGCATATATGGCATAAGAATTGCTATCGAGTTTTTACTAATCAATTCTTCTTTTGTCTTTTTGTCTAAAGGTTGTGTATTATCAAAAGAGAAAAATCCGGTTAAGCTTATATCAAATTTGTATTCATCTTTTTTATTACATCTCAGCAACAAGGTTACTTTATAAATATTTTCTTCTGTATTTTCCGAATAATGACCTTCAATTTCATATTCGCCTTCGTTCTCATTTTTAAAACCAAAGCGTTTGAATTCAATTTTGTCAAAAACCAATTTGTTCAATTCTAAAACACTTTTTATTTCATTCATTAAATAAACACCTCTAATTCACTTTGCAGTCAACACTTCATTACTATAAAAATTGTTTATTAGTTTGTCGCTAAAATCAAATCGAACTAATATATGCTTTTTCTGATTACGGCTGTCTCTGTATTGTAAAGAAGCACAATTGTTGCGTTCTTTTTCAGGGCAAAGAGTAATCTCACAATACTCACAGCCTTTTGGCGTACAACTTAAATTTTGCAAATATAGAGAAGCTATTTTTTTAAGATAGGCTTCATCTTCTTTAGTAACCTTTTCATATAAAGCATCTTCTTCCGGCAAAACAGAAT
>ERZ1034763.240-NODE-240-length-30498-cov-6.417042_pt1 | contig 30498 bp, 30 predicted proteins | sample MGYA00520701_ERZ1034763 | MGnify/ENA primary metagenome ERZ1034763 (study PRJEB33766, sample SAMN09781707) | gut metagenome | biome: gut microbiome | host: Homo sapiens | place: Madagascar | study: EMG produced TPA metagenomics assembly of the PRJNA485056 data set...
GATTTGAAATTAAATCTTTTGAATAACTCATATGATTCTTCTGTATAGAAATCTTTAATCTTTGCATTATCTATATTGAATTCTACAGGAGCATTGATATTAATCTCTGCAAGGAATCTGCTCATGACAATCTGTTCTGTATTATTCTTGATAGATTCTCTTGCCTTAGGTGGAGTTATCTCATCAGTATGCTTTAACACCTCGTCAATAGAGTGATATTTTTTGATTATTGCGGAAGCTGTCTTAGAACCTATTCCAGGTGCGCCTGGGATATTATCTGAGCTGTCTCCCATTAACGCTTTCATATCAATGAATTCAAGAGGTGTAACTCCGTACAATGCAACAACATCATCCGGAAGGTAATTTTCTACTTCATTGCCATTAGACTTAGTCTTAGGAATACGAATCATTATATGTTCTTCTGCTAACTGCAATAAATCACGGTCTCCAGAGATTACAACAACATCCATTCCCTGTGCAGAGCACTTCTTAGCAATTGTACCAAGCAGGTCATCAGCCTCATAACCTTCTAATTCGACTATATTAATGTTCATGGCACAAAGAATGTCTTTGATAAGTGGAACCTGCTGTTTAAGTTCAGGAGCCATCGGCTTTCTTGTACCCTTATAATCAGCGAATGCCTTGTGTCTGAAAGTAGGTGCACTTAAATCAAATGCTACAGTTATATATTCTGGCTTTTCCTCATCAATAAAACGGAACATTATATTTAAAAATCCAAACAAAGCATTAGTGTGTATTCCCTCACTGTTAGTAAGGTCTGGCACACCATAAAAAGCTCTGTTTAATATGCTGTGTCCGTCAATTAGCATAATTTTTTTACTCATATATAACTCCCATTCCTGCATGCTGCATTAAAAAAATTTAATAATTATCAGAACCAGAAGAACGATAAGAATCATGCCATTAGAAAATAAAGTCACTGAATTCATCGTTTTCTCGTTTTCTTTGTACCAGTTAAGGTAATGTATCCTGTCTTTAAGGCGCTGTTCAACTAATCCCTTAAAATCAAAAACATTGAGGTATTTCTGATATTGAGGGCTTATATTTTTCTCGTCATAATCATTAAGACCATATTCAATTATACAGTATATCTCCAATTCCTCTTTACAATCATCGCAGTTAATGACATGCTCAACGAAATTTTTCTCGTTTTTGTAGGACATGTCATCATTCTGAAATGCTGGTATCTGCTGTTGATATAATTTACATGTATTCATCATATATTACCTCGTATGGCGTATCTGACTCACCATGATATTGATAAAAAGCCCACCAGTATAAACTGATGGGCTTTAACATACATATCTAATGCAGGAGAAGGGATTTGAACCCTCACGATGTCACCACCGGTGGATTTTGAGTCCACTGCGTCTGCCGTTCCGCCACTCCTGCAAATGTGTGCTGTAAGCATACGCCTACAGCACCGCAAGACTTAAATAGTCTATCATAATAGCTGTAAAAAAGCAAGTTTGTTATGTATATTTTATAATCTATTATACAATTCCTCGTATTTTCTTGCAGAATTATCCCATGAGAAATCTTTCTTCATAGCCCTGTCGACAATCTTATTCCACTCTCTCTTATGATTATAGAACACACTCTTTGCATAGTTAATAATGCCAAGCATCTCATGTGCATTATAATTAGCGAATGAAAATCCTGTTCCAGTACTCTCATATTCGTTGTATGGCTCAACAGTATCTTTAAGACCACCCGTTTCACGGACAATTGGAATTGTACCATATCTTAAACTCATTAACTGGCTCAGACCACATGGCTCGAATAATGATGGCATTAAGAATGCATCACATGCAGCATATATCTTATGTGACATCTCTTCTGAGTAATAGATATTAGCTGATACTCTGTCGTTATATTTCCAGTCATAATGTCTGAACATATTCTCGTACTTCTCTTCACCGGTTCCAAGAACGACAAGCTGTACATCCTCTGCACATATCTGATCCATAACGTATGCGATAAGGTCAAATCCCTTCTGGTCTGTCAATCTTGAAACAATACCAATCATGAATACATTCTTGTCTTCCTTCAGACCAAGCTGCTTCTGTAATGCAACCTTGTTCTTCCACTTCTCTTTACGGAATGTAACCTGATTGTATCTTGCTGTAAGTGACTGGTCTGTCTCTGGATTATAAACTTCATAGTCAATACCATTAACTATACCAGTAAGGCAGTTTGAACGCGCATTCATAAGTCCGTCAAGATGCTCACCATAGAAAGGTGTCTTAATCTCTTCTGCATATGTAGCACTTACTGTTGTAACCTGATCTGCATATACAATACCGCCCTTAAGATAATTGGCATCATTGTATGCTTCAAGCTTGTCTGATGTAAAGTATTCATCAGGAAGACCTGTTATATCTTTGACCTTTTTAAGATCCCATATGCCCTGGAATTTGAGGTTATGTATTGTGATTATCGACTTGATGCCCTTGTAGAAATCACCCTGTGAAAATCTTTCTTTGAGATAAACTGGAATAAGACCAGTCTGCCAGTCATGGCAGTGTATAATATCCGGCTTAAATCCTAATACTGGTATCGCTGATAATGCAGCCTTGCTAAAGAATGCAAATTTCTCAATATCTTCGTGAATCCAGCTATATGGCTTAGGACCTGAGAAATAGAACTCATTATCAATAAAGTAAAATGTGATTCCGTTGTACTCGAGCTCAAGAACGCCTACATACTGTGAGCGCCATGCAAGGTCAATATAAAAATGTGTCTTATAGACCATCTTCTGGCGGTATTCCCAAGGTATACACATATACTTAGGAATCATAACTCTTACATCGTATTCATCTTTATTAAAGTATTTAGGCAGTGATCCAACAACATCGGCAAGACCCCCAGTCTTAATAAATGGAACACATTCGGATGCAATAAATAAAACATTCTTCATATCTTTTCCTCCTGTCAAGTATGATTTATTACCAATAACGACGAACTGCTGTAATCGTCATAATATTCATCGAAGCTATCTTAACAACGTCTCCCGGAACAGATGCATGAATAATCTGTCCACCACCTATATATAATCCAACATGACCTGGATAACATACTATATCACCCGGCTGGATATTGGATAAAGATACTGCCTGTCCACTATAAGCCTGTGAAGAACTTGACCTTGATAATCCAATACCATACTGTCTGAACAGATATGATGTAAAGCCTGAACAGTCAAAGCCTGAAGGACTTGAACCACCTGATACATAAGGTGTTCCAAGTAACTGGTAAGCAAGGCTTATAACACCGCTTGCAACTGAAGAGTCGTTCCTTGCAGTTGTTGAATATGATAATGAATATGAACTATTAACAGCACGCGCTGCTCTCTGCTGGGCGCTTGTAATCTTAGATACGATATCACTCTGTTCTTTTTTCAGGTCTTCAATTGTTGTGTACAAAGAAGCTTGCTTGTCATGAAGCTCAGTATCCATATTCTGGAGTTCAGCCATATCTGATTCAAGTTTCTGTTTGATTTCACTTATGCTTTTGGCAGTGTTAGACATCTCCTCTAACTTGGATCTGTCATAGCTGTATACCTGCTGTACATATTCAGTCTTATTAAGGACTTCACTCATATTAGCAGATGATAATAAAACATCTGATATAGATGCAGTCTGATCCTCGTACATATATTTGATTCTAAGCTTCATATCATCATACTGTGAATCAAATATCTGCTGGGCTTTTTTCAAGTCTTCATTAGCCTTCTGGATTTCATCATTCTTATTAGCCATTGAGACTTCAAGCTCATCCATCTGTAACATTACGTATGCGAGTTCGTCTTCTATATTGTCTATTTTATTCTGGTTCTGATTTTTCTGCTTCTGTAAATCTGTAATTGTATCTGCAAATGTAGTCATTCCCATAACAGAAGTTATTACAAGAGCTACAGCAATTGATTTTAAAAACTTTTTATACATATAACACCTTTAAATAAATTAATAATATTCAGGTATTATTATATAATTAATTTAATTTGTATTCAAGTCTTATTTTATCTGCAATCAATGCAATGAATTCTGAGTTGGTTGGTTTGCCTTTTCCATTAGATATTGTATATCCGAACAAATCATTCAAAGTATCAGTGTTTCCACGGTTCCAAGCAACTTCAATAGCATGTCTTATTGCACGTTCCACCCTGCTTGGAGTTGTCTGGTACATCTTAGCAATTGTCGGATATAAAATTTTAGTGATGCAGTTAATCACTTCTGCATCTTTAATTGCAAGAATAATAGAATCTCTGAGGTAATTATAACCTTTGATATGTGCCGGAATACCTATATCGTGAATGATATTGGTTATCTCTGTCTCAAGGACATGCACATTAATAGCCTCATGATTAGAATTGATAAGAGGATTTGATGTTTTATGTACGTTTTTGTTACTGCTTGTCTTAGGCTTTACTGCCCTGATTTTCTCTATTAAAGCCTGATTATCAAAAGGCTTCATAAAATAATAAACTGCCCCATTTTCAAAAGCATCCTCTGTAACAGCTTCTTTTCCCACAGAGCTGATTACAATAAATGCTGGAAACTTTTTAATTTTTTCATCTTTAAAAACCTTCTTCATAACCGTTATGCCATCATCTTCAGGCATAATGATATCAAGAAGTACTACATCAGGTTCATACTTTTTTATAATCTCTAATGTATCTTTACCATTGTTAGCTGTGCCGACTACCTCCATGTCGCGCTCCTCGCTGATAACTGCCCCTAAAACATTAACCATATCAGCGTTGTCGTCTGCTATTGCCACGCGCAAATTCTCCATAAAAATAACCTCCATAAGGTGATAACCTACCCAATTAGTTACCAACGAAAACTTCAAATATAATTATATTTCCATATTTTACCATATTCAAGCCATATATATCGCAATTTTCGACATAGGTACATAAAAGATGGTTATTTTTAATCATGTTTCAGCATATTTTCAATAAATATTCCATAACCTCTTGTGCTGTCCTGAACGAAAACGTGTGTAACAGCTCCAATAATTTTATCATCCTGTATTATAGGACATCCGCTCATTCCCTGCACAATCCCGTTAGTTATATCGAGAAGCTCCTTTGATGTGCACTGGAATGTTATATTTTTTTCATCGCGGTATGATATATCTTCAATCTCAATATCATACATCTTTAATTCACCGTCAAGATAAACGGATATATATGCTGCACCTTTACGGATTTCACGGTTAAAACCTACCTCATATGCTTTTAAATTATACTGTTTTATAAGGCTCTCACACTTGGAAGCCGGAATTGTCCCGAATACACCATATCTTGTATTGGCACTGATTAATCCGAGCTGGTTAGAATATGAATAGTCAATTGTTCCCACATATTCTCCCGGTGTATTCTCATGTCCCTGTGTAATAGATATAATATTAGTATGGTATAAAAAGCCATTGGATGTGTTAAGAAGCTTTCCAGTTGATGCATCGCTCATGCCATGTCCAAGCGCACCATAATTGCCATTTTTATCAATATAAGTTATTGTGCCTATTCCCTGTGTGTCATCCTTAACCCATATTCCAAGCTTGTACTCAGAAGCTTCGTCCTTTTCAGGCGTTACATTAACTGTCTCATACACATTGTCTCTTATGAAACCGACACATAACTCGCTTCCGTCACACTGCTTTAGAATGTCAGCAAGCTGCTTCTTTTTGCTTACTGCTTTACCGTTGATGTCCACAATGTAATCACCGCTTATAAGATAATTTCTGCTCGGAGTGCATGTCTGCCCGTTTTCATTGATAAATTCAGCAGTATCAGCCACGAATATGCCGTCAGTCTTAATGTATAAGCCGATAGGAAAACCGCCTGTATACAGTGAATTTTCTTCAAGGACAGACAATTTGCCAGATGGCATGGAAATAAGATTAAACAGCTTGTATTCAAGGGAATAGTCAGCTTTTTCTTTAGCCTGGAAAGTGACAGGCTTTGAAAAATCCACAGTCTGGTTAGTCTCTTTTATAACTGCGGTAACTGGAATGTCAAGGTCAACCACAGTATCCTTATTGCTGTATATATATAATTCTTCTGGCAGACTCTGTGAGATATGCCATATATAAATCAATGATGTACTCAGTGAAAATGTCAAAAAAAATAATATCAATAGCTTGCTATGTCTGGCTTTCATCTTCAAACCTCCATATAAAATCTATTGATATTATCTGCATATATTATTAATTTTTCTTTGCCAATTTTTTCATTTCTCTGGCGTTATTCAACGCTGCTTCCGTAACCTTCGCACCTCCGAGAAGTCTTGCAAGTTCATTGACACTTTCTTCCTCATTGAGACTATGAATAGCTGTCAGCGTTGTTGTCTTGTCAGCTTTTTTTTCAATTATAAAATGTTCATCTGACATTGCCGCAATCTGTGGAAGATGTGTGATACATATTATCTGATGGCTTGATGAGAGCTGTGATAATTTATTGCCTACCATCTGTGCAGTCACGCCGCTTATTCCAGCATCAATCTCATCAAATATAAGTGTATCAGTGTCATCTTTATCTGCAATGACAGTTTTGAATGCCAGCATGATTCTTGATAATTCACCACCGGATGCGATTTTAGATAAAGGTTTTAAATCTTCACCGACATTCGTTGATATAAGAAAACGCATTTTATCAGTTCCATCAGCCTGAAATTTGTCCGTTTTTTCAAATTCTGGTCTAAAGTCATTATTTAAAAAGTTAAGTTCAAAAAGACCTTTTGATACTGCCTTGCAGAGCTTGTCTGCTGATTTCTTTCTTGCATCTGTAAGCTTTTCAGCGGCAGCAGACAATTTGGTTTTAATATCCTCTGACTGTGATTTTAACCCAGCATATATCTCATTAAAATTAAGCAGCTCATCAAGCTTTTTCTGGCTGTTACTGCTATATTCAAGAATCTCTTCAATTGTTCTGCCATATTTTAATTTAAGAGAATTAATAAGATCCAGACGTTCTGACATATTATTATATTCTTCTTCTCTAAAATCAAAGGAATCCATATAATCAGACATTTCCATCAAGGCATCGTTTATTATATCTTCGGCAGAAGACAATGTATCAACAATATCAGATAAAGATTCATCATAAGCTAAAGCCTGAGTAAGTAATTTAACAGATTGTCCTATACTGTCAGATACACTTTCATCATCATTGTCAAGAATCTGTCTTGCCGCTGACATGTGCTGTGCTATTTTCTGGTAATTAGACATTTTTTTAAATGCGCTTTCAAGCTCTTCATCTTCGCCTGGCTTTAAGGCGGCATCAGTTATCTCGTCAATCTGATATTCAAGAAGGTCTATCTCTCTGTTTCTTGCTGATTCATCACTGCTCATGCTTTGAATCTTGTCATTAAGCTCATTGTATGTGTTATAAAGCTTTGTATATGCATCTGATAATGGCGCAATTGTATTATGTCCGAATAAATCAACCATATCAATATGCGTGCTCTCTTTTAGGAGAATCTGGTTATCATGCTGTCCGTGTATATCTATAAGTATATGTGATACAGCCTTTACCTCACCGATAGTAAATGTCTCACCATTAATCTTGATTGTTGATTTTGATGGTGTGATTTTTCTTGAGATAATTATAATACCCTCTTCAAGTTCCTCTATGCCATAATCTTTTAACTTTTTGATTTTATCAGCAGAATCGACTTTGAACGTCAGTTCTGTAAGGGCATAATCACAGCCCTTTCTGATTATGTCAGCATTGACTTTGCCACCCAGGGCTATATTAACAGAACCAAGTATAATGGACTTACCTGCACCTGTTTCACCTGTCAGTATATTAAGTCCGTTCTTAAAATCTATATCAGCTTCTTCGATAAGCGCAAGATTTTTAACATGAAGATTTGTAAGCATATATTCTCCTTGAATATTATTTAAGTATCTTTTTTAATTTGTTCATAAGATTCTTTGTATCCTCAACCGAGCGGACGGCGCACATTATAGTGTCATCGCCGGCGATTGTTCCAACTATTTCATTCATATGCAGTGCATCAAGGGCAGCGCAGACTGCCATAGCCATTCCAGATACAGTCCTAATTACCAATATGTTCTGTGCCATATTCATATCGACAAAACCATCTTTTAATATCCTGATATATTTTTCTCCAAGATTATTGTCATGTCCCTGAAATACAACATATTTAGGAATACCGTCTGTTGTTGTCTTGGTAAGATTTAACTCTCTTATATCTCTTGAAACTGTCGCCTGTGTGACATTATATCCAGCATTATTAAGAGCCAGCGCCAGTTCTTCCTGTGTACTGATTGCGTTATCTTTGATTAATTCTAATATTTTACTATGTCGATCGGTTTTCATATATATCTCCATTCTATAATCAGCATGCTTCTACATAAGCTTTTCTCTTACTCTCAATAAAAAGCTGTCGTTATTAGTCTTTAAAAGCCTTGTCGTTGTTGATGAACGGGTTATCACTATCTCATCATTAGTATTGACCTTGAAATAATGTTCACCATCAAATGTTGCTATTCTTTCTTCTGACAGCTTCTTGCTGTCACACATTTTGATGACAACCTTATCCTTAGGACCGAATATAATGCTCCTTTTGTTGAGTGTATGAGGACATATAGGAGTAAGCATGATAAGCTCTGCATTAGGCTGTATAATCGGGCCTCCTGCCGAAAGACTGTATGCTGTTGAACCTGTTGCTGTCGCTATTATAACACCATCTGCCGAATACGAACTAAGGTACTGGTCATTGACATATATATCAAAATCAATAATCCTAAGATTGCCATATCTGTTGACTACAATATCATTAAGTGCTGTATTTTCATATACAAGCTTTCCATCGCGGTAGATGCTTCCGCTTATCATCATTCTCTCATCAACTATGTAATCATTAGATATAACTTTATCAAGGCATTGCATGTATGAATTCATGTCAGCATCTGTAAGGAATCCCAGTGTGCCTATATTAATTCCCATGAACAAAGAATTCTTACCCTTAAAATCACTGACAGCTTTAAGTAATGTACCATCTCCCCCAAGTACAATTACAACATCTATCATATCAGCATCACATTCATCATTGTCAGTGTATACATTGACATTTTTCGTGCGAAGATATTCAATTATCTGTTTTGAAAAATTGCCATCTAAATCTTTATTGGCATTAGATATAATATAAAAATTCTGCATATTAACCTCTAAAAGGCACTGATACATCTATTTATCAAGTGTGTCATGTGCCGCTGAAACTATTTTTTCAGAATCAACCGGAATATTGTCATAGATTCCTTCTGTATGCTTCTTTATATGTAACAGATACTCAATATTGCCCTCAGGCCCTTTGACTGGCGAAAATTCAAGATTCATAACCTCAAAACCGATTGAAATTGCATAATCAATCACCTTGTCAATAACTTCCTTGTGGACTAAAGGGTCACGGACAACACCATGTTTGCCGACTTTCTCTCTGCCTGCCTCAAACTGTGGCTTGATAAGGCATACAATCTCACCATCATCAGATAGAAGGTCTTTTACCGGCCCTAAAACCTTAGTTAGTGAAATGAATGACACGTCAATACTTGAAAACTGTATTCTGTCTTCTATATCATCTGGAACAACATAACGGATGTTAGTCTTTTCCATACATACAACTCTTGGGTCATTGCGCAGTTTCCAGTCAAGCTGTCCATGTCCTACATCAACAGCATATACTTTTACTGCACCATTCTGGAGCATGCAGTCTGTAAATCCACCTGTTGATGAGCCTACATCCATGCACACCTTTCCATCTAATGTAACATCAAAGCAGTTCATAGCTTTTTCAAGCTTTAAACCGCCACGGCTTACGTATTTAAGCGTGGTTCCACGCACTTCAATCTCAGCTTCCTCTGGAAAAGACTGTCCGGCTTTATCTTCTTTCTGTCCATCAACATAGACATTGCCAGACATAATTATTGCTTTTGCCTTCTCTCTTGATGTTGCTAATCCTCTATTTACAAGTAAAACATCTAAACGTTCTTTAGCCATAAATTAAGAGCCTTTCTTATATATTTTCATAAAATGATTCAATTCTGTCACAGACAGACTGCGCATCTATTCCTGCTTCTGCACGCAGAATAGATACATTGCCATGTTCTATATAGTCGTCTGGAAGAGATATATTAAGAACCTTGATATCAAGGCATGCCTCATCAACATAATGGCATACAACCTCTCCAAAACCACCAGTGTATACATTCTCTTCCATTGTCACAAGCAGTGAATGATTAATTGCACATTCATGCAGTACTGTGATATCAATTGGTTTAACAAATCTGGCATTGATTAATGAGACATTATATCCTTTGGACTTTAACATATCCCTGACATCACTGGCAATCTCAACCATGCTTCCGACTGCAAGGAGTGCAATATCCTTTTCCATATACATAATCTCAGATTTGCCATATACAATATCCTCATTGAATTCATGGAACTTATCACATGCTGTTCCTCTTGGATATCTTATCGCAAATGGACCATTATAATCTAATAATCCAAACTTCAATCCTTCTGATAGTTCAACATCATTCTTAGGCGCAAATATGCTCATATTAGGTATATTGCCAAGATATGACAAATCAAATATTCCCTGATGTGTCTCACCATCGCTTCCAACAAGTCCTGCCCTGTCAATCGCAAAAACTACATGGAGCTGCTGTATACAGACATCATGTAATATCTGGTCATATGCTCTTTGCAGGAATGATGAATATACTGCAAATACAGGCTTCATTCCACCTGCTGCCATTCCAGCACAGAATGTTGTAGCATGTTCTTCTGCTATACCGACATCATAGAATCTGTCAGGATACCATTTGGAAAACTTCTTAAGTCCGGTTCCATCCGGCATAGCTGCTGTGACTGCTGTGATGGTTGTATCATTCTTTGCAAGCTGGCAGATAGTCTTTGAAAATATATCTGTATATGTTGGTTTAGGGTTATTAGATATAACCTCACCAGTCTCTATATTGAATGGCGCAATGCCATGGAATTTGCTTGGATTGCGTTCTGCCGGTTTATATCCATGCCCTTTCTGTGTGACAACATGTATAAGACATGGTCCGTCAATTCTTTTAGCTATATTAAATAATTTAATAAGCTTGTGGATGTCATGTCCATTAACAGGCCCAAGATAATTAAGCCCCATATCAATAAACATCTGTCCAGGTAATATAATCTGCTTTAAATTGCTTTTTGTATGCTTTATTGATTCTACAAGCTTGTGTCCGCCCGGCATCTTATACAATGTATTAACAATGCCATCCTTGAGGTCATAGTATGAGTCTGATGAACGTATATTACTGAGCATCTCATTGACAGCACCGACATTCTTGGAGATTGACATAGTGTTATCATTAAGAACAATTATAAAGTTACTCTTTAACTGCCCTGCATTGTTTAATGCTTCATATGCCATACCGCCAGTGAGCGCACCATCACCTATAACAGATATAACATTATAGTGCTGGTTTAACATATCCCTTGCACAGACATATCCAAGCCCTGCTGATATAGATGTTGAGCTGTGTCCTGTATCAAATGCATCAAAATTACTCTCATTACGCTTAGGAAACCCGCTCATTCCACCGAACTTTCTAAGGTCGTTAAACATATCCTTTCGTCCTGAAAGAATCTTATGTGTATATGACTGATGGCCTACATCCCATATAACCTTATCATTAGGCAGATTGAAAGCTATATGCAGTGCCATTGTAAGTTCTACTACACCAAGATTAGATGCCAGATGTCCACCTGTCTTACTTATATTCTCAATAAGAAATGTACGGATTTCATCAGCAAGCTGATTATATTCAATTGGATCAAGTTTCTTAATATCATTAGGTTTATTGATCTTCTCAAGTATCATTCTAATCACACATTTCCTTTGCTACTTTGATCTGTTAATCAGATAATCTATAAGCTGTACTAAAAATTCATTGTCTCCAATACTTTTTATGATATCCTCTGCCTTTGCAGACATTGAGCTTACAGCCTCCCTGGCTGCATCTATTCCATAAAGTGACACATACGTAGTCTTATTATTACGCTCATCGCTGTGGACAGGCTTGCCAAGCTTAGCCTCATCGCCATATATATCAAGGATATCATCCTGAATCTGGAATGCCACGCCAACCAGATTACCAGCTTTTTCAAGCTTATTAATCACATCATCATCTGCACCTGCAAGAGCACCTCCTGCCATGAATGCAGCTTCTATAAGAGCACCTGTCTTTAAGTTAAAAATAAAATCAAGCTGCTCTTTATCCATAGCTTTTCCAGTAAGGAATACATCAAGCGACTGACCGCCAACCATACCATTAATTCCGGCTTTGCAAGCGATTATAGCGGCTGCCCTGTTCATATTATATACCTGTGTATTGTCAGTATTCCTGTATGCAGACATAATTGCAGACAGCATAACTTCATAGGCATAGTTAAGGAGCGCATCACCTGCCAATACACCGAAATCCTCACCAAATTTCTTATGTGTTGTCAGCTTACCTCTTCTGTAATCATCGTTATCCATGGCTGGCAGGTCATCATGTACAAGCGAATATGAATGGATATATTCAAGTGCTGCCATAAATGGTTTGACCACTGAATCATCTTTGCCACCGCAAAGTCTGAATGCCTCCATGATTATAAGCGGACGGACTCTCTTACCGCCAGCTTCCACGCTGTACCTGGCACTCTCTATAATCAATTCTTTATGTTTTTCTGGTTGTGGAAGATAACTTTTAATAATTTTGTCAGTTTCTGTCGTTCTGGCAGTTAATTCATCATTAAAATTCATCCTGTGTCTCCTCCTGTTTGTTAAGAACTGTTATCTCTTTTTCTACCTTATCGAGCTGCTGATTGCAGTTCTCGACAATTTTAATGCCATTTTTATATAATTTGAACGCCTCATTTATTGGTATGCTGCCATCCTCAAGTCTGGCTATGAGTTCATCAAGCTGTTCAAAAGATTCTTCAAGCGTCATGGATTTCATTATATTTAACCTCCTGTACCTCAGATATAATTGTTCCATCTTTTACGGTTACTGTAATCAGTTCGCCTTTATGGATATCCTTTACAGATGTAACATTCTTTCCTGATTGGTTTTCAGTGTAACTATAGCCTTGTCCAAGTTTTTCAAGCGGTGATACGCCATGAAGCCTTGAGGCATATAACTCAAGCCTGTGTCTGTATTCACGAAGTCTTTTCTTAAATATATAATCCATCTTATCCTTCTGGGTGTCGAGATATATACGTCTTTCATTAACCTTTGATAATGGATTGAGATATTTTAATTTCATGGAATAGTTATCTATTATATTGCGCTTGTTATCAACTGCCTGATTAATCAGTGATAACAGCATAAGCCTGTAACCATCAATCCGCTGTTCAATAATAGATATATCTGCGACAGCAAGCTCTGCTGCAGCAGAAGGTGTCGGCGCACGCAGGTCGGCAACGAAATCAGCTATTGTAAAGTCTGTCTCATGTCCTACGGCTGATATAATAGGCGTATGCGCATTAAATATAGCCTCCGCAACAATCTCTTCGTTAAATGCCCACAAATCTTCTATTGAACCGCCGCCTCGTCCAACGATAATCACATCAAGATTCATTGAATCAAGTGTTGTAATTCCTTTGACTATGCTCTCAGCCGCACCATCTCCCTGTACAAGTGCAGGATACAATGTAAGTGATACATAAGGATTCCTGCGGTATGATATATTCATGATATCATGTATGGCAGCGCCTGTTGAAGCTGTGACAATTCCTATTTTCTTTGAAAAAAATGGAATTGGACGTTTGTATTCTTTTTCAAAATATCCCATCTCGCTGAAATATTTCTTTAATTCTTCAAACTTCTGATAAAGGTCACCAACGCCATCCTGTGTTATCTTAGAAGCATATAGCTGGTATTTGCCATCGCGCTCATATACTTCGATACGTCCGCTTACAACAACCTGCATTCCATCACACAGACGGAAGTTCATATTATGCACATTGCCGGCAAACATTATGGCTGACAAAGTACCTCCCGAATCCTTTAACGTGAAATACAGGTGTCCTGACGAATGGTACTTGCAATTAGACACCTCACCTTTTACATCTATTCTGCTTAAAAGATAGTCCTGCTGGAACATATTCTTAATATATGAATTAATCTGTGTAACAGTGATTATTTTGCCCATATTGCAAGCCTTTCCTGATATAATTACTTAATTATCTTTGCAAGAACTCCATTGATAAATGATGGAGCATTATCTGCACCATACATCTTGGCAAGCTCTACTGCTTCGTTGATAGCTACGCTGTCAGGAATCTCTTCATCAAATTTAATTTCATATACGGCAAGACGCATAATAGTAAGCTCTGCCTTACCAAGTCTGTTAGTTGGCCATCCTTCTGAATAAGTATTGATAATCTCATCAATAGTATCAAGCTTGTCAACAATGTCACTTGTCTTATTCTTAATGTAATTTAAATCTTTTTCCTTGGCACCATCTATATCATTAAGATAGAATTCCATCTGCTGTTTAAAATCGTCATCATTATAGAATTCTGCACGAAAAAGTATTTTAAATATGTGTTCTCTTATAATAGATCTTGTCATTTAATCCTCATTTCTAAAAAAGCCGGGCTGCGTAACACACAACCCGGCATCTTGTTTACGCTAATTATTCTGCTTCAATGTTCAAACTTGCAATCTTAATATTAACTGCTGTAACCTCAAGACCTGTCATTGTCTCGATGGCAGACTTAACCTTATCCTGTACCTTCTTAGATACTGCTGGAATCTCATAACCATACTTAATGTTAAGTGCTACATCAACAACAACATTCTTCTCACTTATAGTAACCTTAACACCCTTAGAAAGACTCTTCATACCGAGCTTGCTTACCAGTTCATTAGTTATATTGCCAGCCATAGAGCATACTCCATCAACTTCTGTTGCTGCCAGACCTGCAATAATTGCAACGACCTCATCTGATATATGAACCTCACCGATATTAATGCTTTCGTGAATGTTATAATTATTACTATTATCTTCAAAATCCTTAGCCATTTAAGAACCTCCAAATAGTTTTTTGTATATTATAATAAATATCTTCAATTATTGCAAATATTTATTGAAATCTTATCAGCACTTAATCCGGTTTTTCTTTTTAATATATCTTCAATCTGCGCTCTCTGGGCATCTGTTATAGAGGATGCATTAATCACAACATCAGCTTTCTGGTCAACAATTGATACGATAGAATCCTTAAATCCTTTGGCTTCAAGTAAAAGTTCACAAGCAACTTCCTTCTCAGATGCATCTGTCATGCTTGTAAGTTTATCAACAGCCTCCTGCTTCACCTCGTTAGAGATATCGTTGTTATTAACGATTTCCATAAGTGATTCTTTATTCTTTGCACGTATCTGTTCCCTGTTGAGCTTGGCAGTTGATATCTGTGCAGATGTAAGAATTGCAGTTCCGGGAACCTCTCCATCCTCAAAGTTAACAGATGGGTCAGATTCCATGCTTATATCGTATACCTCGTCTTCTGAAGCATTGGCACTTATATCATTGGATGTCTCTATACTGTCTTTATTCTTTACTGATATTATATCAGATAAACTTCCTGTATAATTAATATATCCTGCAACGGCAATCATCACAGCCAACACAGTTATTATTATTTGATTTCTTTTATTCTTCATGATTAAACTCCTTTATAACATTTTCAGAACTTTAATTTTATGGGCTGGCAGCCCTAACAATGCTTCGACTGCATCAGTTATCTGTGTTACAACTGTTCCGTTATCCCCTCCCTTAGCTACAATAATCACACCCTCTGCAGTCTTACCATCTGACTCATATGTAACAATTACATCCACATCTCCAACTCCTTCAACTTTAGAAAGACATCGTTTAAGTTTCGTTTCCAGCCCCGACTCTTCATCATCTGCCGTATAATCAAATCCATCATAAAAATTGACAGAGCTGCTTTTTTTAGACGTTGGTATGGATATAACAAGCATGATAATACCTATAAGTAATATTATTAATATTTTATCTTTGCCTAATTTATTCAATATATTTGCAGACAGATTCATTTTTTCCTCCAATACACGCTGACATTTGATGAATCAATATCATATATATCCACAAGCATCTGTTTAAATTCAATGCAGTTATCAATATTATCAGTTCCTGTAACGCTTACTTTGATAGATGCTATGTTGTTATTATCTATATCAATATCCGTATCTGTAACAACAAGACCATATTCTGCTGCCTGCTGTTCAATGTATTTCACATTGGCATCTATGTAGCTTTGTATGTATATCTCATTATTGCCGGAACTGCCACTGTTAAAGCTGTTTTTAATATGCGAATCGCTGTATATCATATTTTTTTCAAAATATGTCAAAGATTTCTCCGAAATATTAATGCCAAGGAATGCAAAAATCATTCTCAGGCATATACATATAATCATAAGCCCTGTTATATAATTAATATATCTTTTATACTGCTCGCTTTTTATAAGAGCTATGAAAATTTCGGACATAAGTCCTATTATAAAAATCTCTCTTACCCATTGTAAAAAAATATCAATCAAAGCATTCTCCTATCAGGTGACATTATTAGTAAACGCACATATAAGGGCAATCATAATAATGAATAAGAATCCTGTAATGCTCACAATAAGCATCATAAGACCGATTATCTCTGCAACATTATCTATTATCTGTACAAATGATTTATCAGCCATCGGCTGCAATATTGCAGATGTAATTTTCAGCACAAGAAAATTAATCGTAATGTGTATCAGAGGATTTACCAGAAGAAGAACAAGGATAACTATACCGCCAATTCCTATGCCGTTTTTTATAATTACTCCAGAACCGTATATTGCGGATGATACAGTATCGATGGAATCACCTATCCCCGGAATTATTCTGGCAGATTTATAGAAAAGTTTTCTTTTGAAAGAATCGGACATAGGTGCCATAATTCCTTTAACACATCCTATGCCTGTGAATATTATAATTATTATTTTGCATGTCCATTTCACCAGATTTTCAATGAACTCACAAAGCTTGGTAAAACGTTCTGTCTGTGTGATTCTGTTAATAATGCACAGATAATAGTCTGCTTTAATGCAACCCATTAATATATTTAAAAATATAATATTGACGACAGTTACGCCGAGCAGCACGACCTGATAATATGCGGCATATGTTATGCTTCCAGTTATCACAGCCACAGATGACAGAAAAACCGGCATCACGGATTCATATATCGAAAGCAGGCCACCCACTGCACTCTGGCATATCTTTAATGTATCAATAAAAACTTTGGTGAGAATTATTATAAGATTAATCATAATGACTATTCTTGAAGTGTCATATGTATTCATATTTCCATGTGATGAAAGAATCTTAAATATCCCAGAGAATACAGCAAGCAGAACGATATTAATAAATGTTGTTTTGTATGTGTTAATAGCTGCAAGCTGGTTGGTTATGATATTTTTTATGTACTTAAATATCGAAAATTCACCATTTATAATCTGCTCTGTCAGGCTGCCAAAAGAAAATCCTTTAACGCCTGACTGCTTTATAGCAGTATCTATTGAACTGTAATCATATGAAGTGGTCTCTTCTTCAATTTCAGCTCCAAATGCTTGTACAACGGTCATATCAAGCAGTTCAAATATAACCGGAATTGATAGGATAATTATTGTTATCTTGCCAAACAGCTCAATCTGGCTTGCAATGGATGAATATCCGGAATCTTTGCATATATCGGACGTAAAAGATGTGACATATGTAATTATAACTGTCTTTAGAAGTATATCTGTGTATTTATCACTGTATTCCAGATAACTGTAGAATTTACTTATACTGTCTATCACGGATGATAATTTCAGCACTACGAATGCCATAATTATTATGCATACTATTATCGGGATGTATAAATGAAATGAAGAACCCATATTTTTTAAGAAACTGCATATCAGAACAGCAACTAATGCAAGCATCATTATTTTTACAACATCCAAAATCATCACCTACATATCAAATAGTTTTTTCATGTATTCAAACAGATTGATTATATATGGAATAATCCATGAGAGAACAAGCAGAAGCCCTGCAAGACTTGTAAGAAATGCATGTTCATCTCTTCCACTGTGTTTTAATACCTGTGAAAGAATCGACACAAGCACTCCGACTGCTGCAATTTTAAATATGATTCCTATCTCCATATACAATCCCCTTACGTCTATATCAATATTATGACAACCATGATTCCTGCACAGAGGCACACCGCATTATACATTCTGCATTTTACGGCTACAGCCTCTGAGTATTCGCTTATTCTTTGACGTATTCTTGTGACAACTTCATCTATATAGTTAACCTGCATTACAACATCAAGATGCACTGGAAGTGTTCCAAGTTCTTCTAAAAGCTCTGTGTCTTTTGCGGTTAAAATCCCTGTAAATACACGTCTGGCACACGATTCAACGATAGTATTTATGTCTGTAAATTTTTCATCTGTTATACAGTCATATAGAAGTTTAAAATATTCTTTTATTGTTTTATCATAAGATTTCTCATACATATTAAGGAATGCATCTGGAAGGCTTGTATAGCCGGTTCTTATATCTGATGAAATCTCACTGTATGCGTTGGCAGCATTTTTTAAAGTTCTAAGAGCATTTCTTTCCTTCTGACATAATGCAAATGCTAAAAGAATACTGGAGATAATCACAAGAACTGCACCTGTTATATTAATGTACACATTCAACTCTCATCACCTACATCAATCATCTCTTCAATTGTGCCGGCACCATTTCTGTTAGACAGCACAATGATTTTTTCAAATCCATTGCCATTGATTATATTGACTAAATCATTTCTTTTAAGACATTCTTTAAGATTGTATGCATGAACTGATGCTATGACTTTAACACCTACATACACAGCTCTCTTTACTGCCTCTATGTCATCCTGCCCTCCTATCTCATCCATGACAATAAGGTCTGGTGACATTGAACGCAGGGCTGCAAACACGGCTTCTTTTTTATTACCCATATCACATACATCTGTTCTTGGCCCGATATCATTCTGCGGAATACCATCTACACAGGCAGCAATCTCCCCACGCTCATCAATCACAACAACCTTTTCGGCTTTACATTCATTACCATATGAAAAATTCCGCACTATATCCCGAAGCATTGTTGTCTTGCCACATCCCGGTGGCGATATAATAAGCACATTACTGTTGTTATCTATGAATTTCATCACGGGATTGGAACAGCCGATATACTCGTGCGATATTCTAAGATTAAGATATGATATGTTTTTCTGTCCTGTCATAATGCCGTTGTTCATTACCGCCTGCCCAAGTACTCCTAACCTGTGTCCGCCACGCAGTGAGATAAATCCCTGCCTGATTGTATCTTGATATGCATACAGTGAATATCTGGTTGCAGTCGTGATAATATTAGCTATAATTTCTTTACTGACAATAATATTGTCTAATATTATCTCTTTTTTATCATTCAGGATTATGAAAGGATTCTGGTTAATACGAAAACGTATCTCTGATATGCTTTTGTAACTAAGTATCTGTCTGTTGATAATACTGCTTAGTGCATTTTTAACTGCATCTGGAAATATGTATAAGAAATCCATCTGTTTGTTCATAGCTTTTCCTTTTTTCGTTTTTTTCAATATATGAACATGCTGTTTTAGATATGCATTAAGAAAAAAAGACTTATCACTTCCGGATTAAATAATCCGCATAGTGATAAGCCTATTAAAATAATTATTCTATAGATAAAGAACAGAAAATATGGATAACAGATTTTATTCAACAGCTTTCAGAGACTCAACCATTGGAATCTTTTTTAACTTATTATTCATCGCAAAGTTAACAACAAAGCTGAACAGTACTGTTATGACATATGACAGGATAAATGTTGATGGTGTCACTGCATTGCCGAACATTACGTTATCCATCTCTATAGTGTGCATAATATAATTGTGAAGAGCCATTCCTAAAAACAGTCCCACGAATGCACCTATAAATGTTATTATAATATTCTCACGGTATACATAGCTTTCAACTTCCTTATCGTAAAAACCGAGAACCTTGATTGTTGCTATCTCTCTTATTCGCTCAGATACATTGACATTAGTAAGATTATACAGAACAACAAACGAAAGTGCTGCTGCCGATATAATCAAAATGTATGTAACAAGGTTCATAGTCGATATCATATCATTAAACTTGCTTATATTAGAGGTTGAAAACAATACACCTTCGACGCCTTTGATATCAAGAAGTTCCCTTCCAAGCGTGTTTTGTATATCATCACTCTTATCTGTTATCCTGGCATACATACAGTTAAAAGAAGGCTTGGAATCATATACTTTATTGTACAGCCCTGTCGTCATATAGATACAATTATTGGTATACATCTCGACAACATGAGAAACTTTGAAAGCCTGTATCTTGTCGTCATCATTTATATAGACATAATCGCCGGCTTTAACATTAAGGTCTTTGGCAAGTTTTTCTGTTATACATATTCCATCATCATCAAGCTGGTATGTCTTATTGGTATTTCTTTTTCTAAGAGTGATATAATCCTGGAATTTCACAGAATCATCTACAACATTAATATATATATTCTCTTTTTCAACAGATTCACCATTGTTATCTGCTGATACTGTTACAGTATTCTGGTAAAGGCTGATGCTGTCTGTTATCTTATCGTTATCAGCTATACGTTCTGCTGTATTGTCACCATCATACATAATTGTAATATCGGACTTCTGTATCTGCTCAAACTGTTTAACTATAAGAGCTGATATACTGTCTTTGATGGCAAATCCTGCATACATAAGTGCACAGCCGCCTGCCACGCCTACAACAGTCATATAGAATCTCTTTTTATATCTGAATATATTTCTTGTTGTGACCTTGGCTGAAAAGTTCAATCTTTTCCATATAAAGCCGATATTCTCCAACAGAATTTTCTTACCGTTCTTAGGTGGCTTTGGCCTTAATAACGCTGATGGGACTTCTGCAAGTTCATTGATACAAGCCCATATTGTAGCAATCACAATTGCACCTGTCATACATGCAACGGCAGTAACTGACAGCAGATAATGGCTGGCGTACTGTATATCTGGCAGATAGTATATTATGTTCCAGCAGTTATATATGATATATGGAAATACTTTAAGTCCGAATATACATCCAAGTATGCCTCCTGTTAATGAGGCTGTTATGGAATACATTATATATTTCATCGCTATTGATGTCTTGGAATATCCTAATGCCTTATATGTTCCTATTGTCTGTCTCTGCTCATCAACCATTCTTGTCATGGTTGTAAGGCAGCAGAGTCCTGCTACAATTATGAAAAATAATGGGAATATAAGTGCTATGTTTTCCATTCTGTCTGCACTTGATTCATAATCCTTGAATGAATATATAGAATCTCTGTCTAATATGTACCAGTCATCATTAAGTGAATCTGTCACATTTTTAACAATATCTTTATACTCATCTGTGTAGCAGTCCAGTTCTTTCGCACCATCTACAGTTGCAAATACATCAGTATATATATTGTACTTAAAACATGAGTCATATATATACATAACATAATTGACACGTCCTGAACCGACATCGCTTGAACCTATATCATAGCTTACATAATATGGCGAATATACAATTCCGACTACTTTGTACTCGGCAGATTTTAATTGTAATCCGATATCATAGTCTGTTCCTGATGATAATGTAATCACATCACCAATCTGGAATTGTGTCTTGGCAGTCTGAGAATATCTTATAACACATTCATCCTCAGCTTCTGGCAGTCTTCCCTCTTTAATTCTTAAGCGGTTAATATAATCACTGCAGTCAGTATCGTAATTCCCATCAGGTACAGTCATAATTCTCATAGTTGACTGTATTCCATCAAATGATGTGACTGCATCCATTCTATGAGAGGCAAATACACCATTAATTCCTTTGGTATCCCTGATAGATTTAATATTGTCCTCGCTAAAGCCTTTATCAGACATAAGTTCTATATCACACAGATTATATTCATCATAGTATGAATCAGATGAATGTTTCATATCCTTGGAAGATGCTGTTATTCCGGCAAAAAACGCAACGCCTATAAAACAGATTGCAAATAACGATATAAATCTTCCAAGTGATTTACGGATTTCCCTTATCGTATCTTTTACCATAACTCCTCCTAATTTACCATTCGATATTATCTATAGAAACAGGATTATCATTAATCTCTACATTGGAAACACGTCCATTCTTGACACGTATCACCTTATTACCCATAGGAGTCAGCGCAAGATTGTGTGTTATAACTATAACTGTTACATTGTTGTCAACACATGTCTTTTGAAGAAGCTTTAAGACTGATTTACCAGTCTGGTAGTCAAGTGCTCCTGTAGGCTCATCACACAATAAAAGCTTTGGATTCTTTGCCAGTGCCCTTGCTATGGCAACTCTCTGCTGTTCTCCACCTGAGAGCTGCGCCGGGAAATTGTTCATTCTGTCACCAAGTCCGACAGCCTTGATAGTGCTCCCTATATCAAGAGGATTCTTACAAATCTGTGTCGCCATCTCGACATTTTCTTTGACTGTAAGATTCTGTACAAGATTATAGAACTGGAAAACAAAGCCTATATCATATCTTCTGTATGTTGTAAGCTGCTTGGAATTATATGAATCTATTCTATTGCCATCTACGGTTATCTGACCAGATGATACAGTATCCATACCGCCTAAAAGATTAAGAATTGTACTTTTTCCTGCACCTGATGGTCCGGCTATAACAACAAATTCACCTTTTTCAATACTAAAGCTTGCTCCAGACAAGGCTTCTATATTGACATCTCCCATTTTATATATCTTTTTAACATCATTAAACTCAATAAAACTCATATTTTAATTACCTTTCTAATATAATTACATCATATTATATTTATTGTAACATAATTTTTAACTGGTGTAACTATATGACATTTGTACATAAAAAAATTATATCAGCACTTCTGTTTATAGGATTTACGCTGATTATTCTGACTGAATCTGTAATTAATTCATATGCCTCTGACAATGATACCAGACCGCCCCAGTCACTATATGCCCAGTATGCGGCATTAGTTGATGGTGAAAACAACAGGCTTTTGTATGGCAAAAATGCAGACAAAAAAGTTCCTATGGCTTCCACAACAAAGATAATGACTTGTATCATCGCTATTGAGTATGCCCCGCTTGATTTAAAATGTGAAACTTCAAGTTACGCTTCTTCCATGCCAGAAGTTAAATTGCATGCATCAAAAGGGGAAATTTTCTGTCTTAAAGATATGTTATATTCTCTTATGCTCCGCTCACACAATGACACAGCCGTTATTATAGCTGAAAATGTAGCATCGTATTACCTGACCAGAAAGGGCGAAGAATTACCAGATTCATCACAGGAGCTTGTCAGCGTATTCACAGGACTTATGAATCAGAAAGCCGCTGAACTTGGATTATGTTCTACATATTATATAACGCCTAACGGGCTTGATGCAGAGGATTCTAATGGAATCCACAGCACAACAGCCTACGAACTTGCAGTTGTCATGTCATATTGCATTAAAAATGACACATTTCTAAAAATAACCCAGACACATGACTATTCATTCAGTTCCAACAAACGGAGTTATTCGGTGACTAATGCCAATACATTCCTTAATATGTACCCTGGTATTATCTCTGGAAAAACTGGTTTTACAGCACAGGCTGGATACTGTTATGTGTGTGCTTACAAGGATGATGACAGAACTTTAATCGCTGTGGTTCTTGCTTGTGGATGGCCTTATAATAAAAGTTACAAATGGAGCGATTGTAAAAAACTTCTTGATTATGGACGAAAGAATTACACAAGACAAGTACTGTTAAGAAGTGATGATAAACCTAAAAAAATCAGCTATAACTCCGGCTATTCATCATATGAAATCAAACCACAGCCAGATATCAGCGATGACATTACCTGCCTTTTATGCAGTGATGATAAAGTAAATATTGTATACAGCTACACTCTTCCGGATAAATCAGGCGGCATTACCGCAGGAGATTTAATCGGAAATATTGATATCTATATTAATGACGGACATTATAAATCTGTTGCACTTAAATCGGATATAAATATACCTGAAATAGATTATAGATATTATTTTAAGTTTTGTATTAATTCATTTTTTGTCAAATATTCTGATAATTTGTCGACAAAAAATAATTAATGTATTATACTTACTCTAATTGCGATATGTTTTGAAATATTATCTATATGAAAGGAATTATCATGAATAAAATATACAAAGCTTACCCTGGTGGAAAGCATAAGGTTCTAACATTAAGCTATGATGATGGTAAAACACAGGACAGACGTCTTGTATCTATCTTTAACAAATATGGTATCAAAGCGACATTTAATCTTAATTCAGGATTGACAGATATGGATATTAGAATTGACCCGGAAGAATGGAAGGAATTATATGCCGGCCATGAGGTTGCTGTACATACATATACACACCCTACTCTAGCAAGAACTCCTAAGAATGAAATTTTATATGAGTATGTTGAAGACCGTAAATTCATTGAAAGTGTATTTGGACGTCCTATAAGAGGGTTAGCATATCCTAACGGTTCATGTGATGACACATGCGTTGAGATGGCAAAAGCTGCCGGACTTGAATATGGCAGACTTGCCGCAGACAAATACTCTCTTGTAAAAGCGGCACTTCAGTATGATAAGGACTCTTCTGCTCCTATTCTTATAGGTGATGCAACAGGATTTGAGATTCCACAGGACTATATGAGATGGCTTCCTACATGTCACCACAACCATGATTTATTAGGATTTGGCAAGCGTTTCCTTGAACTTCATAAGTCACAGTATCTCTATATGATGTATGTATGGGGACATTCATTTGAATTTGACAGGAATGATAACTGGAATGTCATAGAGGAATTCTGTGAAATGATTGGTGGTCAGGACGATATCTGGTATGCCACTAACATTGAGATTGTTGATTATGATAAAGTATTTAACAATCTTCAATTTGCGGCGGACAACAGCTTTGTATATAATCCATCTGTACAGTCTGCATGGCTTAAGATTAATGATGAAAGATATGTCGAAGTCAAGGGCGGAGAATGTGTAACTCTTTAATTTTAATTAAATAATTGTATTCAAAAAGGCGGTTATGTATCACACATAACCGCCTTTAATAATGCATTAATTCTTATCGAATTACTGTGGCTGCTTTCCGATGTAAGCTAAGATACCGCCATCAACATAAAGGATGTGACCGTTAACTGCATCTGAAGCCTCTGAAGCTAAGAATACTGCTGGACCAGCTAATTCTTCTGGCTTTAACCATCTGTTAGCAGGTGTCTTAGCGCAGATGAACTGATCGAATGGATGTCTTGAACCATCAGGCTGTCTCTCTCTTAATGGAGCTGTCTGAGGAGTCTCGATGTAACCAGGTCCAATACCATTACACTGGATATTGTACTGACCATACTCAGAACATATGTTTCTTGTTAACATCTTTAATCCACCCTTAGCTGCTGCGTATGCAGATACTGTCTCACGACCTAACTCTGACATCATTGAGCAGATGTTAATAATCTTACCATGACCTCTTTCAATCATTGAAGGAATAACTGCCTTAGATACGATGAATGGAGCGTTAAGATCGACATCAATTACCTGTCTGAACTCTGCTGCTGTCATATCGCACATAGGAATTCTCTTGATGATACCTGCGTTGTTAACAAGGATATCGATAGGACCAACTTCCTTAGTGATCTTCTCAACTGTAGCATTAACCTGCTCTTCGTTAGTTACGTCACATACATAACCGTGAGCATCAATTCCTGCTTCCTTATATGCAGCAAGACCCTTATCTACTAATTCCTGCTTAATATCGTTGAATACGATTGTAGCACCAGCCTTAGCCATTCCTGATGCGATAGCAAAACCAATACCGTATGATGCACCAGTAACTAATGCGATTTTACCTTCAAGTGAAAAATTTACTGACATTTAAATTCTCCTTTTCTTATTAAATTTATAATAAAGCCCGAAAGCCTATTATCTTAAAATAAAATATGTAATGATTAACGAAGATCCTTCATATCAACATCATCCATGTCATCGAAATCCTGATTCTCACCAACCATACCCCAGATAAATGTGTATGCATGAGTAGCTGATGCAGAATGAATTGACCAGCTTGGTGAAATAACTGCTTCTTCATTTCTCATAACAATGTGACGTGTCTCTGTTGGCTCACCCATGTAATGGAATACAACAGCATCTTCTGGAACATCGAAGTAAAGATAAACTTCCATTCTTCTATCATGTGTGTGACATGGCATTGTGTTCCATACACTACCTGGCTCAAGACATGTCATACCCATCTCAAGCTGACATGATTCAACCTGACCTGGAAGGATGTACTTATTGATTGTTCTGTGGTTAGCACTCTCAAGACATCCAAGTTCCTTCTTGTTCTCTGGTAAGATATCCTTAGCAGGATCAATGAATACTGTTGGATATGTCTTATGAGCTGGTGCACTGTTAAAATAGAACTTAGCTGGATTAGCTGCATCATCACTTGCAAACTTAATCTCCTTAGAACCCATTCCAATGTACATACCATCTCTGTTCTTGAACTTGTACTCTTTACCATCTACAGTAACAGTTCCGTTACCACCGATATTAATGATTCCCATCTCACGTCTCTCAAGGAAATATTTAGCTCTAAGCTCTGCACCTGCCTCAAGTGTAAGTGTCTTCTTAGCTGGAGTTGCTGCACCGACAATAATTCTGTCAATCTGACTGTAAATTGTCTTAATCTCATCAGCAACAAATAAATCCTGAATTAAAAAATCATGTCTTAATCTATCTGTGTCATATGTTTTAACATCAACTGGATTAGCTCCTGGTCTAACTTCCATCTTGAAATTCTCCTTTGCTTTCATAATGAATGTATTGTACCACATTTTTGCAGATAATACAACAGCCATTAAAATACTTGACTGAATTAAGCAAAAAATCTATGCTATTTTCATATAAATAACCGAGAGGAATGTATATGAATAATTATTTAATCACTATACAGTATGATGGATTGGCGCATAAAGGATGGCAGAGACTTGCTGATACTGATAATACAGTACAGGCAGTTATAGAGTCTGCCCTGTCTTCAATCACTAAGTCAGATATAAGAATCACTGGAAGCGGACGTACAGATGCAGGTGTAAGCGCATATGCACAATGTGCCAATTTCACCTGTAATGCAGAGATTAACGAAACACACCTTCATGATATCAATCTTTTACTGCCAGATACCATAAGGATAACATCAATATGTAAAGTTCCATCTTCATTTCACAGCAGGAAATCATGCAAAAGCAAAACATATATGTATAGAATCGCCCTTACATCAAAGCCAGATGTATTTATGGCAAAATATCTTTACAATCCGGTAAATGCACCCCTCAGCTTGTCATATAATTGTATGGATAATATCAATATTGACCTTGATGCAATGAGAAATGCCGCAGATATGCTGACTGGCACAATGGATTACAGTGCTTTTACATCTGACAAATCACCAGATAAATTAAAAATAAGAACAATAACAGATATAGACATTCATATTGACGGACAAATCATGTCTATATCTGTTACTGGTAATGGATTTTTGTATAATATGGTCCGCATAATATGTGGCACACTCCTTGAAGCGGGACTTCACAGAATCGACTGCAGGACTATATCACAGGCAGTTTCAACAGGCGACCGGACATTAGCCGGCTGCACGCTCCCATCAAACGGACTTATATTAGTTAAATGTGTGTACTAAACAATACGCACTAAATAATAACATCGTTAATTAATGAAAGCTTATCTACATGCTCATCACAAAATACATATGCATTTTTTATCATATCAATAGCTGTATCTTTGCTGGATGCAGCATTGATATACATAGTTGCAATTGTATCTCCTTTATTGACATAATCGCCAATCTTTTTTGCGAGAACAAGTCCGACATTGTGGTCAATAACATCGCCTTTCTTCTCTCTTCCACCGCCAATAATCATAACAGCTTCGCCGATATCATAAGTCTGTATAGATTTGACATATCCTGATTTATCACTTATTATGTCAATCTTTTCACTGACATTGACAAGCTTATCATAATTATCAATATATGAAAGGTCGCCGCCCTGTGCTGCCACAAATTCTTTAAACTTGTTATATGCACTTCCATCTTCAATAGTTTTTCTAAGCTTTATTCTTGCTTCATCCTGTGTAATGGTGCTGTCAGCTCCTACAACCATTAGGCTTCCAAGCTCCAGACATAATTCAAGAAGGTCATCCGGTCCTTCTCCTTTAAGAGTCTGTATCGCCTCAATAACCTCCAAGGCATTGCCGACTGCAAAGCCTAACGGCTCATTCATCTGTGAAATCACCGCATATGTTTTTCTTCCTGCTCCCCTGCCAATCTGAACCATGATTTGTGCAAGGCTCTTTGCATCTTCTATATTTTTCATAAATGCGCCGCTTCCAGCTTTGACATCAAGAACAATCACGTCTGCTCCTGCTGCAATCTTTTTGCTCATTATGCTGCTAGCAATCAGCGACATATTTTCAACTGTACCGGTCACATCTCTTAAAGCGTATATTTTCTTATCAGCAGGTGTTATATTGCCAGTCTGTCCTGTAAGGGCAAGACCTATATCATTGACATTATTAATAAACTGCTCTTCTGAAAGTGCTGTTGAAAATCCCGGAATACTTTCAAGCTTATCTATTGTTCCACCAGTATGTCCAAGCCCTCTTCCACTCATCTTGGCAGTCTTAATACCCAACGCTGCAACCATAGGGGCCAGTACAAGTGTTGTCTTATCTCCAACTCCACCAGTACTGTGCTTATCAACCTTGACACCTGAAATCTTTGATAAATCAAGCTTGTCTCCGCTGTCTGCCATAGCCAGTGTAAGGGTTAATGTCTCATCATAATTCATGTGCTGGAAATAGATAGCCATAAGCAGTGATGACATCTGATAATCCGGGATAGAGCCATCTGTATATCCATTAACAACATATTTTATCTCTTCATTTGAAAGAGGCAGACCATTTCTTTTCTTTACAATTATATCATTCATTCTCATATTACAAATCTCCTCCTCTTTTAGATATTGATTAAATTATACCATGTAAAATGCATTTATACTTCCATTTTCACTAAAAAAGTTATATAATTCAAAAATGTATTAATTTTAAGAGGAATTAGGAGAAATTATGAGTTTTGAATTTGTTAGAAAACTGCCAACACCAACTGAGATAAAGAAAGAATTTCCTGTCCCAGAGCATGTTGTAAAGAGAAAGATAGAAAGAGATAAAGAAATTGCTGATGTAATTACTGGTAAATCAGACAAGTTCCTTGCAATTATCGGTCCATGTTCTGCTGATAATGAGGATGCTGTATTAGATTACACTCTTCGTCTTAAGAAGGTTCAGGAGAAAATCAAGGATAAAGTAATTATTATTCCAAGAGTATACACTAATAAGCCTAGAACAACTGGAACAGGTTATAAGGGAATGCTTCACCAGCCTGATCCAGAGAAAAAGCCAGACCTTCTTGCAGGTCTTATTGCAATCCGTAAGATGCACATCCGTGTTATGAATGAGACTGAACTTACACCTGCTGATGAGATGCTCTATCCAGAGAATTACTGGTTCTTAGCTGATGTTTTATCATATGTAGCTATAGGAGCAAGATCTGTTGAAGACCAGCAGCACAGACTTACTGCAAGTGGAATGGATGTTCCAGCAGGTATGAAGAATCCTACAAGTGGTGATTTTTCTGTTATGCTTAACTCTGTAATTGCAGCTCAGGCAAAGCAGTCATTTATATATAGAAACTGGGAAGTTAACACTCCTGGTAACCCACTCGCACATACAATTCTTCGAGGAGCTGTTAACAAGCATGGTCAGAATATCCCTAACTACCACTATGAAGACCTTATAAGACTTGTTAATATGTACAAGGCTAAAGATATTGCCAATCCTGCATGTATTGTTGATGCTAACCACAGCAACTCTGGCAAAATCTATTCAGAACAGATAAGAATCACTAAAGAGATTCTTCACAGCATGAAACATTCTGAGGATGTTAAAAATCTTGTTAAGGGTGTAATGATTGAGAGTTACATTGAGCCAGGCTGCCAGAAAATCGGTGATGGCGTATACGGAAAATCGATCACTGACCCTTGTCTTGGATGGGAAGAATCAGAGAAGCTTCTTCTTGAGATTG
>ERZ1034763.244-NODE-244-length-30174-cov-4.175139_pt1 | contig 30174 bp, 25 predicted proteins | sample MGYA00520701_ERZ1034763 | MGnify/ENA primary metagenome ERZ1034763 (study PRJEB33766, sample SAMN09781707) | gut metagenome | biome: gut microbiome | host: Homo sapiens | place: Madagascar | study: EMG produced TPA metagenomics assembly of the PRJNA485056 data set...
CACTTTATCTCCCCGGGTGCCGGTTTTGATCACAATTGCCAGAAGTTCGGCATCAGATAACATACCTGCTCCGTTCTTCTCACACTTCTCATACGGACGTTCCGTCACCGGAAGTTCCTTCATTGTCAGATGTTTTTGTTTCTCTTTCATACTGCTGCTCCTTTCCACTATTTCTTCTGCTATTTTTTCTGCTATCTTTTCCACTATCCCTTTTCCCGGCATTTACTTATTTCTCCAATGCACAGCGGAAGAATTACCGTCAACGGAAGAAATGCAATTGCCTGAATCCATATAAATATTATTTTCCACTCCGGTAACCGGTAAAAAAGCAATGTAACTGCAAATGTAAGAACCATTACAATTAGTATTATCAATTTTTCTATACTTTTCACATCGGCTTTTCCCTGAATCGCTTCATTTTTCCCATCCGCTTTCTGGTGCCCTTCCTTTTGCCATACAGCTTTCAGCAAATCCGAGGCATAAAACATCCCGGTATTGATAAATGCGTAAATTGTAAAGAACCAGATTGCTACCATAAAGGCATCCTGCCGTTCGAAGAAACCGCCTGGCAGTTTTATCATGCTCATTAATGTAATCGCCGGATATTTCATTTTCGGCAGCATGCCACTGCCAAAGATACCAAGCGTAATCAGATAAATTGCAGCATTAAAAATCACTGTAACACAAAGGCTTTTCCGGCATGTCCGCCCTACGCGGACATTTTCTGTAAGATAGGGCTGTAAAAATAAAACAAATGCCATTGTGCCATAAAGGAGCACTACTGCCGCCGTGCCTTTCAAAAAACTTCCCCAGGAATGCATCATTACCGGAGTCCAGTAAATCGTATTGACATCCTTTGTTGCCAGAAGCAGCATGAAAATAAGTGGAAGAAATACAAACCAGAACAGGATTTCATACACCCGGGCACGCCCTTCGATGCCCTGCCAGATTCCATAGCCACATAAAAGCATTAGTAAAACTGCTGCCAGCACAAATGAACTGTCCTTTAACAATTCACTCACCATCAGGTCACTTAAAAGAAATAAGCCATAGCCCGCCAGCAGAATTCCCTCGACTGTATAGACTACCAGTACAAAAATGCGAATAAAACCATTTCCTTGCTTCTTTAAAATCTCCGGATAACTTTTCCCGATATTACTGATATTGCTGGTGTTACTGCCATTTCTGGTATTACTGTTTTTCCGCTTTTCCTGTAGCAGCTCTGGAAGAAAGGTAAATAGATACACCGGCACTGCTCCCAGCAATATGGCAAATACGCCGTCTGTCCCAAGCATTTTTCCTAACAGTCCGGGAAGCAGCAACGTACTGATTCCGCACATATCAAAAATCAGGAGCCTTGCCATCTGCCTCTCTGATATTTTCTGATTTTCTGAAAACATAATTACTTTTTCCTCCTAAGCCGCAGACGATTATGGCGTCTCGCAAAAACCGGTCTGTGCCGCAATTGATATAATGGCAGACGCAGCAGACTGTCCCGCTCATCCTGATAATCCGTTACATCTGCGCCTACAAAGGGCATCAGATATGGAATGCCAAAACTCTTAAGATGCGACAGATGAATGAGTACCGCAAGTAATGCCATCAAAAAGCCGAAAAAGCCCAGCCACGCACACATGGCAATAAAGAAAAATTTCAAGATGCGAAATGCTGTTGCAAATTCTTCATTGGGTACCGCAAAGGAACAAAGTGCCGTAAACGCCACCACAATTACCACGATAGGACTGACCAGATTTGCTTCCACCGCCGCCTGTCCGATAATCAGCCCACCGACAATTCCTATGGTATTCCCCATAGCTCCCGGAAGGCGCACGCCTGCTTCCCGCAACAGTTCAAAGGATAACTCCATCAAAAGTACCTCCACCACCCCGGGAAACGGCACTCCTTGTCTTGCTGCTGCAAAGGATAACAGCAATTTCGTCGGCAGTATCTGTGTATGAAAATTGCAGACTGCAAGATACAGTCCCGGTAATGTCATGGCAAAAAAAGAAGCCAGAAAACGTAACATTCTTCCCAATGATGCAATTTCCCAGCGGTTGTAATAGTCATCACTGGTCTGTATGAAGGAGTTATAATCCGTCGGCAGTATCAGTGCAATTGGTGAATTATCCGCAATCAGTACTACCCTTCCCTCTAAAATTGCCATAGCTGCCCGGTCCGGCCGCTGTGTGGTCTGAAACTGTGGAAATGGAGAATACCATTTTTCTTCTGTAAGCTGTTCAATGATTCCACTGTCTAAGACTCCGTCAATTTCAAATCCATCAAGCCGCTTTTCTACCTCCTCTAAAACACCGGGATAAATCAAATCCTCCATATACATCAAATCCACATTGGTCTTACTGCGCAGCCCTACCTTTTTCTCTTTTACCTTTACTTTCGGAGAACGAATCCTTTTACGTACTAATGCCGTATTCGCTTTTACGGACTCGGTAAATCCTTCATTAGAGCCCCGGATTACCTTTTCTGAATTTACTTCAGAAATTCCCATAGACGGGTATCCCTTATCCGGAATCTTTAACGCTTTATCATAGCCATCTATAAATAGAATGGTATCTCCGGTCAGAAGACCTGCTGCTGCATCCGAAAAAGTATCAAAGGGCGTAACATCCGATAATCCAAGGGCATTCTGCGACAGCCGCTCATAGACTTCTTTTTCATTATAATGACACAATTCGTTTAAAAGCCTGCCAACGAGAGATTTTTCAAAAATTGCTCCACCACCGGTTATCTCTATGTATGCTGCCATACATGCAATCTGCTGCTTCTGTCCAATCTTCATGGTTCGCATTTTAATATCCGCACACCCGGAAAATATCTTCTGAAAACGTGCAGCATTTTCCTGCAAACTGGTTGTAATTTCATCATTGTGTTCTGCATTACATTCTGTTGTATGTTCTGCGGTGTGCCCTGCGATTTTCTCTTCTTTCTGCTGCATAAATCAACTCCTTGGCATAATTTTTATAGTATCGGATGTCCGCCAGCTCTGCATATAAGCATGCTGTTTTCCAGTCACCTGTGCATATGCAAAAAGGACAGACCCTGTGCGGTCTGTCCTTAGTGTTTCCGTATTTTGTTTTTTTATTCCTGTTTCTTTATGCTATTGGTCTTGTTCCTGCTGACGAATCATATCTTTGACTGCTTCTGCCTGATTCTTCACATGCTCCCGCATGGTTTCTGAAGCACGGGACTTGTCCTTCCTGCGAAGACTCTCTGCAATATCTTTATGCTCCTTTAATAATCTCGGATAAATCGTCTCGTCCTTTAAATATTCTACACGGTAACGATACATCTGCTCCCGCAGATTGTTCAGCATGGATACCAGTTTTGCATTTCCGGTAGCATTATAAATCGCATCATGAAATGCTACATCTGCCTGTGCAATTTCTTTTACATCATCACTTTTTAAAGAATTTTCAAAATTCTGTCTTGCCTGTTCTAATGCATCAAACTGTTCATCTGTAATCTGTTCTGTTGCAAGCTGCACTGCCAGTTCATCTAAAGCTGCCCGGATCTGTAACACATCTTCCATGTCCTTTTCTGTCATGCGGGCAACCTCGGCTCCTCTTCTCGGTATGGTTACAGCAAGCCCCTCCTGCTCTAACATCCGGATGGCCTCACGAATCGGAGTCCGGCTGACTCCAAGCTTAGATGCCAGCTGCAGCTCCATCAGTCTTTCACCCGGTTTTAATTCCCCTTTTAATATTGCCTCACGAAGTGTATTAAATACAACATCGCGCAAAGGAAGATATGCATTCATATTTAATTCCAGATTATCTGTCATATATTAACCCTCCAACCCTTTTTTATAAAGAGCATGTTCTTATCTTCTATTATTATAAATCTCTGTTACAAAGACCTGCCTTGCAAGCCCGCTCTGACGTACAATCGCTGCTGCCATTTTTGCCGTTTCCAGTTCATCAAAAAGTCCAAATACTGTCGGTCCACTTCCACTCATCATGGCATTCAATGCACCATTTTCCCGCATCAGTTCTTTTATCTTCTCTATCTCCGGATACTTCTTTGCAGTAACCGTTTCTAAAAGATTTCCCATACTACCTGCAATTGCCGGCAAATCCTTTGTGCGGATATTCTGTATCAAGGCATCAATGTCAGGATGCTGTGTATCCTCATCCAGTTTCAGATTCTCATAGACATATTTAGTAGATACACTGACCTGCGGTTTGGCAATCACTACCGGACACTTCACCATCGGTGGCAGTGAAGTTAATTTTTCTCCAATGCCTTCTGCCAAAGCTGTACCACGCATGATGCAATACGGTACGTCAGCCCCAATCTGAACGCCCAGTTCCATCAGTTCTTTCCGCTTTATTCCAAGATTGAATAATTCATTGATTCCATAAAGCACGCCTGCGGCATCCGTGCTTCCACCTGCCATCCCGGCAGCAACAGGAATCCGCTTATTCAGCCGGATATCAATGCCTTCTTCAATCTGATATTTTTCTTTCATAAGTCTCGCTGCCCGGTAAGCCAGATTACTTTCATCTACCGGAAGAAATCCAAGATTTGTCTCTAAATGTATGCCAGACTCTATTTTCTTAAGATGAAGCTGGTCATATAAATGAATGGTCTGCATAACCATCTTTACTTCATGATACCCATCTTCTCTCCGACGTAATACGTCCAATCCAAGATTTATTTTTGCCAGTGCTTTTACTGCAAGTTCGTCCATTGTTTTTCTCCTGTATTTTGTATACATGATACAAATTTATGTTATCATTTTTTCTAAAAAAGGTCAATTCTTCCTCTTATATTTTGTCCCATTCTTACCGATAAAATATATGAATAAGACTAAGAATGGATACTTAGTAAGCATTTGACCAAGGAGGGTTAAGATTATGGCAATTAATTCTATTAACAATTATGCATCTGCTGCTACATCTACTGTTGCCACAGATTCCAAAGCTTCTTCTAAGAAGACCGAATCTTCGAAGAATGACACCGCTGCCGGTGTTATCTATGAAAAAGGATCCAGTGACAAAAGCAGTTCTTCCCAAAAGACACAGAACTCTGCTCTCATTGCAAAGATGAAAGCTGATTCTGACAGCCGTATTTCACAGCTTCGCGGAATTGTAGAACAGATGATGAGCAAACAGGGCGCAGCCATTGGCAAAGCCGATGATATGTGGTCTTTCCTTGCAGGCGGTAACTTCACTGTTTCTGCTGATGTAAAGGCACAGGCACAGGCTGATATTGCAGAAGACGGATACTGGGGTGTAAACCAGACCTCTGACCGTATTTTAGATTTTGCAAAAGCATTATCCGGTAATGATAAGTCCAAGGCCCAGGAATTAGCAGATGCTTTTAAAAAGGGCTTCGATCAGGCTACCAAAGCCTGGGGTGGAAAGCTTCCTGATATTTCCCAGCAGACCTATGATAAAGTATTAGAAAAATTCGATAGCTGGATGAATGGAGAAGACGATTAAATGATTTTTAAGCCACTTGCAAAAAAGAAGCTGCCAAACCGGCAGCTTCTTTTATTTTTCTTTATCCGCTCTATCTTTTTCTTCCCGCAAAAGCTCCGCTTCCTGTGCTGCCTTGGCCTCTAGAATTGCTTCGTTCAAGGATAACATCTTTGCATCCAGCATAGAAACAATTTCTGCACACTCCCGCAAATCTTTACTGATATATTCCGGTGCATTTCCTTCGAATTTGTAATAAATCTTATGTTCAAGACTCGCCCAGAAGTCCATGGCAATGGTCCGTATCTGAATCTCAACCTTTGTATCCACTACACGGTCTGATAAGAAAATCGGCACCGTAACCAACATATGATAACTCTTATAGCCGCTTTCCTTCGGATGCCTGATATAATCCTTTACCGATACCACGGTAAGGTCATTCTGTTTTCCAATCATCTCTGCCATACGATAAATATCAGAGGTAAAGGAACATACAATACGGATTCCTGCAATGTCATTTACATAATTGACCATATTATCAATGGTACTCTCGTAACCATATCGTTTCAGCTTCTTTACGATACTCTCCGGCGTCTTAATCCGCCGCTTTATATATTCTATCGGATTGTACTGATGTACATGCTGAAATTCATCATTTAATATTTCAAGCTTGGTTCCAACTTCTTTTAATGCAGAATTATAAAGAAATATTATGGTATTCCAACCATCTACACCTTCTGTCACTTCAATTGGTGATTCCATTTTCTACTCCTCCATGCATCTACTGCGGAAAATAACCTTTTTATATTTTCGAAATTTTCCTCGTAAGTTATAATATATGCAAGAACAATCTAACTTTAGTATAGCACATCTTTGTATAATATGCTTGTTATTAGTTAAATTTTTATCAATTTTTAATAATTATGCACAAGAGGTATTGTTCTTGTTTTCTATGGTATAACTTTTATCTATATTTTCTTAAATCTTTCTTATAAATCGAGCTTCAAATCATTTTCTTTGATCCAGCCAATCTTACGGAAGAACAGACCGAATGCCCAGGTTAAAACACCCGGTAAAAGGAAGCATACTAACAGCATTCCAATCCAGTCCATTGGTGTAATGGCTGCCTTGGCACCGGATGCAATATCATTAATCCAGCCGGTGTAAATACCAATCTGACCAACCAGTCCACAGGTTCCCATTCCGGATGCTACGGCTGCACCGTTCATCTGAAGATGGAATACGCAGGTTGCTATTGGACCTGTTATGGCGGAGCTTAAAATTGCCGGAAGCCAGATTCTTGGATTCCGCACGATATTTCCCATCTGTAACATGGAAGTTCCGATTCCCTGTGCGAAAAGTCCACCCCATTTATTTTCCCGGAAGCTCAGTACTGCAAAACCTACCATGTTGGCACAGCATCCTGCTACTGCAGCTCCTCCTGCCAGTCCGGTCAGTCCCAAAGCTGCACAGATTGCAGCACTGCTGATTGGCAGCGTCAGTGCGATACCTACAATTACAGAGACTAAAATTCCCATAAAGAACGGCTGCAATTCGGTTGCCCACATAATGGCATTTCCTACTGCACTGGCTGCGGCTCCGATTGCCGGTGCCCACCAGATGGATAAGCCTGCTCCGATGAAAATGGTTACAAACGGAGTGACGATAATATCAATTTTAGTTTCTTTGGATACTGCTTTACCGAATTCGGCTGCAAAGATGGTGACAATCAATACTGCCAGCGGTCCGCCTGCTCCACCCAGGGTATTTGCGGCCACACCGACGGCTGCCAGTGAAAAAAGCACCAGTGGTGGACACTGCAAAGCAAAACCAATGGAGATTGCCATTGCCGGACCGGTTGCTGCTTTGGCATATCCACCGATGTCCACCAGAAGCTGGATGCCAGCCTGCTCACCAATTGTACTGATAATTGTTCCAATTAAAAGAGAAGCAAAAAGACCTTGTGCCATTGCACCTAAGGCATCAATGCCATATCTTTTTGCTGAGATAATAATATTTTTGCGTTTTAAGAACGCTTTTATCTTTTCCATTTTCTTCCTCCTTGACTTTAGCTGTCTTGTCAGTTGTCTTGTCAGTCAAGGAGTAGTTTACCATATCGAGAAAAAAAGTCAAGCTGTTATCTTGCGTAGCCTTTTTCCCGTAATTTTTCTTCTATGATGTCAAGTAATTGTTCTGAATCTGCTTCTACGGTATGAAAGTGTTTATTTCCGGTCAGTGTCTTAAGCGGCTTTGCCTTGCTCTTTGCAACCTTTGCAATAAATTCGTCCACATCCTGACGGCTTTTTAAAATCAGATCCACCGTTATCTGTCCGTAAATATCATGCTCGATTACGACGTCTAAGACTTTTCCACCGAAATCCACGATGGTATAAAGCTCATCCTGTGTCTGTTCATCACTGTGGCTTACTGCAATGGTTCTTCTTGCTTTCTGTGTCTCTTCCGAAGGGTCATAAAGCACATAGCCTTTGTTGGTGCTTAAAATATTCTTATTTACTGCACGAAGCAATGCAATATCCTGTACAATCACCTGACGGCTGACTCCTAATTCTTTTGCCAATTCTGTTCCGGACAAAGGTTTTCCCTTCTCCCCCAGCATCTTAATGATGGTATCCCGGCGCATCTGCCCTTCCATTTTCTTTCCTCCTGACACAGTTACTTAATCCTCTTCAATCACATGAATTTCCAAAAAATCAAATTCAATTTCTTCCACAAAATTATCCTGATAAAACCTGGTCTTCGCATGCCGCTTAAATTCATCCACATTGCGGTCTAACCAGATTGGTTTTCCCAAATCAAAGGTATAGCACACCTCATCTAATGCCCGGAACACCTTATGGGTTCTGGTATCCCCGGAGTCATCACAGATGGTGGTATCCTTTAACATATGATTGTCTTTAAATTCTTTTGCCCATAACCGGAACATCCCTTACCTCCTCTGGCGTGCTGCCTCATACATCAGCAGTGTTGCCGCAATTGCTGCATTCAGTGATTCTACTTTTCCTGCCATTGGAATGTGGATATAGGTATCTGCCATTCTGGCAATCTCATCCGATAATCCATTTCCTTCATTTCCAATTAAAAAGCCTGTGGGTTCTTTATAATCCGGCTCCTCATAAGAAACACTGCCCTGCAGATGAGCACTGTAAAGCTTTATTTTCCGGGACTTTAACTGCATCAATATATCCTGCAGGTTTTCCGTCACGAAAAATGGCACGCGAAAGATACTGCCCATAGTGGAGCGGATGGTCTTTGGATTAAAAACATCTACAGTGGTGCGGTTCATGATAATTCCGCTGATTCCCGCTCCCTCTCCGGTCCGGAACATCGTGCCTAAATTGCCCGGATCCTGAATACTTTCAAGAATCAGAAGATGGGCATTTTCCTTTGGTATTACTTCTTCTAAGGTATAATCCGGCATTTTCACAAGACAAAGGATTCCCTGCGGTGTCTTGGTATCGGACACACTTTCAAACACATGATTGGCAAGTACTTCATAATTTTTCCCCTGCAGAACTTTTACATGGGATTCCTCTTCCATGAAATGCTCGGAAACATAAATTCTATCAAGCCAGCCTTCCGGGATTTCCCGGAACATACGGATTCCTTCCACAACAAAAAGCCTCTGTTCATTACGAACTTTGGCTTTTTTTACTAACTGAATTAAATTTTTCACCTGCGGATTTGCTGTACTGGTAATCATAATAACATCCTATCTGGAAAGATTTCTACAGATCTCATACTGATATTCCGGAATGGATTTGGTCATTGCCAGTGCCTCGTCAATATCATAATCTACGAATTCACCATTTTTATATGCTACAAGACGGTTGGATTTGCCTTCGCACAGCAAATCTACGGCAATGCATCCCATGGTAGATGCATAAACACGGTCTTTACAGGTCGGGCTTCCACCACGCTGCATGTGTCCTAAGATGGTCGCTCTGGTTTCAACTCCGGTTGCTGCTTCAATTCTCTTTGCCATGCTTGCGGAATGACCGATACCTTCTGCATTTACAATAATATGATGCTGCTTTCCACGTTTTCTGTTCTCTATAATATTATTTACAAGCTTCTGCTCGTCATAATCATATTTCTCCGGAAGCAGGATATCCTCTGCTCCATTGGCAATACCACACCACAGTGCAATGTAGCCTGCGCCTCTGCCCATTACTTCAATGATGGAGCAGCGCTCATGGGAGGTTGAGGTATCACGTACCTTATCAATGGCTTCCATGGCAGTATTTACTGCGGTATCAAAACCGATGGTATAATCGGTACAGGAAATATCAAGGTCAATGGTTCCCGGTAATCCGATGGTGTTGATTCCAAGTGCTGCCAGCTTCTGTGCGCCCTTAAAGGAACCGTCTCCACCGATTACGATAATTCCATCAATGCCATGTTTTCTGCAGATTTCAGCACCCTTCTGCTGTCCTTCTGGTGTTACGAATTCCTGACAACGTGCAGTCTGTAAAATTGTTCCACCTCTCTGGATAATGTCTGCTACATCTTTTGCTTCCATATCAATAATCTCTTCCTGCAAAAGACCTGCATAACCTCTCTTAATTCCTTTTACTTTCTTTCCCTTTGCAATAGCTTCCCTTACTACCGCACGGATAGCAGCGTTCATGCCCGGAGCATCCCCGCCACTGGTTAAAACACCAATTGTCTGAATTTCTTTTGACATTCCCTGTTACCTCCTATATGTAAACACTTCTCTTTGTTCTTTATCCAATCATTTTTATTCTAATCCTTAAACTGTGGTTTTGCAATGGCTACAACGACTTTTCTACAACTTTTACATTATCTTTGCCTAAGAAATTCCCAAGATCTTCTAAAAGCTCTTTTGTAATTGCAACATTTCTGTTTTCCGGCAGACGCTTCATCTGTTTTTCTGCTGCAAGATAAATAACGACATGCTCTGAGCCATCGGCATCCATCATTTTTCCATAAAGAGCACCTTCTTTTTCTTCGAAATCGCTCTTACTTGGGAACTGCAGCCACAACTCCCGTTTCACTTCATCAAAGGAAATGATTTTCTCACAAATAAGCTTGCCGTTGCGGTCTTCTTCTGCAGTTACACGGCCTTCCACAAATACTTTGGCATCATTTTCAAGATATTTTGCATAACGCTCATAATCCTTCGGGAAAATGATGATTTCCACTGTTCCCACCAGATCTTCTAACGTAATAAATGCCATTGCCTTATTATTCTTGGTATACTTGATGACTTTATCGGTAATCATTCCACCGATACACACCTTTGCGCCATCCGATACCTTAAGGGTTCCGGTCTCTTCATCCAGTACAAAGTCTGTAGTAACGGCATTGGTATTCTTCTTTAAACGCTCCATATATTCTTCCAGCGGATGTCCGCTGATATATATGCCCAGAACTTCCTTTTCAAAGCCAAGAAGCACTTCTTTGTCATACTCTTCTACATCCGGAAGCTTGATTTCATACTCTGCCTTGTCCTCTTCCGGTGCAATATCAAAAAGTGTCATCTGACCAGCCATTGTGGTCTTCTTTTCCTGATTCAGTGCATCCAAAAGAGAACCGTATATCATCATCTTCTGACGGCGGTTTCCTTCCAGTCCGTCTAAGGCTCCCGCTTTGATAAAGTTTTCTATGGTCCGTTTATTCACTTCTCTTCCGGAAAGTCTTGTAATAAAATCCTTTAACGTGGTAAACGGCCCACGGATTTTACGCTCCTCCACAATGGCATCAATCACCGGTCTTCCGATACTCTTAATGGCAGAAAGTCCATAGCGGATTGCTTGTCCGGATACGGAGAAACCGCCCTCGCCTTCATTGATATCCGGTGGCAGAATTGCGATTCCCATCTGGCGGCAGGTGTAGATATATTCTGAGACTTTGGAAGTATTGTCTAAGACTGATGTCATTAACGCTGCCATAAACTCTACCGGATAATAGTATTTCAAATATGCGGTCTGATATGCAACCACTGCATAAGCTGCCGCATGGGATTTATTAAATGCGTATTTGGCAAAGTCAATCATGTTATCGTAAATCTTGTTTGCCACTTTCTCATCGATTCCTCTTGCAATACAGCCCGGAACATTTTCTTCCGGATTACCATAGACAAAGTTCTTCCGCTCCTGCTCCATTACCTTGCCTTTTTTCTTAGACATGGCACGGCGCACAAGGTCAGATCTGCCCCATGTATAACCGGCGAGGTCACGTACAATCTGCATAACCTGTTCCTGATATACGATACAGCCATAGGTCGGCGCCAGAATCGGCTCCAATTCCGGGCAGTCATAGGTAATGCTTTCCGGGTGGTCTTTTCCCTTGATATAAGCCGGAATAAAGTCCATTGGGCCCGGACGGTAAAGAGAAATACCGGCGATTACATCCTCTAAGCTCTGCGGCTTCAACTCTTTCATGAAGTTCTTCATTCCGGCACTTTCCAACTGGAAGACACCATCGGTTTTGCCGGTTCCAAGAGAGTCTAGCACTTTCTTATCGTTATAATCAATGGCATTCATATCAATTTTTTTACTGCTGCTCTTTTCTGCAAGACGGACTGCATTCTGGATTACAGTCAGTGTCCGGAGTCCTAAGAAATCCATTTTCAGAAGTCCTAATTCTTCAATGGTAGTCATGGTAAACTGTGTGGTTATAGTGCCATCGGATGCTCTTGACAACGGAACATATTCATCCATTGGTTTCTGGCTGATTACCACGCCTGCTGCATGCATGGACGTATGCCTCGGCAGACCTTCTAATCTTCTTGACATATCGATAAGTTTCTTTACTGACTCGTCGGATTCATACATGCCCCGAAGCTCCGGGTTCATCAACAGTGCCTTATCAATGGTAATTCCCAGTTCATTTGGAATTGCCTTGGCAATCGTATCCACAAAATTATAAGGCAAATCCATGACACGTCCCACATCACGGATTACTCCACGGGCTGCCAGCGTACCAAAGGTTACAATCTGTGTCACACAGTCCTTGCCATATTTTTCTACCACATAATCAATAACTTCCTGTCTTCGTTCAAAGCAGAAGTCCACATCAATATCGGGCATAGATACACGTTCCGGATTTAAGAAACGCTCAAAAATCAGATTGTAACGAACCGGGTCAATATCTGTAATTCCGGTGGTGTAAGAAACAAGGCTTCCTGCGGCACTGCCTCGTCCCGGTCCCACCATAATATCATGCTCTCTCGCATAATGGATAAAGTCCCACACAATCAGGAAATAGTCCACATATCCCATATTTTTAATAACGGCAAGCTCGTCATCTAATTTCTGTAAGTATTTTGGTGCATCGGCTCCATACCGCTTATCCAGTCCTTCATGACACAATTTATTTAAATAAGTCCAGGAATCATAGCCTTCCGGCACCTCAAAATGCGGCACCTTGGTATGTCCGAATTCAATTTCCACATGACAGCGGTCTGCAATCTTCTGGGTATTTTCCAGTGCCTGCAGTGCATATGGGAAAAGTGATTTCATTTCCTCTTCGGATTTAACATAATACTGTCCACCTTCATAGCGCATTCTGTCTTCGTCCGCTAATTTCTTTCCGGTCTGAAGACAAAGCAGGATGTCATGAGGCTCTGCATCCTCTGCATTGGTGTAATGCACGTCATTGGTTGCTACCAGCTCAATTCCAGTCTCCTGACTCATGCGGAGAAGCTGCTGGTTTACCAGCTTCTGCTCCGGGATTCCATGATCCTGCAGCTCTAAAAAGAAATTGCCTTTTCCAAAACATCGTTCATAGCGGTAAGCTACTTCTTTTGCTTCTTCATACATTCCACGTACCAGATTACGCTGTACTTCACCTGCCAGACAGGCACTTAGGGCAATGATTCCCTCATGGTATTTTTCTAACACTTCCATGTCCACACGCGGCTTATAATAGTATCCCTCCACAAAGCCTTTGGATACAATTTTCATCAGATTGCTATAGCCTGTGTTATTCTCTGCCAGAAGCACAAGATGATAGTATCTGTCCTCTCCATGTACCATCTCGCGGTCTAATCTGGAGCCGGGAGCCACATAGACTTCACAGCCAAGAACCGGGTTAATTCCCGCCTCCCTGGCTGCCTTATAGAAATCAATGACACCATACATAACACCATGGTCGGTAATCGCCCCTGCTGTCATGCCAAGTGCCTTGATTTTCTCCACATATTCTTTTATTTTATTTGAACCGTCTAACAGACTGTATTCTGTATGTACATGTAAATGGGCAAATGCCATTCCCGTTTCCTCTCTTCCGCTGTTTCTATTCTTCGCCTTTTATCACTGTCTCATATTATAACGTTTTTTGCGGAAGGTTTCAACGACCGGAAGGAGATTCTGTGTGGATTATTCCGGGGAAATTATATCAATTTGCGGCATTCGTGCTACTACCCATATATTAACGAAATTGTTTAGAGACTCTTAGAATTTCTCACCAAAACTTGCAATGCTGGCACATGGACGTGCCAGCAAGGCACAGATGAACATGGATGTGAATTTGTGCCGGTTGCCGGAACTTTTTTTATATTTCATGAAATTCTTAGAGACTCTTAACAATGCAGTGACATATGGGTAGCAGCCCGAATGCCGCAAACTCATATATTTTTCCGGAATATACATACAATAAAAAGTGTATTTTGACTTTCTTCTTCAATGTGCTAAACTATATGTGAAAAAATTAACGAAGTATATCTCAAGAGGTGATATCATGGAAAAGTCTGGATTGATTGTAGAAGGCGGCGGTATGAAATGCGCTTACAGTGCCGGAATTCTGGATGCCTTCTTAGACGACAATGTTACATTTGATTATTGTATGGGTGTATCTGCCGGTGCGGCAAATACTGCTTCTTACCTTGCCGGGCAACGTGGTCGTAATCTGCGTTTCTATATAGAGCATGTAAAAGACCCCCGCTACATCAGTATCAAAAATCTGATTAAAACCGGTTCTCTCTTCGGGCTTCAATATATTTACGGAACCTTAACCAATTCCACAGGAAACGACCCGCTGGATTATGATGCCTTAGTAGCAAATCCAAGTGAATTTCATTTTCCGGCAACCAATGCTGCCACCGGAAAGGCAGAATATTTTTCCAAAGAAGATTTAGGCCGTGATGATTACCGCGGCATTATGGCAACCTGTGCCCTTCCGGGCTTCTGCAAACCGATTTCTTTTCACGGCAATTATTACTATGATGGCGGTGTTGCAGATTCCATTCCGGTTGAACGTGCCATTGCAGATGGCTGCGACAAAGTAGTAATTATCTACTGCCGTCCACTTGGCTATGTCAAACAGCCGGAGAGTTACCGTTTCCTTTACAAAAAGATGTTACGGAAATTTCCAAATACGATTACTGCAATTGATAACAGACACTTAAATTACCGGCACTCGGTAGAGTTTGCTGCAAAATTACAAAAAGAAGGACGGGCATTTCTCTTTGCACCGTCCCATCAGGTTAAGATTGGCACTTTTACCACTGACCCGCAAATCATGCAGGAGCTTTATGATTTAGGAATCAGTGATTATAAAGCACAAAAGGATGCGCTGCGTGCCTTCTTAAACAATTAACAATATTTCTTTCTGCCAGCAGCTGCCACAACCATCAATCCAGCTGCGGAAAACATCAGAAGCAGTATTCTTCCAACCGGTGTTTCATCACCAGTTTTTATAGTTGCAGTCTTCTGTGTTGTTCCCGTCAGGGCTGCCGTATTGGAACCGGCTGCATCAGAGCTGCTTCTATTTGAAGTTCCCGCTACTGTGCCGGAACCGTTCGTTCCAGTGCTGCCTGTAGTTCCATTACTGCCTGTGGTTTCACCTGGATTGGAACCGTTTCCAGTGGAAGGGGCTTCCTTTACGGCAACTGTCACCTTTGTAGATGCAGAAGCCAGATAGTTCCCTGTCTCTGCATACCGTACGAAAGAGTCGCCTGCTGCGAGCTGGCTTATCTTTGTACCATCTGTAACCTTGATCCAATGAATTTCATCTGTGCTGTATTCCATTGCAGTAGTCAGGTTTTCAATGGCTCCATCACTTGCACCTGTTTTACTGGTATTTACAGCCTTCAGTCCTGTTGGTGCCGCCTGACCTGCCTTCCCTATCGTAAACTGCAGATGTGCTGCTTCATGATACACTCCAATACCTGTTATTGTTACCTCTGCATTTCCTGCATTTTTGTTATCCGAATAAGCAACGGTATAATCCGTATCCTTTGTCAGTGTCTGTCCGTCATATACCACAAGTACTTCCGGTTCCTTTGCTGTTCCATCATAAGTATAGGTCGTTGGATTCAATGTTGCTGATAAATCTGCATCTGTCATCTTACGATAACGAAGCTCCACATTCTGGGCAATCTGACCATCTGCATCCACAATGGTATTTCTGTAATCAACATCTGCCGGATTTCTCTTCCTATTTGCAATAGAATAATCTTTTGGCAGGAATCCCCGGATTGTTCCCAGGCTTTCTTCCAGTGCAACATTAGCATAATTCGAAATACCCTGGCTTACATTCTTTAATACCAGCTTTGAATCTTCATCCATTGTAAGCTTCTCTAACCAGCACTGTCCAGAACCATCATTTCCGGATACTGTAACTTCACTTCCCTCAAGCTTTACTCCACTGTTCGTCATCCACTGTAAATCATCCAGTGCTGCTTTTGCATTTTTAAAGGTCAGTTCCTTTGTAAGTCCGACACCGCTATTCGTAATCTTTCCCTTATAGTTACCATTTGCAATGGTAAGATTGTTCCCTGAGGAAATCGTATCCAGAATCAATGTATGTCCGTTCAAGTCAAGGGTTACGGCTTTACTGTCTCCGATTGCTGCGGTTCTTCCATTTCCATAAATATCCTTCACAAATTTGATGGTATCTCCATCTTCCAGGTATCTGAAATCATTACGTGCTCCGGTTCCACCGAAGTCTCCATTCAGCATTCTCTTAGTCGTTCCATCCGTTCCAATCAGCTCTGCATATTCTATGTCATATTCTCCACAGACCATACATCTGCCGGAATATCCTGCTAAAATCGGATGTTCACAGTTATCTACATCATATGTCTCGCCGGTTGCCATTATCTGTACCCAGTTTTTCCCGCCATCGCTATATTTTACGATATCATTCTGCGTCTGCAATGTTCCTCCCAGAAGTGGCGGAGTACCGGTAGCAGCACTTCCGGTTCTGGATATGGAAAGCTCACCGCCTGCTGCATTCATTGAAATGTTGCTTCCCCCTATTACAGAATGCCCTTCTGCTCCCAGAAGTGTAATGTAATTTCGTGCCTGAAGGTCTGCATCCCCTGCAATTGCTGCATTGTTCGCACTCTGCATGGATATTATATTTGCATTTATCTTTGCATTTCCTTCGATTATGGCAGCATCTCCATTTGCCTGCAGCATAACAACTAATGAAGGTGCCGTAATCTCTGTACTTCCGGTTGATACCGCTCCCCCTTCACTGGTTATCTCAACACCATATCCATTTTCTGCATTGACAGCGAGATTTCCTTTTACCGCAGTCTTCTTTGCGCGGATTGTTACATCTTTTACTGTTTCTAATTCAAGATTGCCTTCTGCTATTGTTTCACCCACAAGAACTATCCTGCCACTCGAACTGTTCGAATTACTGTTTCCATTGGATGACAGGAAAGTATCTGTTGCTTTAAAAAATGCCTCTGTTACATTTATATTATTTCCATTTACCAGATCAAACGAATTCAGGGAACCAGTCTTTTTCAGGCTGATTTCTCCGTTCTGCTCATCCGTTGCCTCTATCAGATACTTCACCGCTCCACCTGATAAATAGATGTCCAACTGATCCGCCTCAAGCTTAACTGAACCGGCAGAGATAAATGCATCACCAGTAACATCGTCTGCATCTAAAGTTATCTTCCCGGCGGTTTTTAAGTCCACCAGAGAAAGTCCCTTTATAAGAGCATTTCCACCCCTTCCAGAAAATTTAATATCTCCGGTATATTCATCCGTCTTAAGTACTGCATCTGCAGTTCCTGTAACCAATGTTTCCGTATCATTACAATTTGTCAGATAAAAGTTACCATCCCCTTTCAATGTCAGGGTTCCATTTTCAATCTTTAAGATTTCTGTTGAACTTCCTCCGTTCGAATATATTCTTACAATTCCTTTTACTTCCATTATACCTGCACTATAATAGATATATGCTTCCGGAAGAGCCGCCGGGTCACATTCACTCATGGTTCCACTCCCTCTGCTTCCTCCGAATGCATAGTATTTGCCCTCTTCCAGTTCAGTTCCGTTTATGGATACCTTCAGTCCCTCTGCATGTACCGGCATTACTTCCTGCATTCCGGTAAATACAGTCATCAGCAGCAGTAACACTGCCAAGATTCCACATGTTTTCTTTTTTAATTTCATAAGTTCCCTCCAAAATTTATTTTTCTCTTACGAAATATTTTTCAAAATGAATTTGTATACCAATTTTCTTTATACCATTCTTATTTAAGTATTGTCAACCGAGGTGGGATGAAAAGCACTTTAGTGGGATGAAAGATTCGTATTTTTTCGACAGGTATGCTATAATAATGCCTGAAAAGCCATGAAATCGAAAGGAGGCTATCTTATTGCGGTTTGCGATTGTTGATGACAATATAGAAGAAATACATATGACAGAGCTGCTCATCCGGGACTGGTGCGGCAGCCATAACATGACGGTCTGCTGTGATACCTTTACCGAAGGGGATGCTTTTTTGTTGTCTGCTGCCTCGAATTCCTATGATTTTGTGCTATTCGATATTTATCTTAAGGAAGCAAACGGGATTGACCTTGCGGTTTCTTTTCGAAAAATTTCACAGAAGACACCGATTGTCTTTCTGACCTCCAGCCCGGAATATCATGTGGAAGCTTTGCATGTCCACGCTTTCGACTATCTGCAAAAGCCGATTACCAAAGCTGCCATCCATCCGTTATTAGATGACCTTCTGGCTGTCCGTCCTGTTTTAGATTCCCATTTATTTCTGACCGTAAATACCAACAAGACGAAGCTTCCGATTCTTTATTCGGACATTCAATATATTATTTCAGATTCCAACTATCTTATTATTCATACCAGCGAAGAAATCCGCTGCCGTATGCTGTTTCGGGATGTTACCCGCACGCTTTCGGAGGATGAGCGTTTTCTGACCATTAACCGTGGTGTTATGGTAAATCTGGACTATGTCTCCTCCATGGACGGAGTAGTCTGCACGATGAATGATGGAGCATCCTTTTCCATGAACAAAAAGCAGGCAAATACCCTGCAGCAGACTTATATTACCTGGCAATTTACCCAACGCACAAAGTCACTTTTACACGGAGGTCTGTCATGAATCCTTTCACTGTTCTGATTGCCGCAGCCCATTACGGAGTTATTTTTCCGGGTATTTTTATCTGCATCGTTCCGGTTGCAGACTGGATATCAATTCCCCTGCGGAAACTCTTTTCTGTTCTGATTCCGGTTATGGCTGCAATTTGTCTGATTTTAGGCTGCGTTGAATCCACCGGGAATTATGGTGCAAATCTGTTCTTTTTTCCACTCCTGTCCGTATGCCTTATTGTATATTTTATTACGGTCCGCCTGAGTAATCTAAAGCTCTGGTATTTATTTTTATGTGCCACCGCAGCCCTTTCCTTTGGCTGCATTGCCAACGATTATATCATTGCTTATACCGTCCCTTCTTCCAATGTAGATGACAGCTCTGTTCCGGGACTGCTCTTACAATACGCCATCAGCTTTCTTATTATGTTCTTATTTATCGTCATAAAAGATAAGCTGAAATGGATTTTCGAAAATGTAAATCAGCCTTTATTCTGGTGGCTTACATGGATTATTCCTGCCATTATTACTTTCTGTAATATCTTTATGCTGCCTAAGGACTACAACAATATCCGTGTAGGCCGGGTATTTGTAATTGCCATGGTTATCGAGGTGGTTCTTTTTATCTTTTTTATAACCTTCCAGATTCTGCTTTATCTCATTGCCGTTACAACTGCACAGAAAATCAAAGCAGATACCACTTCGATTATGTACCGCGCCCAGGCAAGCCAATATGTCAAGCTTCAGAATTATCTCGATCAGTCCCGTCAGGAGCGGCATGATTTCAAACATACCATTGCAGTTATGCAGGAGCTGGCCCAATCCGGGCAATATGAAGAATTAAAAAATTATATGGCTGACTACCAGATGGAAACCGGAAGACATTCCATGCAGTATCTTTTCTGCCAAAACATGGCTGTGAATGCAGTTATCAGTTACTATGCTTCCCTTGCAGAATCCTGTCATATCAAAATGGATTTTAAGGTTATTGTTCCCCGGAAGATTTCTATTTCTGATGTAGACTTAAGCCTGCTTTTCGGCAATCTTTTGGAAAATGCCATCCATGCCTGCTGTCAGGTTCCGGTGGAAAATAGATATATTCACCTCAGTTCTGACCTTAACAGTCCGGGCACCATATATATCACAATGGTAAACAGCTTCAATGGAATTGCAAAAAAGATGAACGGGCAGTTTCTGTCTACAACAGAAAGCGGCAGCGGTATTGGACTTCTTTCTATCCAAACCACTGCCGAACGTTATCATGGTTCTACCCGGTTTTATAATGAGGAAACGGAGTTTATTTCAAATATTATGCTGCGGTTATCTTAAGAGAAAGCTATTTCATCCAATGATACTGTCTCATACTTTTCAGGCGTTTTCTCTTTATCCTCTTGTGGCATATCATATTCTGTTGCCTGTTCGCCATCCCGCAGCACTGCCTTTGTAACTATCTGTTGTTTCATCGTAAAATTTGATACTTATTCTTCCTCAGAACCACTCTTTTTTCTGGCGAAAATTACTACACCAGACACAATCAACAGAATACAGATTCCGATGATGATTATGATAGCCGGATTCCATGCGTCACTCTTAGCATGATCTGCATTCGACGCAGGAATTGTTTTATTATCTTCGGCGTTTCCATTGTCTTTTGTAGTGTCTATGCTATCCTTATTTCCACCATCCATCACAGCCACATCAATGACGATCGTGTAATCGGATGCGTGGGTAAATTCAAGTTCCGCATTTCCATCTGCATCAATCTGTCCGGCACTGACAAATTCCAGTTCACCGGTCTGTTCCTTGTAGTAGAACAGGTTTGCATACAGTCCTGAAATGTGCTGCCGATCATCTCTTTCAAAGGGACACCTTCCAGTTCTGCCAGTGCTTCATTGCCGTAGCGGAAGATCCAGTCTACCGCATGACGTTTTTCATTGAACACCATCTCAATATCAGTAAATGCAAACGGAAATTTATCACAAATTTCATAATATTTATGATATTCCTCATCCGTCCTGGGCAGATTCTGTCCGGTGATTTCATCTATCATCATTTTCTGCTTTTCCCGCCACTCCAGCCGGACTGCCTTTCTTCTTCTCACGGTAAAGTCAATCGCTTCGCCATTGCACAGATAGATTTTATCTTTGATATTCGTGATTGCGGATACCGACACAATACACCCCTTCTTTACCTCGATACAGTCATCACCAAGCATTTCTTTTAATTCATAAACAGGCGTTATGGTCTGTAGAACCTCTCCATCTAACAGATGGATCAGGCTGAGGTATTCTGATTTTATAATATAGAGAATATCCGCTGTTCGTATCTTCTTTTTTATGCGTTTTGATATGATTGTAATGTATTCCTGTTTCATTGGATGCCTCCCTGATGTCGGATGTATCTATTTTACTGTATCAGGTATAAGACTTCAAGATGCTCTGTTACAGCTCCGGCTGCAAGAGCACCTATTCTTCCTGCAATGTGAAGATTCGTGTTCTTGGTCTTGATGAAAGTGTTGGATTCTTTAAAGCTTCTCTTAAATCTTGATAATCCCTTGTTCTTCGGTGCTGACTGATGAATGGTTTTACTTTCTTATTTTGTAATATTATTAATTAGTTCCTCTGCTTTAATTGAATACGCATACGCAAGCGGGTTTCTTTTCTTTAAGGATTTTAATGCTTTAGCTACTGTCCTATCTCCGTGCTGTCTCTTTAAATATTCATCTACATTTTTAATTCTTTCAAACGGCACATTAGTTATCATGCATGCAGCCATATACATAACAATTGGTGCATATGTAGATGCAACTTCTGCTGAATAGTCAATCGAATAAATATGTCCAGCCAAACTTCTAATTCCTTTAAGATAACACTGATAATCCTCTGCGCAATATATACCTCTACTTGCAATACATATTGACGCATGATAGGAATCCATAAGTGCATCTTTTGCTGTAACATCAATACCTCGATATGCAATTTCATCTTCCACTATCTTATAATATGTTTCATAGACTGCATTAAAATCATCAAATACACCAATTAGAGAATATACATCAAACATCTGCTTCATAATTTCTAAATCTTTCCTCGTATCAATTAAGACACCCGTGGTATGAGGTGCAAATGCAGTCAATTTATCTGCTAAAATGCTATTTACATCTGGCACTTTTACCTGCAAATATTCCGGCTCCGTAAGTAGCAATTCACAATCAATATTTTTATCTATTATGTTTGCATATTTACTTGATTCAAACAAAATATCCAAGATAATTTCCACTGGCTCTTTCGTCCTTGGAGATTCAAACTGAAATTTAAAATGTCTCTTTTCTATATTATTTTTACCCTTGCGGATTTGTTCTTCATAGGCTTTAAACGGAAATATTTTAGCTGCCTTTTCAAGATAAACATCTACTTCTGTTCCCGGTTCTACAATAATATCAATATCCGTGGACAATCTCATTGGTTTATCAAGAAGTAACAGAAGCGATGTTCCACCTTTAAAAATAAATGGTAACTCTACTCTCCTAAGTGCTTCCAGCAATCCAAATGCAAACAATACTCTCTCAATCAGATTTGGATCTCTTTTTCTCGATTCATGCAACTTCATAATATGCTCTATGCTATAATTCTCTCTAGTAATCATTGATAACTACTCTACTCCAATCGTAATTTTGCATCCGTTTCTTCCTGTATAAATTTCTTTATCTTATCTGCGCTTTTTCGTCTTTTAGCATACCTGAACATCTGACTCTCATCCACAACATAAGAATTAAATGCTGTTTCATATATTGCTGGATACTCTGATTCACTAAACATTGCTTTTATCAGATTCTCCGAAAAAATGTCTACCAGCAATTTTTCTAAACCTGTATGCCAGACCTCCTTTTTCCCTTTTGGTGATTCCGTCAAAAGATTTCTTACAACAATCATATCTTCTCGTCTATAATTAAAAAAATCTTCTTCCGTTGGATTTATAAGTATGTTGCCTTCATACTCTTTTTTCAATCTTTCAAAGGCAGAAATACACAATTCTTTCTCTACGAAGACAAAAATAACATTATGTGCAATTTGATGATTCAAAAAACGATTCATTTGATACAGCTCTGAAATTCTGAAATCTAAATCGTAAAAATCCTCCTTCAATATTTTCGCTATATGAACTGCTATATCAGAATAATCATATTCATAATCTTTTAGTTTTCCTCTGGCACAATACGCATTTCTTCCAATACGCACTATTTCACCAGATTCCAAATACTTTTTCAAATATTTTTCCAAAGTACTTTTACTCAATACACCAACATTATCTGTAATTGTATCAAAAAATGTCTTCTTGTTAAAAACTGATAATTCATATAACATTTTAATCTTTTCATCCATTTGCCAATCATCCGCCAAAATATTTTCGGCACTTTTTTCTTTTAGTGCCGTTTTTATATTTTACATAATAGTGCTAATTTTGTTTTTTGTCAATGCAATTTCGGCACTTTTTTCTTTCAGTGCCAAAATTATTTTTTCAAAATTGTGATTATCTATTACACAATTCCAAATCTATGTTACACGTTTTCATCTCTGCAAGACCTCTTCTTTTAAGTTCGTTAACAACTGCTGCAAGTCCATTCGACCACTCTTCTGAAATAAAAATAGGACCAAACCAGCTGATGGAATATTCCATCACAAGTGCTGATTTAGTCCTATTTTATCATCTGATTTAATTACTGAAGATCCTCATCTCTTAATCCATCGGAACCATCCGCATGCTCAAATGCTGCAAGTTCCGGATGTTCTCTCTTTTCTTCCGTATAGTTCTCATAAGGTGCTTTCTTATGTTTCTGTTCTGCCCAGATACGGTCTGCAACCGGTCCCCACTCTTCTGCATAGTGATCACACTTAGAGCAAAGATGCTCAACAGTCTCTTCTGCCTCAGCGTTTGTTCCCTTCGCACCAGTCTTGTTTACCATTTCTCTTAAGAGCTTTGGATTCTCAAGCATCGGACATGGACGCAGGTGGTTTCTGTTAAATGGCTGTCCTTCATGATATGCCTTACACAATGGACTCTGCAGCATCTCAAGGATTGACTTATCATGGATATTCGAATCCGAGAAATGGATAAATACACACGGTTCTGCGTCTCCCTGTGCATTAATATGGAAGTAGTTACGTCCACCGGCAATACATCCGCCAACAAATTCTCCGTCATTCTGGAAGTCCATTGGGAAAAATCCGATATCATTGTCTCCGGTACGAACCCAGCGAATCTTCTTAATAATTTCTTCCCGCTGTTCCAATGTCGGCATCAGCTCCGGAGCTGCGTTCTGTCCTACCGGCATATAATGGAAGTAGAAACCGAAACGTGCGCCCTTATCAGCAATGAAACGTAAGAATTTCTCATCGGTAACAGCCTCAACATTGGCTCTGGTATAGCAGATAGAAGTTCCGAATATGATACCATATTGTTTCAACAGATCCATTGCCTTCATAACGGCTGCATAATGTCCGTCACCACGACGTCCGTCATTTGTCTCAGGTGTTCCCTCAATGGAAAGAAGGAATGTAATATTTCCAAGTTCTACAATCTTCTTACATAACTCCTCATCAATCAGAGTAGAGTTGGAGAAAAGACCGAACATACAATCATTATGCTTCTCAGCAAGTTTTAAAATATCATTCTTACGAACAGTCGGTTCTCCACCTGTCATAAAGTAAAGATAAGTTCCAAGTTCCTTACCCTGTGTAACAATCTTATCCATATCCTCATAAGACATGTTATTCTTGTGGCCATATGTGCCAGACCAGCATCCTACACAATGCATATTACATGCGTCTGTCGGGTCAAAAAGAATCAGCCATGGAATATTACAGTTGTACTTCTCACGGTTTGCCCTGATTGTCTTTGTTCCACGGAAAAATGCTTCATATCCTAAATTCAGAAGGAATTTCTTAGCATAATTTGGATTTGTCTCATCCAGAACACGGTTTACAAACTTCACCCATCTGTTCTCCGGATTCTTTACATACTCTCTGACCTTATCCAATGTTGCCTTGTCTGCGCCATTTCCCCAGAAAGTCTCTGCCTTGTCAATAAGTTCAAGGAATGTTTCCTGTCTTTTCGCGATATCATCTGTCTTAGTCAACTTACCTACGATGCTATTGGTCATTATCTCAAAAGCTTTTCTTTCTACTTTGTGCTGTGTGTTTTCAACGAATGAAGCCATGCTAACTTCCTCCCTCTTTTTTCTTCTATGTATTTTAACATTTATTAGTATAAGAAACAATGCGTTTTTTTGACATATACAATAGATTTTTTTTGTATGGTCATGTTATACTTTTTCGACAATTTGTATATCTGACAGCACAATTTGTCCATTTTGTTTATAACTGCTCATCATAGACAAGACCCTTGATGTCATCCTCGGCAAGCTTATGCTCCGCAACCTTTTTCTCTGCTTCGTTCTTTAAAATATTGCTCTGGGTCTCCTTGTCTAATTTTGTATCAGCCTTCTTATCCTCTTTCTTATCTGTATCCTTCTTATCTGTATCTTTCTCATTTTCTTTGGTAGTCTCATCAATGTGGTCTACTGCTTCCCCAATCAGTCCTAATGTTGCTTCATTGGATGCATTATCTAAGATTTCTGCTGCTTCCTTCTGGCTGTCTATCATATCATGATGCTTTAACCGTTCCGTATGTACTGCCCGGAGGTATCCGTTATCCTCGGCTCTTTCCTTTCCAAGGTCTTTTATCTTGCCTCTGTATTCGGACTCCATTTTATAGTAGTCCATGGACTCTTTCTGATAGTCTGTCATTCCGCCTTTCTGTAATTCTGAGACATGCTCTAATTCTTCTTTGGAAAGCATGCTTCTTCCTTCTGCTGTACTGGCTTTCTTTAAAAGGTCAAGGTCTGCCTCTTCCTGGCTGCCATCCGCTACCTGGTAACGTCCCTTTAATTCAGCTTCCCTATTCTGTAAGTCGCGGATTTCACTCTGATAATCTTTTATCTCGCTGTCAATTTCCTTAATGTGGGCACGCCGCTCGTCCATCTCTTCATCCACTGCATGCTCACTGGAAAATGTATCCATAATCTTCTTTAATGCTTCTTTCTGGGCATTTGCCATCTTCTGTCCAATCAGATCTGTCTGATTCAGGTTAAGACCGGCACCTTTTATTACATTGCTGTCATTCTTATTATCCTGCTTCTTATCATCTGACGCTGCACTTCCCTGTGTCCCGTCATTCTGATATAAGCTCTGTGTCCCAAAGCTGGTATTGATTCCATTCATATACGCTTCCCTTGCCTTTCTGCAACGCTTATCCGGTTACCGGATATTTCTTTTTCTGTTGTATACACTTTTATAAATAATACATCGGCTTTCCGCTGCGTTTTCATAAGGTTTTGGCTTATTTTTCCTTTACAATGGCTTTCGTCAGAATCCATTCTGCCCACTGGGCATAATATTTTCCTAAAGGATGTGCATCATCACTGGTGTACTGGGCATCGAGGTTTCCTGCCCCATCATCAAAGATTTCATTCACATCAATATAATAGGTCTGCTTCTGGTCACACAGGGACTCCACTACACCATTGAGCCAGTCAATGTTTGCATTGTTATAAAGGCTGTCCGAGTCGGATTTTGCCTTGGAAACATGAAGGCTCGCCTCCAGGAATAAAATGGCATCCGGCTGCATTTCCCGTATTTTCTCTACCACTTCACGATATTGCTTTTCTATGCTCGCATGTGGATATCCCAGTTCGTTGATGCCAAGCATCAGATAAATCTTTCCGTAATTTTTCCGGCTTAATACTTCATCCAGGGTTTCTTTTCCATATCCCGGCATATCCACCTGCGTTTCAAACAGCTTAAAGGAGCTTAAGCCAATCGTTGCAAATACATCCGCATCCCCAAGGTCTGCATACTCCGATAATCCTACTGTTCTGGAATCTCCAATAAATAAGGCATCGGAAAAATAGCTGACATCCTCCGTTGTAAAGGTTCCCTCCTGCTCCTGCTCCGTATCTGCCACTGTTTCATTATCCTTTGTATCTGTTTTATCTTCTGTGTTTTCTGTACTATCAATATCTGCCTGTCCTGTGCCGGCTTTATCTGTGCTGTTTTCATCCGTTCCGGCAGCTGCTTCCACCGGCTCCTTTTCTGTGTCTGTCACCTTTGCCAGTTCTTCCTGCCTTGCCTTCTTCTCCTGCTCCGCAGTTACAAGCTTTACGGTAATCACCGGGAATGCAATCACAAATGTCAGCAGTAAAAGTATTGTAAATTTATATTTTTTCATCGTATTTCCTCACTAGAATCTGAAGTATAAGAATGGGTCATCCATTCCAAGATACATACAATATACGCTCGCCCAGAATAATGCCAGCAGCAGTAAAATCACCCAGAGGCGGTTCTTATTCTTCTTAAGGAGCTTCTCCTGAACGCCCGTTGCAAACAGGATACCAAGCACCAGATAAACGCCATAGGTCTTACCATATTTCAGGTAATCTCCCTGAAACAATACCGTTCCGGTACTGCCAAAGAATGGGAATAATTTCTGCAAATAAATGCCAAGCTGGCTTAAATCCGTAATCACAAAGACCAGCCAGGAAAGCGGTATCCAGAGTATCATATAAATATGACCAAGCGCCTTATGCCGCTCCAGTACTTTTCCAAGTCCGGCTTTTTCCACGAATAATAAGACAAAAAGCAAAAGTCCCCACAGTACAAAGTTCCAGCTTGCGCCATGCCAGAGTCCTGTCAGAAGCCATACCACAAACATATTGCGGACGGTCTTTGCAAAACCACCGCGATTGCCGCCCAGCGGAATGTATACATATTCCCGGAACCAGCCACCCAGAGTCATATGCCAGCGGCGCCAGAAATCCGTCATGGACACTGCCATATATGGATTGTTAAAGTTCTGCGGGAAGTCAAAGCCCATCATCCGCCCCAGTCCGATTGCCATCAGGGAATACCCATAGAAGTCAAAATATAACTGCAGGCTGTATGCCACAATGCTCATCCATGCCAGCGGTGTGGAAATGCTCTCATAACCGATTGCGGTCACCTCAGTCCAAAGATGTCCCACCCGGTTTGCCAGCAACACTTTATAAGCAAGTCCCAGTGCAAATACCTTAAGTCCGGATTCCACCTTTTCCATGGAATGCTTTCTCTTATGAAGCTGCTCCTGAATCAGATGGTAATTGACAATCGGTCCTGCAATCAACTGTGGGAACATGCATAGATACGTTCCCAGTGAAATCAACGATTTTTCCGCTTTTGTTTCCCGCCGGTACACGTCTACCAGATAGGAAATAATCTGGAACGTATAAAAGCTGATTCCAATTGGCAGAATCAGATTCCATGTTTCCAGCTGTACCTTAACGTGCATTGCACCAAAAAGGGCATTCAGATTCTCTATAAGAAAGCCCAGATATTTAAACAGAATGAGCCATCCTAAATCATAGACGATTCCAACCACAAGCCAGGCTTTCCTTGCCCGCTTCGTCTTCTGTGCTTCAATCAGTTTTCCAGCCACGAAATTGACCACCACAGACATAATCATAAGTAAAAGATAACCCGGATTTCCCCTGACACCATAGTAATAAAAACCAAGGCTGGCAAGGAAAAGCCAGGCATTCTTATAAGAAGCCGGCAGGATATAATAAACCAGAAAAAATACCGGCATAAAATACATGATAAATGCTATGCTGCTAAAAACCATCTTTCGTATCCTCTCTTTACTATCTTAAAATGGTATTATCCATTCATTCTTTACCATTCATTATACTCTTTATAGATTAGACGTTCCAGATGAAAAAAAAGTTTCTTAAATTCCGTATTTCGATAAATTTCTTCTCTGACAGTAAAAAGAAAGTCCTGATGTCACAAATTCTGCCACCGGAACTGCCAGCCAGACTCCCTTTAATCCGATAATTTGCGGCAGAATCAGTAAAGAGGCCAGAATACAGACAAAGGTTCTGCTGAAGGATACCAGTGCAGATGTTTTTCCATCAGAAAGTGCCGTGAACAGCGAAGAGGTAAATACGTTATAGCCGCTGAAAAGATAGTTGATGCCAAACAATGCAAATCCCGTAACTGTCATTGCAAAGGTATGACTGCTTTCTGAGACAAATACTGATGTAATCGGCTTCGCCAGAAGGATGGATGCCACTGCCATAAAGCCGGAGGATATTTTTACAAACCGGTTACTGATATGGTAAACGTTACTTAATTTCTCACTGTTCTTTGCTCCGTACTGGAAGCTGATAACCGGTGCCACACCCATGGAAAATCCAAGATACAGCGCATTGAATAAAAACTGTCCGTATAAAATAATGGTAATTGCAGCTACCCCGTCTGCTCCAACCATACGCATCAGAATAATATTAAAAAGGTATGTAATTACTGCATTGGAAAGGTTCGTTACCATCTCGGAAGAACCGTTGGTGCAGGACTGCCACAATGCTTTTCCATCCCAATGGAAGCGGGTAAAATGAAGTCCTTTTCTTTTCACAAGGAAATAAATGACTCCCACTACCGCAGGAATCATCTGTCCGATGCCTGTTGCAATAGCTGCTCCGGCAATGCCAAGCTGCATTGGTCCCATAAAGACATAATCCAAGATTGCATTGGCTACACCTCCGGCAGTAATCAGTCCGAGTCCATATGCAGGTTTTCCTGCAGTTACAAAGAAGCACTGAAATAAACTCTGCAAAATACAGCACGGTCCAAAATACATCATATAAATAAGGTATGTTTTCCCATTTTCGAATAAAGAGTCATCTGCTCCTAATGCATATACAATCGGTTTATGAAAAAGTAATACAATAACCAGCAGCACCAGGCTTACAGCAACTCCTACCACTGCAAGAAAAGTAAAGTTCTCACATGCTCCCTTTTCATCTCCCTCACCCATTTTTCTTGCTACCACTGCACTTCCACCAGTTGCTAACATAACACCGATTGCAATGAGAATACAAATAACCGGCCATACAATATTGACCGCAGAAAGAGCACTTTCTCCTACCAGTCTTGACACAAAGATTCCATCTATGATTGTATACAATGACATAAATACCATCATAATCATAGATGGCAATGCAAATTTCAATAAGGATAATGTTTTAAAGTTCTTATTTAATGAATTCGACATGATAACCTCCTTGTCTTATGAATCACTTTTTGCTATCATAAACTATATGGTAACCATATAGTCAAGGAGATTTTTAAAATGAGTAGAAATGAATATCTGACCACCGGAGAAGTTGCCCGGATGATGGGCACTACAAAGAATACACTGTTTCACTACGACCAGCTTGGTATTTTTTCACCCGAAGCAAGAGGGGACAATGACTACCGCTACTACACCGTCCGCCAGATGGATGTATTAGATGCTATTATCACGC
>ERZ1034763.245-NODE-245-length-30091-cov-6.749134_pt1 | contig 30091 bp, 29 predicted proteins | sample MGYA00520701_ERZ1034763 | MGnify/ENA primary metagenome ERZ1034763 (study PRJEB33766, sample SAMN09781707) | gut metagenome | biome: gut microbiome | host: Homo sapiens | place: Madagascar | study: EMG produced TPA metagenomics assembly of the PRJNA485056 data set...
TTATTATATTGCTTCATATTAATTAATCTCCTTCCATATAGTATTAAAGTAATAGGAGAATTCTTTGGCACTGCGTGCGGCAAATGGACTGTCATAGTCTGTAGAAAATCTGATTGGAATTGTCTGCTTTACAGTTCCCGGACGCTTGCTTAATACGACAACGGTGCTGCCCATTGATATTGCTTCGGATATGTCGTGTGTTACGAGGATTGCGGTTTTGTTCTGTTCTTTTATTATCTTATAGATGTCGTCACTAACTTCAAGACGTGTGTTGTAGTCAAGCGCAGAAAATGGTTCGTCAAGAAGCAGGATGTCTGGCTCTGTGGCGAGTGTCCTTATAAGTGCAACTCTCTGGCGCATTCCACCAGACAAAGATGATGGTTTCGCATTTTTGAATTCCGACAATCCGTAATCGTTTAACATATCATCAACCTTTTTTAACTTCTCATCTGTACATGTTTTGCCAAGCTCAAGACCTAAGAGGATATTTTTGTATACAGAACGCCATTCAAACAGGCAGTCGCGCTGGAGCATATAGCCTATATGCACTGGTTTATCTTTGGAATTGATTACTATGTTGCCGGAATCAGGTTTTAAAAGTCCGGCAATGATAGAAAGAAGGGTGGATTTGCCACATCCGGATGGACCTACTATAGAAGTGAAGGTGCCGGGCATTATATCTATTGATACATGTGACAGTGCATCTACACGCTGTTTGGAATCCTGATACGAAAAAGATATATCTGATATGGAGAGAAGTGGTTCCATTAGTTAGCTCCTTATGATTTCTTAGTTTATAATATGCAGGATTGCTGTTAATTGATTGCAAAATGACTGTAATAATAGTATCATTATATGAGTACGAAAGCGTATGAGGGGTAATGATATGATAGATATTGACGAGATGCTTAAGTCAATCCGCAATAAGCATGTATATATCCAGATGCATAATTTTCCGGATCCAGATGCGATAGCGAGTGCATTTGGACTTCAGTACCTGCTTAAGGCGAAAGGGCTTACTTCGACTATAGTGTACAAGGGCAAGGTTGATCATGGCAGTTCATATTCTATGGTTGCCCACCTTGGGATAGATATTGTTGAGATACAGGATGTCCATATGACTGTGGACACTGAGATAATGATAGTTGATGCTCAGAAGGGCAATGCCAACATACTTGATTTACCGGGCAGTGAGATTGTGTGCTTTGACCATCATAAGACATATGGAACTGTTGATTACCTGTTCTCAGATATAAGACCGGAAGTGGGGGCGTGTGCTTCCATGATGGCTGAGTATATGTTCAAATATGGTGTTGATATTGACACGCGCATGGCTACTGCACTGCTGTATGGAATTAAGGTTGATACGGCTAATCTTACAAGAGGGGTATCGCAGCTTGACCTTGATATGTTCTACAAGTTATATAACATGGCTGACCAGAAGATATTAAAGGAGCTTGCAAGCAGTGTTCTTACAATGGATGATTTAAAGGCATACAGCCTTGCGATTAACAGTATCAAGACTATCAACAGGACAAGCTTTGCCAATGTTGGCTACAACTGTCCAGAGGCGATAGTTGCATCGGTATCAGATTTTATCATGATGCTTGAGACTACTGATAACACTGTTGTATATTCGGTAAAGGATGATGGAATCAAGTTATCTGTCAGAACTTCTGGCAATATTAATGTCGGTGATATCGCTAATGAAGCACTTAAGGGAATCGGAAGCGGCGGCGGACATGAGAATATGTCTGGCGGTTTCGTGCCATATGACCCGTCAGTCAAGAATCCTACGTCTGATCAGGCGTATATAGACAGTCTGATAGGTGAGATAGAAGAAAGATTTGCAAAACAGATAAAAAAAGCGTATAATAATTAATATATTGCTCTTGTGGCGTAGCTGGTAGCGCAACTGATTCGTAATCAGTAGGTCGTGGGTTCGAATCCCATCAAGAGCTTAACTGCAAATCCAACAATCTGGTATCAAAGGGGTCAAAATACCTTTTGACCCCAACATCATATTATTGGCTATACATTTATTTTACATCTTATATCGTCTTCAGGCATAGATTAGATAAACTGATTAACATTTTTGTCGTACTTATAATCTATAGAATCAAGGCTTTTTATAATATCCTGCTCGCTGACACAATATGTCTTGCATAATTCTGAAAGAGAAGCATAATGGTCGCGGAGCTGTGTGTTAACAAATGATAAAAGCATAACTGGGTCTTTTGGCATATCCATAAATCTCCTTATCTCATCTCTAAATTCATAATTTACACAAATATTATATATGAAACATATTATTTCGCAAGAGCTTGTGGTAAAATATATTTATATTAAGAAGGGCAGTTAAAACATGTACACAGGTTATGATTATGAAGAATACTGCTGTGAATATCTAAAAAAACACGGATATAAGCGTGTTATCCAGACGGCGAAGTCGGGTGACCATGGCATTGATATTATCGCAGTTAAACATAGGAAAAAATACGCATTTCAGTGCAAGTATTACGAGAATAAGATAGGCAACAGGGCGGTTCAGGAAGCGTATACAGGATGTAGTTTCTATGATTGTGATATTCCGGTTGTCATAACTAATTCAACATTTACAAGAAATGCCATTATAGAGGCTGACACGCTAGGCGTGGAGCTTATGGAAGGCATAGAGATTAAGAGAAAACCACATTATATTATGCGGCTTGCAGTGGTGGTTATTATTGCGGCAGTAATACTTGAATATATGCCGGAAAGCATATCGTCAAAGATTGATGATACAATTACGGGACTACTGAATAACCATTATGTGATAGCGGCAGGGCTTGTGCTGATTGCCTGCTGTGTAGTATATGGCATAATAAAAGCTATGAATATACTAAAAAGTGGAAAAGAAAAAACAGACGAAGAAGCTTGAATTAGAATAAAAATTCCTGCACATACTACATCTGATATTATAAGCACATTAGAGGTGCAGAAATGAGGATGGTATGGGCGCAGAAAATAAAACTTCAGATATTAAGGTTAATGATAAGAAGGTAGAGGATTACGGACAGGTCACATTAAATGGCGGCGAACATGATGACAAGATACAGCTCATGACGATTATCGGTGAGATTGAGGGACATGATGTGCTTTCGGCTTCATCTAAGAGTACGAAATACGAGCATATCCTGCCACAGCTCGCGGCTATTGAGGATGACAGTGAGGTTAAGGGCGTCCTTCTTCTTATCAATACAGTTGGTGGTGATGTGAGTGCGGGACTTGCGCTTGCAGAGATGATAGCATCTATGAAGACACCGACGGTTTCACTGGTGCTTGGTGATGCGCATAGTATAGGAGTGCCGCTTACAGTTAGTGCTGACTATTCATTTATTGCACCGACAGCTACCATGATAGTGCATCCGGTCAGAATGAATGGAACGATTATTGGCGCACCACAGACTTTTGATTATTTTAAGATGATTCAGGACAGAATCGTTAATTTTATAGCAGCTCACGCAGATATTGAGGCTGATGAGCTGGAAAAGATGATGATTAAATCAGGCGTGCTTACCAAAGACCTTGGAACAATCCTTGTCGGACAGCAGGCGGTTGATGCAGGACTGATAGATGAGGTGGGCGGAATAAGCGATGCTTTGAGTAAGCTTCGTGCTATGATAAAAGAACACTAAGGAGGCAGATATAGATAATTATGCTGTGTAATGAGTGCCCTAGGCATTGCAATATAGACAGGAGTATTACGACAGGCTTCTGCGGGATGAGTGACAAGATTATGGTTGCAAGGGCAGCTCTTCATATGTGGGAGGAACCATGTATATCGGGTGAGGAAGGCTCTGGGGCAGTATTCTTTTCAGGATGTAATCTAAGATGTGTATTCTGCCAGAATGCGTGTATTGCAAGAGGAGGAACAGGCGTGGAGATTACTGTCAGCAGGCTTTCAGAGATTTTCCTTGAGCTTCAGGGCAAAGGAGCTAACAACATTAACCTTGTCACTCCATCGCATTATGTAAAAGAGATTGTGCAGGCTCTTACCATGGCAAAGGATAACGGACTGACAATCCCGGTTGTATATAATACCAGCTCATATGAGCTGGTTGATACATTAAAATGCCTGGATGGGCTTGTTGACATATATCTTCCTGATTTTAAATATATTGACAGCTCGCTGGCAATGCGGTATTCACATGCAAAGGATTACTATGAGGTGGCGTGTGCTGCACTGGATGAGATGCACAGGCAGATAGGTACATGCAGCTTTGATGAGCGCGGAATGATGAAGCGCGGCATTATAGTAAGGCATCTTATACTGCCAGGACATACAGCGGATTCAAAGAGAGTAATTAAATATATCAAAGACACATATGGCGATAATGTATTTATAAGTATTATGAATCAGTATACGCCTCTGCCACATGTCAGTGATTATCCTGAGATTAACAGGAAGGTTACGCAGAGAGAGTATGATAATGTCGTAGATTATGCCATTGATATAGGTGTTACTAATGGATTTATACAGGAAGGCGGAGTCGCAGAGGAGAGTTTTATACCTGAATTTAATGGCGAAGGCGTTAATGCTGATAAATAAGCGTAATACGAAATCTGCTGTTTGAGATTATGCGTATTTACTGGTTTTAGAGCTTATAAAAACATAATTTAAAATCACAACAATGTAAAATATATAAATGATATAAAATAAAACTAAAAAATTACTATGAAAATACAACAAAAGTGTGTATAATATGTATTACATAACACAGATTGGATATGCATATGGATAATGCGAATACAATTGCAGGCAATAAGGCACATTTGTGGCAGATTGCTTTCTTTTCACTTAACAATACGTCGACTAATCTATATCTGGCGATGATGGGGTATGTGTCATACTATGCCAACGGAATTGCAGGATTGTCTGTTGTGCTTGTGTCTTTCATTCTTACTGGAATGAGGGTGTTTGATGGAATTACAGACCCTGTTATCGGATATGTGATTGACAGGACTAATGGCAGATTTGGCAAGTTCCGCCCATTTATGATATGGGGATATATCATACTGGCGGCAAGCTCGCTGCTTTTGTATTTTACGACACATCTTGTACACGGATGGTTCAGGGTGCCATATTTCATAGCTGTATACACATTGTACATAATAGGATATACATTCCAGACAGCAGTTGTGAAGTCAGGACAGTCAGTTATAACTAACGATGTTAACCAGAGACCGATGATAACATTTTTTGACTCGACATTTATCATGTTTGCGCATGGAGTGGTGGCTTTCTATGTATCGGTTTATCTTATTGGCAAGTATCAGGACTTTAATAATGCTGCGCTGTTTAAGGAATTTGTTGTGACAGTTGTCATCTTCTCCGGCATATGTACACTGCTTGCGGTTATTGGAATCTGGCAGAAGGACAGACCACAGTTTTACAAGATGGAGGATGATTCCGAGGAAAAGATTCATTTCAGGGATTATGCCGCTATATTAAAACATAATAAGCCTATAAGAATGCTTGTTATAGCTGCGGCATCTAATAAGTTTGCGGCGATGGTATATGGCAATTCTGTAGTCATAGTCATGCTGTATGGAATCCTTATGAACAATTATCCGCTGGCTGGAATTATAGGAATTATAGTAGGAATACCTAATCTGCTTATAATATACATAGGCATAACATATGCCAAGAAAGTCGGACAGAAGAAAGCGATGATTATGGCGACATGGGGCTGTATAATATCACAGGCAGTCCTTATGCTTATGATGATATTTATGGATCTGACGAAAGTAAGCCTTACACATATCAATGTGATAACGATTGAGTTCCTTGTGGTGTTTACAGTGCTTAACGGACTTAAATCCATAACTAATAATATGGTAGTCCCTATGATAGCGGACTGCACAGATTATGAGTATACGCTGAGCGGACATTTTGTTCCGGGAATAATGGGCGCACTGTTTTCATTTATTGATAAGACATTTTCAGCATTTGGAACAGGATTTGTAGGCATTGCGCTGTCTATAGCAGGGTATTCCAAGGCATTTCCACAGGTTGGTGATGCGTTGACACCAGAGCTTAAGTTTTTGACGGTGTTCTTTTACTGCATAATTCCAATCATAGGCTGGGCTGTTACGATAGTTATAATGCGTTTTTACCAGCTTGATAAAAAGACAGTATCTATGATGTATACTAATGAAGAAACTTAGGTAAGGAGTATATTTTACTTGTAGGTGAGGATTATATTTGACTTGCTTGAAAAGAGGGAAAGATTATGGCTGAATTGATTGTTACAAAAGGAAATCCTATATACATGGGAACTTCCAGGCAGGGCAGGGTATATAATTTTGCATATTGCAGCGATGCGGCAGAGGTGTATCTGCTGATACTTGATTTTGATTTTAATGAGGTAAACAGGATAAGGCTTGACAGTTCATATAAGACAGGTGATGTATTTGCAGCGGCACTCAGTGGTGTGTCACTTGACAAATATTTTTACTGTTATGAGGTTGATGGCGTTTTAAAGCTGGATCCATATTCCAAGACGATTACTAACTGTGAAAAGTTTGGAATAGAAGAGAATAAAAGGCATGCAAGCAGGATTGTGCTTGATAAATTTGAGTGGGGAGATGACAAACCTCTTGAAATTCCTTATGAGGACTGCGTTTTTTATAAGATGCATGTCAGGGGATTTACTAAAAGCAGGACTTCAGGAGTAAAGTGCAAGGGCACATTCAAGGGGATTGCGGAAAAAATTGATCATCTTAAAAATCTTGGCATTACAACTATAGAGCTGATGCCGTGCTACGAATATGACGAGATGGGAAGGTTTCCTGAACTGAGTGATGATAAGGAGAGCATATACAATAAGCTGCCGATAAACAGGCCGGTTAATTACTGGGGATATTGCAGTGGATTCCATTTTGCTCCGAAAGCCTCATTTAGTGCGGCTTCACAGACAAGAGCGGATTATACAGTTGAGTTTAAGAGTCTTGTTAAACTGCTTCATGCTAATGGGATTGAAGTTGTTATGGAGATGTTTTTTGACAGGGAAACACCCGATATGATACTTGACTGTGCAAGGTTCTGGGTGAGAGAATATCATATTGACGGAATCCATCTGTATGGACCACAGACAGCTCTTGAGCTTATTGCAAGCGATCCTATGCTTTCACATACCAAGATAATAACGGTATACTGGGACGGGGATAGGAAAGGTGTCCGCAATATGGCAAGCTATAATAATGATTATAGCAATGTGGCAAGAAAGCTTCTTAAAGGCGATGAAAACCAGCTTGAGAGTTATATTGGAATGTCCAGAAGGAATCCTTATAATAGTGCGGTTGTTAATTATATAACTAATCACAATGGTTTTACAATGATGGATCTTGTCAGCTTTGATAGAAAACATAATGAACATAATGGCGAGAATAATCAGGATGGCGAGAACTATAATTATAGCTGGAACTGTGGAGTTGAGGGCAAAACGCGTAAAAAGAAGATAGTTGATTTGAGGCAGAGGCAGATGAAAAATGCTTTCTTTATGCTTTTGTTTTCAGCGGGAACGCCGCTTATTCTTGCTGGTGATGAGTTTGAGAATTCACAGGGGGGCAATAATAATCCTTACTGTATAGATGGTGAGACTACATGGCTGAACTGGAAAAAGTCAGATGAGGCATGTGATATGGAGAAATTTGTCAGAAAGCTTATAAGATACAGGCTCGGACATAAGATTCTCCATATGGAAAAGCAGTTGTTTGCTTCAGATTCCAAATCATGTGGTTACCCGGATGTATCTTATCATGGCAGTGATGCGTGGTATCAGGTTATGGAGAATTACAACAGGCATATTGGCATAATGTACTGCACGAATTATGACGGACATCCGCATGATGATGGATATGAGCTTATATATGTGGGATTTAATATGCATTTTGACGAACATCAGTTAGCTTTGCCTAAGCTGCCTGGGGATGTTGCATGGGAGCAGAGGATATCTTCTGGAACAGAACAGCTTAATATCCAGGATGGAAGATATATCCATATACCGCCACGTACAACAGTGGTGCTTCGTGCGGTTATAAATATCAAGAATGAAAAGGATGAAAAGAATGGTAAACATTAATAATATTGAGGAGCTGAATTCTTTCTTTGAAGAATTCCAACAGAAGTTCCAGGCAGGAGAGGAGCGTGCGGCAGCAGATATGCTATCAGGACTCCTTGAAGACATAGAGGAGCAGATGCCTGCCGTGAAAGCTGGATGCGTTGATGAGAGAGGCAATATATCATCATCAGAAGAAAAAGGTACATGTGCTATAAGTCTCAATCATGTTATGGAATATTATATATATGCATTTTATTATAAGCCGGACTGGGATGTATCTGCGACACAGATTCCTATAGGTGAGTATTACAGGACACATGGCGGACTCTGCATCAAGCTTTCCAGATTTAAGGAGGGAGCAGAAAGCTTCAAGAAAGCCATATGCTGGAATCCTGTTGACCTTGACGCTATACTTGGACTAGCTGAGTGCTATAGGAATCTTAATATGATTGACAGGTATTATATAGTAACTAAACAGGCATACAGATATTGTTGTACGAGAGCAACGATGGCAAGATATTACCGCAATATGGGATATTATTATGTGGCTAAGTATAAGCCAGAGGTTGCAAGAGCATGTTATGTATACAGCAATATATACTATAAGACTGATAATGCAGACAGTGAGTTAAAGTTTATAGAGGAAGCATTAAAGGAAAAGACACCTGACCTTACAATTGCACAGATGCAGGAAATATTTGAAAGAGAGGGGATTGAACCTGGTCCGGCATCTGATACGATAGGTGTTATATATCGTGTCGGAGAACTTATGATGAGCGACAATGAGTATGCGCTTGCGCGTGACTGCTTTTCTATAGTATATGACATAACAAGAGAGAAAGAATTAGAACCTGTGCTTGATGAGTTACAGAGGGCACTTGGAATGGAGAACGATAATGGCTGATAAGTATGATTCAATTATATTTGACCTTGATGGAACATTGTGGAGCGCCACAGAACCCATTATGGAAGCATGGAATGAGATTTTATCAAAGCATCCGGAGATAAAGCGTGGCAGGCTTACGCTTCCAGAGTTAAGACAGTGCATGGGACTGGTAATGTATGACATAGCTGCAAAATTATTTCCAGATGAGGAGACTGGTGTACGCAATACATTAATGGATGAGATGTGTGCATATGAGAATGAATATCTATCAATTCATGGCGGGCAGCTGTTTCCAGATTTGGAGGATACACTTAAAAAGCTTAAAGATAAATATAAGCTTTACATTGTAAGCAATTGTCAGGATGGATATATTGAAGCGTTTTTAAAAGCACATAAACTGGCAGGCTATTTTCTGGATACAGAGTGCTGGGGAAGGACAAGAGTGTCAAAGGGTGAGAGCAACAAGATACTTATGGCAAGAAATGGTTTGTCAAACCCTGTGTATGTGGGAGATACAATAAAAGATGCACAGTCTGCGAAGGATGCCGGCATAGATTTCATATATGCTGCATATGGATATGGTGAAGTCGATAAAGAGTCATATGTTTACAAAATTGATTGTTTTAAGGACTTGACACAGATGCTTTAAGATGATAATATGTGCAAAGATTAATATTTAAAGTCGTTGAACAAAATAGTACCTTGGGCAGGTACATCACAGAGAGTCAGCGTTGGTGGAAGCTGATATGGAGAGCCTTTGGGAATGGGTTTGGGAGATGCAGAGATGAACGTAATTTGCAAGTAGTCTTTGACGTATGCCTCACGTTACAGAGGAGAGATATAGTTGCATTATGCAATGTATCGAAGGAGTTGATTTGAGTTAAATGGTGGCATATCCAGTTTTCTGGATATGCCTTTTTTACTTATCAAGAACAAGGGTGGCACCACGATAATTCGTCCCTGGCAGATGTATCTGCCGATGAGTTATCGTGGTTTTTATTTTCGTGATTCATCCAGGATACATAAGAAATATTAATTGTAAAGGATGGAACACGATGGAAAAAAAGACATTGAGAGTGTACAGAAAATCAGTGAGTATAGTTGATGAGTCAGCAGTCACAATATACCAGAACCTGGGTGCAGAAAAAGTTGGATTTCTGATGGAAAGCACTGACAAAGAGAATGACAGCTATACATTTATGGGTGTTGAGCCAGATGCGCTTATACAGTCAGATAAGGATTCTTTAGTCATAACATATAATGACGGAAGAAGAGAGGTTATGAAAGGCAATCCTCTTGAACTGCTCAAAGAATTTTATTCACAGTTTGATGTGCTGCCAAGTGAGAGTGAACTTGAATTTAACGGAGGACTTGTTGGAAGTCTTGGGTATGACTTTATAAGATATACAGAAAAGCTTCCGGACGATAACCCTGATGAGATAGGAATAGAAACAATCCAGCTTATGCTTGCAACTAAATTCATTGCTATAGACCATAATGCAGAGGTTATGACAGCTGTTGTGCTTGATGAGGATAATGAGGAAGGAAAGCAGAGAGCGCTTGAAGCTGCCAATGAACTGCTTAAACGTGCTTCATCTGGTGAGCATCAGGAAGATATTGAAAAAAAATATGTGCATGACGGTGTGATAATACATAAGTCTGACACACTTGATGATTATACTAAAAAGGTTAATAAAATTAAGCAGTATATAGTAGATGGACATATATTCCAGACAGTACTTTCACAGCGCTGGACAATACAGACAAAGCGTACGGGATTTAATCTGTATGAGGAATTAAGACAACTTAATCCTTCACCATATCTTTATTATTATAATTTCGGAGAGTTTGAGGTTATAGGAAGCTCACCAGAGATGGTTGTAAAGCAGGTTGACGAGAGAGTGTATACATGTCCTATTGCTGGCACAAGACGAAGAGGAAAAGATGCCAGAGAGGATATGGAGCTTGAAAGAGAACTTATAGGTGATGAGAAGGAAAGAGCTGAACATGTCATGCTGGTTGACCTTGCAAGAAATGATATGGGACGCATCAGCCAGATTGGAACAGTTAAAGTTACAGATTTTATGAGAATACAGCGTTATTCACATGTAATGCATATCGTTTCAATGGTTGAGGGCAAAAAGCATGGCGTATATCATCCTTTCGACCTTGTATCATCATTCCTTCCTGCAGGAACATTAAGTGGAGCACCTAAAATCAGGGCAATGGAGATTATAGATGAGCTTGAGACAGTAAGACGTGGATTATACGGAGGTGCGACAGGCTATATGTCATTTGATGGCAATATGAACTTCTGTATAACTATAAGAACAATGATAAAGAAGGGCGATAAAGTATATCTTCAGGCTGGAGCAGGAATTGTTGCAGATTCAGTTCCAAAGCTTGAATATAAGGAATGCTGCAATAAAGTTATGGCTCTTGCCAAGACATTGGTAGAGGAGGAAAATCTATGATACTCTTGATTGATAATTATGATTCATTTACATATAATCTGTATCAGTTTATAGGAATATTCAATGACGATATCAAAGTTGTACGTAATGACTGTATAACGATACCAGAGATTGAGGCTATGAATCCAGAATCCATAGTTGTGTCACCGGGCCCTAAGAGCCCTAAGGAAGCTGGAATATGTCTTGATGTTATAAAATATTTTGCAGGAAAGAAGCCTATACTTGGCATATGCCTTGGACATCAGTGCATAGGCGAGGCATTTGGCGGTGTGGTTGACCACGCAAAGAGCATATTCCACGGTAAACAGTCAGTGATTCATCACAGCGGTGATGGCGTATTCACAGGAGTCAGTGATGGAATCAAGGTTGCAAGATATCATTCACTTGCGATAATGCCTGACTCACTTCCAGACTGCTTAGAAGTTATTGCAAGCACAGATGATGGTGAGATAATGGCAGTTAAACATAAGGAATACAAGATTGTCGGTTTACAGTTCCATCCTGAATCTATATATACAGAGCATGGAAAGAGAATAATAGAGAACTTTTTAAAAGGTAACATATAGTGAGGAGCAGATATGATATTAGATGATATAGTTGCTGCAAAGAAAAAACGTCTGCCAGAGCATAAGGCAGTCATTAGTGAAGCACAGATGAAGCAGGAAGCACTTGCAAGTAAGAGAGTATCATATAGCTTTTATGATGCACTTGCAAAGGATGGACTGTCTATAATAGGAGAGTTTAAGAAAGCGTCACCAAGTCATGGAAAGATGGATTCCAAGGTTGACCTGACTGAGAGAATCGACCAATACAATGTGGCAGTTGATGCGATATCATGCCTTACAGAAGAGGATTTCTTCAATGGCGGTACAGAGTATCTTAAATCAATAAGACAGATGTCACAGCTTCCGATAATCAGAAAGGACTTCATAATTGAAGAGTATCAGGTATACGAGGCAAAGGTTATAGGTGCAGATGCAATACTTCTCATAGCAGCCATTCTTGATGATGACACATTCAAGAGATTATATGACCTTGCATACAGCCTTGGGCTTGATGTTCTCTGTGAGGTTCATGATGAGGAAGAGATGAAGAGAATGATTGCTCTCGGAGTCAAAATTATCGGAATCAATAACAGAAATCTTAAGACATTTGAGGTTACACTTGATACAACTAAGAGATTATGCACGATGGCTCCAGCGGGAACAGTGCTTGTGTCAGAGAGCGGAGTATCGACAGATAAAGATATTGAAGTGTTAAAGGCAAGCGGTGCTGATGCACTTCTTATTGGAACAGCATTCATGGAATCAGAGAATCCTAAGGAGCTTGCACTCCACTGGAAAGATATATATAACGATAAGAAGTGAGGCGGTTTATATGGCAGAGATTAAGATATGCGGTCTTAAGATGGATTCAGATATAGATGCCATCAACCAGTTTGAACCGGAATACGCAGGGATGGTTATATATTTTCCCAAGAGTTCAAGAAATGTCACAGAAGAGCTTGCACAGTCACTTATGGGGAAAATTAAAACAGGAATTAATAAAGTTGCTGTGACGGTAAGCCCAAGTCTGGAGCAGGCTTCTATGATAAAAAAGCTTGGATTTGATTATATACAGATTCACGGTGATGTTTCACAGGAAGTTATAGATAATACAACACTTCCAATAATAAGGGCAGTCAATATATCGGAAAAAGATTCGCCCAGTCAGTTTGAAAAAGAGCTGGAAAAAATAGTCAGATGGGATAATATATATGGTGTTCTGTTTGATGCGGGTACACCGGGAAGTGGTAAGACATTTGACTGGAAAAGCATAGAGCGTATCCAGGAGTCTGTAAGAAAGTCAGGACTTAAACTGTTTCTTGCGGGCGGGCTTAATGAACACAATGTTTCCGAGGCTGTCAGCCAGGTTAATCCTGATGTCGTGGATGTAAGTTCAGGCGTTGAATATGATGACGGGCCTGCTGGAAGCGGTAAAGATGCTGATAAGATAAAGAGTTTTATTAAAAATGCAAGAGCATTATCATAACAAAATACAAAGAAAATATAATTATAGAAAGGAATATAGACATGTCAGATAACAGATACTATGGAGAATTTGGTGGACAGTATGTTTCAGAGTCATTAATGAACACACTTGATTCATTGGAGAAAGCTTTTGATGAGGCTATGAAGGATGAGAAATTCATTGAGGAGTACAATTACTATTTAAGAGAGTATGTTGGACGAGAGACTCCTCTTTATTATGCAGAACGTCTCAGTGAGAAATATGGTGCTAAGATTTATCTTAAGAGAGAAGACCTTAACCATACAGGTGCGCATAAGATTAACAACGTTATAGGCCAGATTCTTCTTGCAAAGAGAATGGGCAAGACTAAGGTTATAGCAGAGACAGGAGCAGGCCAGCATGGAGTTGCAACTGCTACAGGTGCAGCTTTATTTAACATGGAATGTACAGTTTACATGGGAGCTGAGGATATCGAGAGACAGAAGCTTAACGTGTTCAGAATGGAGATGCTTGGCGCCAAGGTTGAGCCGGTTACAACAGGAAGTGCAACATTAAAGGATGCGACTAATCAGGCGATAAGAACATGGGCTGAGAGAGCAGAGGATACATTCTATATAATTGGTTCAGCAGTAGGACCACACCCATATCCTAAGATGGTAAAGGAATTCCAGAGAGTAATATCAAGAGAGGCCAGAAAGCAGATACTTGAAAAAGAGGGAAAGCTTCCAGATGCAGTTGTTGCATGTGTAGGAGGTGGTTCTAACTCAATCGGAATGTTTGCAGATTTCATAGATGATAAGGATGTTGACCTTATCGGTGTAGAAGCTGGTGGATTAGGTATCGAGACAGGCAAGCATGCCAGCGCAATGGCTATGGGACAGGTAGGTGTCCTTCATGGAATGAAATCGTATCTTTTACAGGATACAGACGGCAATATCCAGCTTGCACATTCAATATCAGCAGGACTTGATTATCCGGGTGTAGGACCAGAACATGCATATTTAAGAGATTCAGGCAGAGCCAGATATGTATCTGTCACAGATAAGGAGTGTATGGATGCACTTATGGAATTATGCAAGATAGAGGGAATTATCCCTGCTATCGAGAGTGCACACGCACTTGCACATGTAATCAAGATGGCTCAGGGCGAATATAAAGGAAAGACAATTGTTATGTGTCTGTCTGGACGTGGAGATAAAGATGTCAATACAGTTGCTAAATATCTTAATGGAGAGGAGACTAACAAGTAATGAACAGAGTAGAAGAAAAGATGGAACAGCTTAAAAAGGCTGGTAAGAAAGCATTTATTACATATACAACAGCAGGACTTCCAGATATGGATACAACAGAGCGTATCATGTTCGCACAGCAGGAAGCAGGAATTGATGTTATGGAGCTTGGTGTGCCTTTCTCAGACCCTATCGCTGATGGACCTGTTATACAGGAGGCATCTTACGAGGCTATACTTAATGGCTCAACTCTTGCAAAGACATTTGAACTTATGAAGAAGGTACGTGACAATGGACTTACAACACCGGTTGTATACATGATGTACTACAATACAGTTTTTCATTATGGACTTGAGGCATTTGTTGATAAATGTATTGAGTGTGGTGTTGATGGACTTATCATTCCAGACCTTCCAAAGGAAGAGCAGGGTGAGCTTAAGGCAGTTCTTGATGCCAGGGAGGGTTCACCAATCCTGATACAGCTTATATCACCTGTATCAAAGCAGAGAATTCCAGAGCTAGTAAAGGATGCAAGAGGCTTTGTATACTGCGTGTCACAGATGGGTGTTACTGGAGGACAGGCAGAATTCCATAAGAATATCAGAGAATATCTTTCAGCAGTCAAGGAAGCAAGCCCGGTTCCAGTTATGATGGGATTTGGTATAAGAACAGCAAAGGATGTTGAACCTCTTGAGGATATAATTGATGGTGCAATTGTAGGTTCTCATTTTATAAAGCTTCTCAGAAGCAGTAATTATGATACAGAGGCAGTTAAAGAGTACATAACAACATTTAAGACGGAGATGGCTTAGGATGATACCTTTATTAGCAAAGAATGCTGTCAGGTTAAAATGTACATATCAGGATGCGGGAATGACTGGCAATTACGAGTGTGCGTATGCCCTTGGAATTATATCAGCCGATACTGGACAGGAGATGTGCAGCACTATTGAAGATTTTCCTGCATTTAAACAACAGGTTATGGAACGCGCCGGTGAATATTCGGGCAGTGATGACAAGATGAAGCGGTTATATGAGCTTGCAAGTGAGTATGAAGCGGGCGAGGTTAATGACGAACAGATATTAGAACTTTACCATATGGGATATGATGATAAAAAAATATAAAGATATGTGAAAAAGATATAATAATTTTCATGTTTTACATTACTCGTTGTTTATTTTGACAAAAACGAAAAATACAAGTTGACTTTCATAAAATCTTAGTATATATTTTATAGGAATTGATGGAGGGCTGATATGGTACAAGTTGTAGAAGTAGGAAATATCGAGAATACATATAGCAACCCAGTTGCTGAGTTAGTTCAGACTGCGTGTAAGTACGAGAGTCACATTACTGTTCAGGAAGGCGGTAAATTTATCAATGCCAAGAGCCTTATGGGTATGATGGCATTTGGTCTTAAGAACGGTATGGAAGTTGAGATAACAGCTGACGGAGCCGATGAGAGCGACGCAGTTGAAGCTGTTAAGCATTTTTTAGCTTGTAATTAGGGGTAAGGAGGCTATTATTTATGGAAAGCAATGAGATTTTTGGAAGCACAGCAAAAGCAGAAGCAGAGAAGGCTGAGAAGAAGCCGGCTGCCAGAAAGACTGTTAAGAAACAGACAGCTAAGACAACTGATGCTGCTAAGAAACCTGCAGTAAAGGCAGCAGCCAAGAAGACAACAACAAAGAGAGCAACTAAAGCTGAGACAAAGGCAGCAGAGACAGAAAAGACAGTAGCTGCTAAGAAGCCTGCAACAGCAGATAAGCCTAAGAGAACATACACAAAGAGAACAGAAGTTAAGAATTCTGTTTTCATTCAGTTCCAGGGACAGCAGGTTGATTATGATGTTATTGTGAAGAAGGTTGAGGAAGACTGCAAGAGACAGAAGGTTAAGGCCAAAGATCTCACTCTTTACATTAAGCCAGAGGATAATGCATGTTATTACGTTGCTAATAATGGCATTGCTGGCAAGGTCGACCTTTACTAATTAATTTAACTGCTATTTATTATAGTAAGGTATAAGACAGATTTATATAGAACAGAGCTTTGATGATTTATTGAGTCCATACAGGATGAAAGGAATATTTGAAGCTCTGTTTTGTTGTTTTTAATACTTTTATTAATCAGACATTTTATTAGTTTTGCCTATTAACTTTATCTGGAAAAAAGTATAGAATATGACACTGGGATAATTATTAATAAATATGTAGGAGGTTGTAAACTATGAATATTCCAATGTGGTTAGTTATTCCGTTTGCCGGTTTATTGCTGTGCATAGCGGTATTTCCATTAGTAAAACCAGAATGGTGGGAGAAGAACCAGCCATGGGCAGTAGCTTTCTGGTCATTACTCTTTATCATTCCTTATGCGGTATTGTATGGTGCGCCTTCTGCGACAGAGACGGTACTTGAATGTATAATTAATGATTACCTTACATTTATTGTGTTGTTATTTGGTTTGTTCTGTGTAGCTGGTAATATAACACTCGAAGGTGACCTTGCCGGTTCTCCAAGAGTTAATACTATTATGCTTGCAATCGGAACACTGCTTTCAAGCTGTATCGGTACAACAGGAGCAAGTATGCTTCTTGTTCGTCCTATCATTAAGATGAATGCATGGAGAAAGAGAAAGAGCCAGATAATGATTTTCTTCATATTCATGATATCTAATATGGGCGGATGTCTTACTCCAATCGGTGACCCACCACTTCTTATGGGATTCACAAGAGGTGTACCTTTTACATGGAGTTTGAAGTTATTCCCTATATTATTATTTAACATGGTTGTACTCTGCATTATATTCTATTTCATTGACAGACTTAACTACAGAAAAGATATTGCTAAAGGATGCAGACCTGATCTTAGCAAGGCTGGTACAGAGGTTAAGTTTGAAGGCGGACATAATGTTATATTTATAGTTATGATTGTAGCTGCTGTTATCCTAAGCGGTGTGCTTCCAACATTATCAGTATTCCAGAATGCTGAGGGTGCAGTAAGAGGCATTAAGGTATTTGAGGATGTTACATTTACATTCCCAGCTATGATTGAGATAGCCATCATTCTTCTTGCAGCATGGCTTTCATTCAAGACAACTAAGAAAGAAATCAGAGTTAAGAACCACTTTACATGGGGAGCAATCAAAGAAGTTGCCATTCTTTTCATCGGTATCTTCATAACAATGCAGCCAGCGTTAAAGATTCTTACAGCTAAGGGAGCTTCACTTGGAATAACAGAGCCTTACCAGATGTTCTGGATAACAGGTGCACTTTCAAGTTTCCTTGATAACACACCAACATATCTTGTATTCCTCACAACAGCAGGAACACTTGGCGCTACAACAGGTATAGCAACAACAGTAGGTATTGTATCAGAGAAGCTGCTTACAGCTATCTCATGTGGTGCTGTATTCATGGGAGCAGTTACATATATTGGTAATGCACCTAACTTTATGGTAAAATCAATCTCAGATGAGAACGGTGTCAGAATGCCAAGTTTCTTTGGTTATATGTTATGGTCAATTGGTATTCTTGTGCCAGTGTTTATACTTGATACATTGATATTCTTCATATAGGAGGTGGACTGACATGGGAAAAGATAATACAACTAATTCATCTAGCAGTGCAATCTCAGAGGAGAGCAAAGCTAATGCAAGGGAACTTGCACAGAAGATATATAACCTTGACGGAGAGGTGTATAAAGCTGTTGGTTCAGCACTTGGACGTACATTTAACAATGGCGAGAAGAAGGATGTTGATGAATTATACAAGCTGATTCTTACTAATCCACAGGGATACAGGTTAAGAAGTGAGATAGCTCTTGTGGGTAACATGGCAAGAACAATCCGTGATAAAGAAGAAAAGAAGAAAATGATGAGAGAGTACAATAATCTGCTCAATCAGGTCAAGAATCTTCCTCATTCTTTCGGTAGTGTTGATATCAAGGATGAATTCCTTGCCAACCTTAATTCATCTAACTTCGGACATAAGATGTCAGAGGACGACCACCTTATAATATGTATAAGCAGAACTGAGGGAAGTGCCGGTACAGATATCGGATTTGCACTGGCTGACGAGCTTCGTATCAACTATTATGATGCAGAAGTTTTCAAAGATGTATTAAAGAAGATGGATGATGAGAAAGATGGAGAATGGCTCAGTAAGACTGCTTTAAAGAGCAAGAGTGTAAGAGATTTCAGCCGTTATCATGGACTTAGCAAGCGTGATGCAGTGTTCTTTAATGAGAGTGAGATTCTTTGCAATCTTGCAAAGGAACAGGACTTTATCGTAATGGGACGTTGTGCTGATGCAGTCCTTAGAAACAATCACATTCCTCATATCAGTGTATTTATAACAGCACCATTTGAGAAACGTGTTAAGAGAATTATGGAGCTTGAAGGGATCTCTTATAAGCAGGCTGCAAAGAGACTCAGCAAGAGGGATGTGCAGAGAGAGCATTTCTATAGATTCTATACTGGCAAGATATGGGGCAATGCTTCTAATTATGACCTCTGTATAAATAGTGCAAGCTATGGTATTCAGGAATCTGTAGACCTTATACTCCGAGTCCTTAACAAGGAACCTAAGAAAACCAAATAAAAAATATCTTTGAAATGCTTTCGTTTAAGTAGTATAATATATGTAGATGTAAAGATTTTATTTATACAGAAGCAATATAATATACTAAGAATAGGAGCAGATATCAATGTTCGGGATACAGAGTATGGTAATTTACGGTGTGGTAGGTGTGTGCGAAGTTAAGGACATATCGACTCCGCCAATCAAAGGAATTGATGGTGAGTATTATTTCTTACAGCCTGTGTATGATGACAAGGGCATTATATATTCACCAGTTCACAATAACAAAGCTATGATACGAGCCGTCATATCTAAGGATGAAGCGGATAAGCTGATTGATAAGGCACAGAATTGCAAGCAGGATGAGGAGCTTAACAGCAAGGTTATGCCGATGCAGTATGACGAGATGATGAAGTCTCAGGATGCTTACAAGCTGTTACATCTTATAAGACATTTTTATAATATTAAGAATGAGCGTGCGAAAGACCTGCGTAAGATGAAGTCAGCGGATGCAAGAATGCTTCAGGCTGCAAGAAAGCTTTTATATGGAGAGCTTGCTGTGGCGACAGATACTGATTACACAGCAATGTGTGAGAAGATGGACGGATTACTTGGACAGCCTTGATTATGAATATTAAAGTCATATATGGCATGTGGCAGTTCATATATATTATGTAGATAATATTAAAGGACTGCTGTATGCAAGATTTATCAAAAAGAATAGCGAGAAGCTTTATTATTGATTTAGTGCTGCTGGCAGTGTTACTGCTGGTGGCATTTTTTGTACAAAGCTGTGAGGCAGATACGGCATCTGGCAGAGAGACATCAGAGCCGGCGGGCTGTGATGCATATGAGAAATGCATTGCGATAACATTTGATGATGGGCCGCATGGAAGGGATACGGAAAGACTGCTTGATGAATTGAAAAAAAGAGACATAAAAGCATCATTTTTTCTGATAGGAGAGAATATCGAACAGTCTGACTTGAACCGCAGCCTTGTTGGGAGAATGTACAATGAAGGACATCTTATAGGCAATCACACATATTCGCATATTAATATCAGGACAATTGGAAAGAATGCGGCACTTGAAGAGATTAATAAAACTAACAGCATAATACAGGATATAACAGGGGCAGGGGTTACATACATAAGACCGCCATATGGGGCATATGAGGAGAATTTTTTTGACTGTATATCAATGACACCAGTGTTGTGGACGATTGACCCTGATGACTGGGATACCAAGGATGTATCATTAGTTGTGAAAAGAGTTGTCAGCAATGCCACGGACAGAGGAATAATACTGCTTCATGACTGTTATGATACTTCTGTTGCGGCTGCTGTAGAGATAATAGACCAGCTTATGGCGCAGGGGTATCATTTTGTGACAGTTGACCAGATAATTTTAGAGTAGGGACTTGATTTTTTTTTAGGGACATATTATCATATAAAAGATATTATAAATGCGTTGACCTGGAGGAGTATGCATTAACAGCACCACAAGAGAGAATCCCTGGATTTAATCCATGCTGAGAGGTGATTTTGGAGAGCGGATGCAGAAGGTAGCCAAGGTAGCAGTATAGCTGAGAAACATGTATGTAAGCTGTATCGGAGTGGTTCACGTTATAGAATCAGTGAGTGATAAATAAAGGTGGTACCGCGTAATAACGCCCTTTGTGCTATATGGCACAGAGGGCGTAATCTATTTAAAGGAGAATATTCAATGAGCAAAGAGTTAGAGAAAAATTACAACCCTTCTGAGATTGAAGACAGATTATATCAGAAGTGGCTGGACAAGAAGTACTTTCATGCAGAGGTAGACAGAAGTAAAAAGCCTTTTACAATTGTTATGCCACCTCCAAACATTACAGGAAAGCTTCATATGGGTCATGCATTGGACAATACTATGCAGGATATTCTTATCAGATTCAAGAGAATGCAGGGCTATGAGGCTCTCTGGGTTCCAGGAACAGACCATGCAAGTATCTCTACAGAGGTTAAGGTTACTAATGCCTTAAAGGATGAGGGAATTGACAAGCATGAACTCGGAAGAGAAGGATTCCTTAAGAGAACATGGGAGTGGAAGAAGGAGTACGGCGGAACAATTACAAGCCAGTTAAAGAAGATTGGTTCTTCATGTGACTGGGACAGAGAGCGTTTCACAATGGATGAGGGATGTTCTAAGGCTGTACAGACTGTATTTATCAATCTTTATAATAAGGGACTTATATATAAAGGAAGCAGAATTGTCAACTGGTGTCCAGTATGTAAGACATCTATCTCAGATGCAGAGGTTGAACATGAGAATCAGGCAGGACATTTCTGGCATATCAATTACCCAGTAGTAGGTGAAGAGGGAAGATTTGTACAGATAGCGACAACAAGACCAGAGACACTTCTCGGTGACTCAGCACTTGCTGTTAACCCTGATGATGACAGATATAAAGATCTCGTAGGCAAGGAGGTTTACCTTCCTCTTACAGACAGAAAGATTCCTGTTATTGCAGATTCATATGTTGATATGGAATTTGGTACAGGTGTTGTTAAGATTACACCAGCCCATGACCCTAACGACTTTGAGGTAGGTAAGAGACATAACCTCCCAGAGATTAACATATTAAATGATGATGCTACAATTAACAATCTTGGCGGCAAGTATGCCGGCATGGATCGTTATGAGGCAAGAAAGGCTATGGTAGCAGACCTTGATGCACAGGGACTTCTTGTTAAGGTTGAAGACCATGAGCACAATGTAGGTACACATGACCGTTGTAAGACAACTGTAGAGCCAATGATTAAGCAGCAGTGGTTTGTCAAGATGGATGAGCTTATCAAGCCAGCCGTAGAGGGCGTTAAGAATGGCGATATCGAGCTTATGCCAGCATCTATGGACAAGACATACTATAACTGGACAGATAATATCCGTGATTGGTGTATATCAAGACAGCTCTGGTGGGGACACAGAATCCCAGCATATTACTGTAAGGATTGTGGCGAGATGGTAGTATCAGCAGATGCTGTATGCACATGCCCTAAGTGTGGAAGTTCTAACATGGAGCAGGATCCAGATACACTTGATACATGGTTCTCATCTGCATTATGGCCATTCTCAACACTTGGCTGGCCAGATAAGACAGAGGAGCTTGATTACTTCTATCCAACAGATGTTCTTGTAACAGGATATGATATCATCTTCTTCTGGGTTATCAGAATGATATTCTCAGGATATGAGCATATGGGCAAGAAGCCATTCGGAAAAGTATTATTCCACGGACTTGTACGTGATTCACAGGGACGTAAGATGAGTAAGTCGCTTGGTAATGGTATTGACCCACTTGAAGTAATTGACAAATATGGTGCAGATGCTCTCCGTTATACACTTATTACAGGTAATGCACCTGGTAATGATATGCGTTTCTACTGGGAGAGAGTTGAGGCAAGCCGTAACTTCGCTAACAAGGTATGGAATGCTGCAAGATTTATCATGATGAATGATCCTGATAATAAGGTTAAGGCAACAGATGCCGCACCAGCTAACCTTACAGGGGCAGATAAGTGGATTCTTTCTAAGATGAATAACCTTATCAAAGAAGTTACAGATAACATGGAGAAGTACGAATTAGGTATCGCAGTTGCCAAGCTTAACGACTTCATCTGGGAAGAGTTCTGCGACTGGTATATTGAGATGGTTAAGCCTCGTCTTTACAATGATGAAGACACAACTAAGACAGCAGCTATATGGACATTAAAGAAGGTTCTTATCGATGCATTAAAGCTTCTTCATCCATATATGCCATTCATCACAGAAGAGATATTCTGCAATATGCAGGATGAGGAAGAGTCAATTATGATTTCAAGCTGGCCTGTATACAGTGATGAGTACAACTTCACTAAGGAAGAGAATTCAATAGAGACAATCAAGACTGCTGTACGTAATATCCGTAACATCCGTGCACAGATGAATGTTGCTCCATCAAGAAAGGCTCTTGTATATGTAGTATCTGAGAATGAGGCAGTAAGAGATATATTTGCCAATGGTAAGTTATTCTTTGCTACACTTGGATATGCAAGTGATGTTGTAATCCAGAATGATAAGACTGGAATACCAGAAGATGCTGTTTCAACAGTTATACCAGATGCAGTAATCTACATTCCATTCGCTGAGCTTGTAGATATTGACAAAGAGATAGAGCGTCTTAAGAAAGAGCAGGCTAAGCTTTCAGGAGAAATCAAGAGATGTGAGGGCATGCTTGGCAACGAGAAGTTCGTATCTAAGGCTCCACAGGCTAAGATTGATGAAGAGAAGGCAAAGCTTGCAAAGTATCAGCAGATGTTTGAGCAGGTTTCAGAGAGATTAAATACACTGTCAAAGTAAAAGGAGGGGTACTGATGGCAAAATCACAGATGCGTTCAATTGCATACGGAAGATATTCAATGGAGATGAGAAGCGGTAAGATTCTCACTATTGATGAGGGATTTACAAAACTTATTGGTTATACAGAAGAAGATGTTAAGAATGGACTTGTTTTCAAGCAGTTCGTTCCAGATGTTGAATATGATGACATCATAACAGACTTAAGACAGAGATTTATAGATAATGTCTATACATGCTATGAGCATGAGATGGTTACTAAGACAGGAAGCAGATTAAGGGTTGTTTCATTCGTTACAATACAGAATAAGCTTCTTGAAGGACATAGGGTGCTTGAAGTAGGTATGGCAGCTATAGGTTAGAAGGTGAAAATAAAGATGAAATTTCAGTTTTCAAAGAAGGCACTGTATTTTAAACCTAATATATTCAATATATTGCAGGATGAGATGGAAAAGCAGCAGAAGAAAGGTGTTAAGACTATCAATTTCTCAGTCGGAACACCTGACTTCGCACCAGCAGCACATGTTATAGATACAGTTATAGAGGCAGCGAGTGATCCCGATAATTACAAATATTCACTCACTGATACTCCAGAACTTAAAGAGGCTGTTGTTAACTGGTATAAGAACAGATATGGTGTAGAACTTACACCGGAAGAGGTTATGTCAGTCAATGGCTCTCAGGAAGGTCTTGCACATATCGCCCTCACTGTATGTGACCCGGGTGATATTGTGCTGGTTCCTAATCCGGGATATCCTATATTCGGTGTTGGCCCATTCCTTAATGATGCAGATGTCCATTATTATGATTTAAAGGCAGAGAATCATTTCGAGCCAGACCTTGACGGAATTGATGAGGAGATTGCAAAGAAAGCCAGGATGATGGTTGTATCTTACCCTCTTAATCCTACATGTACATGTGCCAGCAGGGAGTTTTATGAGAAGCTTGTAGCCTTTGCCAACAAGTATAATATCCTGATTGTACATGACAATGCGTATTCAGAGATTGAGTATGATGGAAGAAAGGGATTCTCATTCCTTTCAATTCCAGGAGCGAAAGAGGTTGGTGTTGAGTTTAACTCACTCTCTAAGACATATAACCTTACAGGTCTTAGAATTTCATTCTGTATAGGTAATGCAGAGGTTATTAACAAATTCAGCACAATACGTTCGCAGTTTGATTATGGTGTCAGCTACATAGTCCAGAAGGCGGCTATAGCAGCCCTTACAGGGCCACAGGAAGGTGTAGTGTCACAGCAGAATCTTTATCAGGTAAGAAGAAATGCATTATGCGGCGGACTCCGCAGCATAGGCTGGAATGTGCCTGATTCAGAGGGAACGATGTTTGTATGGGCACCGATACCAGAAAGCTACACTTCATCTGAGAAGTTCTGCCTTGATATGCTTTCTAACACAGGCGTTTTATGTACTCCGGGAAGTGCATTTGGAACTAATGGAGAGGGCTTCGTAAGATTTGCCCTTGTCCATCCTGAGAATGTTATCAAAGAGGCTGTTAAAAAGATTGATGAATGGCTTAACTTAAATAAATAATTATTGACAATGCACTGACATAGTGGTATTTTACCTTTGTCAGTGCATTATTTTATGTACTCATACCTTTGGGGCAAAGTGAGATGTCTGTGATACACAGATGTCAATTCTTGACCGGCAGTGATGTCCACATGTGATGGATTAAGTCTGCGAACCTGCTGTGCAGGCCGATTAAGTGAGAATCTTAAACCGACAGTATAGTCTGGATGAAAGAAGGAGGTCTATATGTCTAATTTTGTATCAACTATCAGCAAGACTTTATCGTCTGCAAAGGATAATATTTCATTTATCCTCGTTTCCATTTTAATGATTGTAATTGCATATCTGGTGGCTCTTGGCTGTGAGAAGCTTATCGAGAAGAAGAACAATTATAAGTTCTCGTCAGAAAAGACCAAGATTAACAAGCTTGTTCTTATGGCTATGTTATCAGCAGTAGCGGCAATCCTTATGTATGTAGAATTTCCACTTACATTTGTTGCGCCATCATTTTACGAGCTTGACCTGAGTGAAGTGCCAGTTATGATTGGTTCATTCATGTTAGGACCATGTGCAGGAGTTATTATGGAAGCACTCAAGGTTCTTCTTAAATTAGTGCTTAAGGGTACATCAACAGCGTTTGTAGGTGATTTTGCCAACTTTATACTCGGCTGTGCATTTGTTATTCCTGCATCTGTTGTATATCATACTAAGAAGACAAAAAAGAGAGCTATTATAGGATTGGTTACAGGAGGCATAGTGCTTATAGTATCAGGAGTATTCCTCAATGCATTATATCTGCTTCCTAAGTATTCACAGCTCTATGGAATGCCAATCGAGGCATTTATAAGCATGGGAGCTAAGATTAATCCAGCAATTAGTAATGTGTTTACATTTGTTATTCTGGCAGTTGCACCATTTAATCTTATCAAATCAGTTATCGTGGGTGTGATAACGATGTTTCTATACAAATATCTTAGTAAACTTATAAAGGTGCATAATAATTAAATTTTGCAGAGTACAAGGTAAGACACTGACATAAATCATTATTATCAAAAGCCATTACATTTGATTGCAAATGTGATGGCTTTTGTGTTATACTGTCCAAGTTAGTTAAAAATGTGGAGGATAAGCATGAAACATGGATATATCAGAACAGCCGCGATGACACCAGTTATCAAAGTGGCTGATTGTGAATATAATACTGACAGAATAATTGAGCTTGCCAGCAAAGCTTATAAGCATGATGCAAGACTTACAGTATTTCCTGAGATGTGCATAACAGGATATACATGTAATGATTTATTTTTGCAGGAGGAGCTTATAGAGGTTGCGAAGACAAGCCTTATAAAGATAGCGGAGGCTTCAGCATCATGGAAGGGAATGCTTTTGTTTGTAGGACTTCCATATGAGATTGACTGCAAGCTGTATAATGCTGCGGCGGCAGTATGTGATGGCAGGATTCTTGGTCTTGTGACTAAGAAAAATCTCCCAGACTATGGTGAGTTCTATGAGAGAAGACAGTTTACACCAGGATTTGAGAAGACACAGTACACACAGATAGATGGATATCAGGTTCCAGTCGGAGCCAATATACTTTTCAGATGTTCCAATATGCCGGAGTTAGTGGCAGGAGCAGAGATTTGTGAGGACTTGTGGGTTCCACAGCCACCAAGCATACAGCATGCCATTAATGGTGCAACTGTTATAGTTAACTGCTCTGCAAGTAATGAGACAGTAGGCAAGAGACAATACCGTATGGAGCTTGTCAAAGGCCAGTCTGCGAGACTTGTGTGTGCATATGTATATTCAAGTGCAGGTGAGGGGGAATCTACACAGGATATTGTATTTGGCGGTGCCGATATTATATGTGAGAATGGCTTAGTGCTTGCTGCATCCAGGTTATTCAGCAATGAGTCTGTATATGCAGATATTGATTTACGAAAGATTAAGTCTGAGAGACGCAGAATGTCAACATATAAGACGCAGAAGGATTCAGATTACACATATGTTGATTTTGCGACGGACTATGTGGAACTTAATCTTATGAGACATTATGAGAAGACACCATTTGTCCCTACAGATAAGAATAAGAAGCAGGAAAGATGTGAGGAGATTCTTAACATCCAGACATTCGGATTAAAGAAAAGACTTGTCCACACGTCAGCTAAGAGTGCTGTAATCGGATTGTCAGGGGGACTTGATTCCACACTGGCACTTCTTGTAACAGTGAGAGCATTTGATGCATGCGGCATAGACAGAAGCGGAATAGTATGTGTTACAATGCCTTGCTTTGGAACAACTGACAGGACATATAATAACGCTGTCATGCTTGCTAAGCGACTTGGATGTACGCTTCGTGAGATTAACATAAAAGAATCAGTTTCAATGCATTTCAAGGATATAGGGCATGATGAGGCTGTTAAGGACGTGACATACGAGAATGGACAGGCCAGGGAAAGAACGCAGATTCTTATGGATATAGCCAACCAGACAGGTGGACTTGTCATTGGAACAGGTGATATGTCAGAGCTTGCACTCGGCTGGGCAACTTACAATGGCGACCATATGTCAATGTATGGTGTCAATGCGTCAGTTCCTAAGACACTGGTAAGACATCTTGTAGGATATTATGCTGATACCTGCGATGATGATAAGTTAAGTGAAGTCCTTCTTGATGTGCTTGATACACCAGTAAGTCCTGAACTTCTGCCACCTTCTGAGGATGGAACAATAGCCCAGAAGACAGAAGACCTTGTGGGGCCATATGAACTGCATGATTTCTTTATGTATCACATGTTAAGATTTGGTGTTAGTCCAGACAAACTGTTTAGGATAGCAAGACAGACATTTAATGATACTTATGATGATTATACAATCTACAAATGGTTAAGAACATTCACATGGAGATTCTTCGCACAGCAGTTTAAGAGGTCATGTCTTCCGGACGGCCCTAAAGTTGGTACTGTTGCAGTCTCTCCTAGAGGCGATTTAAGAATGCCTAGTGATGCATCAAGCGCATTGTGGATGAGTGAATTAGATAAAATAAAATCCGAATATGGATATTAAGATTAACAATGGAGGTCGTTTAATTATGGCAAAGGAAAATAAGAAACAGTCACCAAAACAGTCAGAAAAGGTTGTGACAAAGTATGATTTAAAGAAACAAAGAAGAGAAGAGGCTGCAAAGAGAGAGAAGAGAAATGCAAAGATTGCACGTATAACAACAGCAGTTGTTCTTATTGCAATTATTGTGACAGTTGCAGTTGCTTCATGGACAAGATATTACAGAGTCAACAAGGAATATATTGTTGTTAACAATGAGTCAGTAAGTGAAGTTGAATTTGATCTTTACTATAACCTTACTAAAGCAAATGTTATGAACACATATGGCCAGTATCTTTCACAGCTCTACAAGTATGATTCATCAAAGTCTGATAAATTACAGAATTTCTCAGATGACCAGACATGGTATGACTATTTTGGAAACATGACAATTGATAATATCAAGGTTCATAAGGCTTTATTACAGATTGCAGATGAGAAGAATTTTGAGTACACAGCTTATGATGAAGACCTTGCAGAATTCAAGGATTCAATCAAGTCAGCAGCAGATGAGGCATCACTTTCAGTAGCAGATTATTACAAGCAGAATTTTGGCAAGAACGTAACAGAGAAGAAGATTGAGAAGTATCTCTATGATTACTGCAAGGCAAATGCTGTACAGGAGCTTTTAACAAAGGAGCTTGCAGCAACAGATTCAGAGGTTGACAGCTATTACAGCCAGAATAAGAAGAAGTACGATACAGTTGCATACCGTTCACTTGCAATCACAGCTACAGATGCATCTGACCAGACAGCTATGACAGCAGCCAAGGATAAGGCTAATGAGATGTATAACAGTGTTACAGATGAAGATTCATTCACAAAGCTCTGTGTACAGTATGCTGATAATGGTGATGATTATAAGAATGATAAGGATAAGTCTCTTACAACAGATTATAAGTACTCATCTTCAGCAGCAACACTTGGTGACTGGTTATTTGACGAGTCAAGAACAGCAGGCAACAAGAATGTTATAGAGGATACAACTAATGGAACATACACAGTTGTATACTTCATATCAAGAACTGCTGGCAAGGACAGCAATAAGGATGCAATTTCAAAGTCAGTACTTTCTTCTAAATATCAGGAGTACATCACTAATTACACAGATTCAATGACTTCTGATGCAAAGAACAGAATTAAGGTTTCAGAATGATTAATGTAAATAATAAAACAATTGATTTTAATAGATATCAGTGTGCCATCTTTGATTTAGATGGCACACTGATTAATTCTACGGGAATATGGAGCAGGGTTGATGATGAGTTCTTTGGAAGAAGAAATCTTACAATGCCCAAACAGTTTCCGCATGAGATTAAGACACATACTCTTTATTCAGGTGCAGTGTATCTTATAAACGAACTGGGGCTTCCTGATACACCTGAAAGCATAGTTGACGAGTGGCAGAGTGCGGCTAAGAAAGCGTACGACACAGAGGTCACACTCAAACCTTATGCAAAAGAATTTCTTCATATGTTAAAGCATGAATATGGATATGAAATAGGGCTTGCAACATCTAATAACCATGTGGTGTATAAAGAGTGCCTTAAGCGCAATGGGATATTTGAGTATTTTGATTCATTTACCCATGCAGATGAAGTGTTAAGAAGAAAAGGATATCCTGATATATATGAGCTTTCGGCTGGTAGAATGAATGTAGACAGGGATAAGTGTATAGTATTTGAGGACGTTGTTGCGGCGGTTAAGGGAGCTAAGATGGGTGATTTCTTCACAGTTGCTGTTGAGGATGAGGCATCGGCGGCTGATAAGAATGAGATAATGGATACGGCGGATATATATATTAC
>ERZ1034763.246-NODE-246-length-29989-cov-34.886183_pt1 | contig 29989 bp, 42 predicted proteins | sample MGYA00520701_ERZ1034763 | MGnify/ENA primary metagenome ERZ1034763 (study PRJEB33766, sample SAMN09781707) | gut metagenome | biome: gut microbiome | host: Homo sapiens | place: Madagascar | study: EMG produced TPA metagenomics assembly of the PRJNA485056 data...
ATTTGCTACTGCGGGTTTTTCTGCGATAAAAAGTCTCATTTTGTTATCCTTTACATTGAATTAATCTTTTGGCACAACGAATAGCGCGTTCTTCCGATACTGTATGTTGCCAGTTATCTTTACTTACTACTCTGAATCTGCGCTCACAGCCATTAAAGGCAAAAATTCCCTCGCGGTTAAGTATATTAGTTGCAATATCCCACTCTTTAATTCTCAAAAAGGCTGTTACAGCAAAACCAGAATACGAAGCAATTTTTGAAATGATGCATTCATCAGCTTTTATTAACGCGGCAAAAGGAACTATCTTTTGATGACCACACGAAATCAGAGGGAGTGTGTGAATATCATAATAAGCTATTGAATGACAATCCATGCGGGTATCATCAATAGCTGCCAGCCAGAATCCTGCCTGGTCTTTTATTTTTCTGCTAATATCTGAATCTGAAACACAAGGGTTTAATAAATATCCACCATAACAGATATGGAAGGGATGAGCAGATTCATCAATATCAGGAAGTTCTTTTACCGGATTTTCTTTCCAGTCCTTCAGAACACCGAATTCAAGAGCATCCAGCAAAAACTTTCGTTCAAATCCATCAAACAATGCATATTGCATGTGAAACCTCTCAAAGAAGCTCTGATTTGTTGACCTCATGGTGAACAAGTTCACCATTGCGTAAGACAAACAGGTAAGAAAACTTTCTTTCCTTATCTTTCAGCCAGTTTTTGTATTCAGAAAGGATAAATGCCCAGTCATCGGTGCTGTAATGAGATTCGATGACACCAGAATAACAACGGCTACCGTCATCATTCTTTTCACCTGTGAACACAATGCCCTCACCTGGAATTTCTATATAATGACCGCTGTTCCATTCAGGAAATGGTGGAATATCAACAGACATTTCCCCTATTTTATAATCAATAACTCTCGATACACCGATTATTATCGTTATCATCTTTTCTGGTCTCCAGATTCATTTAAACCAGCCATACGGATATGCAGGGAACGTCAACCAACTCTCAATCAGGAATTCCGTTTCTTCATTCCAGTAAAAATAAAACCCTCTCTCATTGAACCAGACATTAAAACCATTGATGTTGCCTATTTCTTTTGCACCAGAATATAAACGCTCAACATAGAAATAGGGCTGAAATGAATCGAAAGTCGTTGTTCTGACAAACTCCTGACGTGATGATTTTAATATGATGTCACGTTCATCTTCAGGGTCCACCATTTCACCTGTATTAATATCAAAACCAATATATAAAGTTGTCCCCGTCATGGCTTGTTTTACGAATTTCTTCCAGATCTTATTATTAATGGTTATTACATGCTTCTGAATTATATCTACGAACTCTTTTCTGACTATATCCTTGTAATCCTCGACTCTTTTTTCAGGAACGCTGATAACAAACTCAACAGTATCACCTTTATCATGGTTAAACAGAGGTTTTAAAAGCTCTTCGTTTTCAAAATTACTTCTGAATGCAGCCACATCACGAACAAAACAGGACATATATTCATATTTTTCATCCTTAAACATCCCCTGTAAATCTTCACCATGTTGCAAGGCATACTGACAGACTCGCTCATACAGGGATGATTCCGTTATAGTGACGTAAGCTGCACCTTCTGTCATTAAATCACTGACACGAATATCAGCACTAATCTGAACTTCACCACTGATTCTTTTATTGAATCGTTCTTTATCATTTTTTGTCATCATTGTTTTATCCTCTGATTTAAAGATAAGCCTTTAATATTGCGCAAAGATAAAAAGACAGAATCATTAGTAGCCATAATAAAAAAATGATAACTATCTCAACTGTTTCTGATATATTAAATTTTTCGTGTGCGGTTCTTAATAAAAATTGACCCGTTGCTACCCAGAAGGCAAAGAAACAAACCACGAACACTGAATTGTCGAGTAAATCGTATAACGAATACATCCAGTGACCAGCCGGATATGGATGCATACAACCTAAACACATTTTATGACTCCTTAATTTTTAAGCTGTATATATCGATACCTGACTTATCAGCAAGAGCGACCAAAAACTTTTCCTGTGAATCAAGCCAACCACTTACCCACGGATATTCATCCAGAATTTCAGGATATTGATTCTTTATAAGTTCAAGCAGTTCTCTGTTTTCAGATATTCGCTTATTAACACCGCCCTGTGTGCGCTTTATCGTTTCAGACAGTGAGTTGAGTCTGTAATGGACACGCCTATAATATTTAACAAATATAAATAAAATCACAATCAAAGCTATAACCCAGACGCAGAACAATACTTCTGAAAATAAATGGATATTCATTTAAGTCTCCTTAATTTTTATGTCGCCATTCCCACGGTGGAACCGGATTACTGTCAGCCCATAAACCTCGTTTTTGTTCCTGCGCTTCCCGTTGCAGAGCCGGTAATGACTCATCCGCGTTGTAACGTTCATATACCCATGCAGCACCAGACTGAACCATAAAGCGGCTGGCATCTGTGCCGTTCGTCGTGAACACACGACCGATAATGCGTCCGTAGCGGTCTGTTTGCGTATAAGAGACGGTAACGGATTGGCCTGCGAGCAGGGTTTTAAGTTGATTTGTTGACCAGCGTCCAAAAGGTTGTTTCTTTTCAGGGGCATCGATATTTATCAATCGGACTCGAATCGGAACTTCATACACAACAATTTTTGCGGGTAGTGTTTTAACTTCTATGGTGTCGCCATCGAGAACGCGAATAACTTTCCCCTGGATTTCAGCCGCACACAACGCACCGGAAAAAATGGTGACAAAAAAGAAAACGTATTTTGTCAATTTCATAACTTATGTTCACCTTTTTGTGGATATGTAATAAGTTCATCCAGAAAACAGGATGCAAATGACAAGAGAAATGCGGATTTCAAGAAAATCCTTGCCAGTGTAATTTTCTCATCTGTAGTAGCACTTTCCCATGTATTAATAACATCAGTAAGAAGTTGTTCAGGCACAAAGTAAAATGCCATCACCAGTGCGACTAACAGCATTACTGGCATCAGCTTTGTGCATTCTGTAGAGAATGCGCCAAAACCAGTATAAGGCCACTGCTAAAAACACAAATAACTTATTCCAGTTAAAATAGCTCTTAATGGATATCATTTTTCTCTCCAGATAATTCATTACCAAAAATGTGTACTAACGCCCTTCGGTTGTTCAACCCCGCAGATTCCAGATTAAAATCTGGAATCTGCGGCGTTTACATTTATCTCTGTTCAGAAGAATTCTGGATAAATTTTAACCTCGTTAATTTTTTCAACTGAAATACGCTCTGGTATAGTCCTGGAACAATATTTTGTGAAAGAAGTTTCTTTGCAGTTACCTATTTTACCGGGAACGATCGTTGCCACGTAGTTCTGAATGATGGCGTTCATAGTCTTATCATCCAATGCATGAGCAGGATTACCAGCTATAAAGCCAGAGTGCCCTGCTTTTATTGCATTAAGAAAATCAATCTTTTCTTTTTTTTTCATATCATCTACCCCTTAATCTTACCGAACTTACTCATAATTTTTGAGATAGCAGCCGGATCAGCCGTTGAACACTGATTCAGAAATGCTTTACGGGCATCAAAAGTTTTACTCCAGCGAATGCTTCCTTTTTTCTTTTTCAGAATATTAAAAAAATCCTTTTCAGCACTTCTGCACTCACTCCCTCCACCTTGCCCGACTGCTTTTCCATATAAGCAAAGTACCGAAGCGCAAGGGTCAGATGCATTAGCATTTGTTGATATTAATCCTAACGCCAGAAAGACAGGTAAAACCACTCTATTTTTTCCAGTCATTTTTCACCTCGTTTTGTGCTTTAATGAAAACTATTTTTCCCTGTTCAGGTAAAAAACTTTTCTCGTTTCGCCATTCCACGACTGCTGTTGCCCCTTCCATCTTCAACAGATCTCTGATTTGAAACCACAGCCCAGCATCATGTGTTGTCACTACAATCCTGTCCGCATGAGCCAGAGCGTAATAAAACGTCGGCGTTCTGGCCTGTACTCCGGATAAGGAAGTGATCTCATAAACCCATCCTTTACCGCTAACTTCTGACTTTATGACGCCGTGAAAATCGGGGACATACGGCAATGAGGGATTGATCACTTCATTCGCCTTTTCAAACTGCGCGGGTGTTGGCTCTGGCGGTGATGAACAACCAGCAAGGATAGAAATCAATAAAAACACTAACTTCTTCATCATGTTCTCCTTTATGCCGCTTTATCGAGATCAGGAACATCTTTTACTACCAGATACCCTTTTGCGACGATTTCATTTTCAAATACTTTCTGTGGAGGCATAACCAGCTTTCCTTTCTTCCTGGGGAAAATGTTTGCAAGTTCCGGAGCAACCTTCACAAAGTCACCAAAGAAATACTCATTGAGATAGTAAAATGCCTTTTCACAACGAATCGGGTTTTCTCCCTTCATTGCCAGGATTTCTTCACTAAATTTCAGTGTAAGTAGTTCATTTGTTGTTACCAATGGACGCTCAATAAGGCTTTCTGATTCAGATCTCGATGTTCCTCCACGACTACGACTTTTGCTTTTCGAACCGATAGTTACTGTTCGTGTCCCCATCGCTTCTGATAACTCCCGCGCATCTTTAACATCAGAAGCGGAATAAACAATTTTGCAGGGTGCACTTGCCAGTAATGTTTTACTGCCTGCATAACTGTAGATTTCCTCAAGCTGAGAGCCGACCTGGTAAACAATCAACAATTTCAGCTTGTAACCAGCAATGAGACCAGATTTACTCTTGATGTAATCTACAGCACCAATTGACGGGAATTCATCCAGTAGAAAAAGGCAGTCATGCTTTATTTCCGGATCATCCGTTGGCATCTTTTCAAGATTCACCTGTATAGCAAGCTGAAAGAAAATATTTGTTATTTTTTCAGCCAACCTGGCATTATCACCAGAAATACAGAAATAAATTGTCATCCGCTTTTTCCGCACCTGCCGCAAATCAAAATCATTTCCATCAGTAGCATTTGCCACATTGGGGTTAGCAAACGGTGATAATCCATTAAGAAAATTGCTTTTGAGTTGTGCTTTTGTTTTATCCTCCATCTCAATGAATGCCTTAAGGCCAGCGACACCAATATCAGCAAGCGTTTTGTCTTTCCCCCTTAATTCTGAACGAATATCATTCATGAATGAAAGAAGATGTTCGGGTTCTGCACGCTCAAAAAGCTGATTAATTTTAGACATTGAGAAGACAGGCTCAATATCAAGCGTTTTTAGTCCAGCCCTATCATTCTTAATCATAAACCATAAAGCGACAGCATAAGATTTAAAAACACCACCCGCCGTCTTATTAAGATAGCTACCAGCATCCGCACCATCTGTCTTATAGGGGTAAATAATCAACGCTAGATTTTCAAGCTGATTAAAACCTTCACTCGTTCCCATACTGACATAATACAAAGGGTTAAAACGGTGCGTTACCGGACTAAAGGGATCAAATTTATAAACCTCATGACCTAAAATCACCTTCCTGATAAGACTGGTGATATTAAAGCACTCCCTTTTTGGATCGAGAATAATAACACTCCACCAGTACTTCATAAGATTAGTGATGACTATACCAGCACCTTTACCAGCCCTTGTTCCGGCTCCCATCGCACTGAATGCGGCTCCCACATAGCGTATGATTTTCTTGTCTTTTATACCAACGATAATCCCGTCTTTTTCGTCACCGTCAAGCGTGAAACTGTTAGACTCACGAATATCATTAATTGTCGCAAATCGCGCATCACCGAAAATATTTTCTTTCTTCTCGTTCAGTTTTATCAACGCCGCAACAGGGATGATAAGAGACACGACAAATCCTGCTCCAAGTGCAACAAAGGCTAAAACTCTGATATCCGTAGTCACAACAGATAAAGTAAGGCTGTCTGTAAAAATATCCATCCTGTACGCATCAATGGATCTGAACACAGCCTTCAATGGTTTCAGATTCTTTATCTGGCTGAAGTAAAGCACAAAGAAAATAAATGAACCTGCAAACCATGCCGCAACAAGCATAACAGCGAATATAAAAACAGATTGCGACTTATTAAAAGTTTTCACATTCAGCCCCTTTGTAATAGATGTCGCTCATATGCCTGACAACACCATCCCTGCCTACATGAACAACAATATCAATACTGTCCATAATGATTTTACGAAGAACATCAAAAGGAAGATTCTGACATTCTCTGTTCTGATAACATTTTGTCACCATCTGAATGATGGCATCTTTTGCCGAGGCCGCATGAATGGACGTCATGCTTCCACTGTGACCAGAACCAGCAACTTTCACAAAATCCCAGGCATCGCCACCTTTAATTTCCGCCAGTAAAATTCTGTCAGGTTTCATTCTCAAACAGGATTTGATTAATTTCGCTGCTGTTATGATAGAGCCAGAATCACTGCCGGATTCCGAAGGGTAAAAAAGATGCACATAATTTTTATGAATAAAAAATTTGATTTCCTCTGCATCTTCAATCGTAATCAGCCGCGTATTCAATGGTATGAAATCGATAAGACTCTTCATATAGGTTGTTTTACCAGAACCCGTTGCTCCGGCAAATACAATGGTTTTCCCTGCTGCTACGGCAAGCTCCATAAAAGCAGCGATATTTCTCGCTCTGAATAAATCAAGAAGCTCATCATCATATGTCCTGTGTTTCTTTCCTGACTGGACATAATCATAAAAACCGTTCGCCACATATTCTTTATGCGTTATCTGCCGTGTCGATGGTTTACGTATAGTGATTGAAATAGTATTTCTCTCACATGCAGGAGGAAAAACGACCTGTACACGTTCTCCTGATTCCAGTGTTGCTGAAAGTAATGGCTTGGTATCGCCGATTTCATCTCCCCGAAATGATGCCAGCGTCTGAGAAAAACGTTTACAAAAATCAAAGGTCACACTGTCATTATTATGGAATATCCAGTCACCATTAATTTCCGTCCAGATTTCACCAGGACGGTTGACAGCAATTTCTGTTAGCCCTTCAATATCAAGAAAAGACTGGAATACTTGATTTTTATAAAAATCGAGCGATTTATTGCTAATGCTGACAGGAATAACGCCACTCATACTATTTTACCTTTAACTCATAGATATCAGAAAAATCAATGTCTTCCCCGACCATAATAGTGATTATGTCACCCTGGTTTTTATACATTGTTGGAGGAATATTTATCGAATTCTCAAGTGCGACTTTAGCCATTTCAGCCATTGCCTGTCGTGAGTTTTCGGTATAATCCACATTACGATCTTTACCAGGTGCATTATCCGCCGCCGCAGCCGCTACATCCTGAACCATACTGAGCATAAGAGAACCACCAAAACGCTCCCAGAAGTGAGAATCGATCCATCCATCAATGCCCGCTTCTCCCAGGGGACCAGCCGCTGCTGTATTTACCATATCGATTCGTTTATTATCAGGCGTCCGCAACTGCTCCCACATAACAAACATTCTGCCCTGTCCATGATTCAGCGTTCCGGTCTGGTAACGACCAAAAGCCTTAGTTCCCTGTTCCAGTAATTTTGTGTGGTGATTAGCACTCCATACATCTTCTGTAAAAACACAACTGATACGACCTGCAACATCCGAAACAAAGCGTGTGGTTAAAGCACACGGTATAAGCCTGTTTTCCTCAATATAGAGATCAGGATCGAGATTAATCGCAGTCACTTTCATTCCTGATTTACCAGGCACATTTTCTTTTGATTCTTTCCTTTCTTCCTGTGGCTCTGATGTCTGCGATGTCCTGCTGCTGCCACTCGCGCCAGTCTGACTCCCTCCCTGACCAGCAACAGGTATTGACAAATATTTCCTGAACCCCTCCTGTGGCACTTCTTTATGACCGTCAGAAACAGTATTACCAGAACCAGTAGCGCCTGGATTGATAATTGCTTTGTTCTCAACAGGGTCAAAATTCTGACCAAGACCAGTACGGATTTTACTTACCTGAGAAATGCTGGTATCGCCTGTTGATTCTGATGCTTTCTGCTGGTCATCTGCAAAATAATTTTTATATGTTTTCAGCGCAAAAATACCAATAACTAATACAGCTATCAGACCAAACAGAAAGCCAGAACGCATACGATTATTTTTGTTCCTGATATCACCGATATCATGAACGGGTTTACTTTCCAGCTTTGACTGATTCGCATCATCAACTAAATCATCTGTTTTTTTCATATCAGTCATTATTCACCTCAACACGTTCTACCGCAGGAGAAGATGTATTCCTCTGGTCGGTTAATACTTTTCCGAAAGATTTATTCACAACACCAACAACGCTGTTTCCATAGCGTAAAACAAATTTGTCATTAACGTTGTGGATAACCATAATTTTATACTTGCCTTTTGTTTCGACATTAAAAGCAAGTGTCTGTTCCTGACCATCTCTTACAGCAAATGGAGCTGGGAATACTTTCCCTGAGTTAAAACCTAAAAAGGTAAATATGCCATTATCATAAGCAAAATCAGGAGCGATACGACGACTGTCATATTTTTCATTGACTCGCATGAAATAATTCCAGTTTTTAGGCGCATCGGCTTTTTCAAAACTTTCAGAAATCAGTTTCTTCTGTCTGAGTTTTTCCTGTTTTTCTTTTGCCAGCCTTACTTCTTCTGCATTCTTTTTCGCTATTTCTGATGGATAGCGGAATTGTACAACATAAGCAGGTTGCGCTTGTTTTTCTTCTGACAGAAGGATTAGATCCAGACTGTAAATCCGCTTTGTTGTTCTGACAAAAAGATTCGTATCCCATTCCTTTTCTGTTGGCTGGAAAACCTTTTTCAGTTTTTCGCCTTCATCGCCTTCCTGTTCCTGAACAACGGGACGCGGATTGATGTAAACAACATTATCATCGGTTGTGATTTCCCATCCGGCAGGAAAACCAGCCTTTGCACTGATAACAGCCTCACCTTCATCAAAAACAACTGATGTGAGAAATCCTGTCTTTGACCGGATAACGGTCGTATTCGCACCGTTATAACTCACAGTCTGCATCCTTGCATCAAATCCAGAAGGTAACGGAGTCGCTGCTGAATACACAAGCCCAGGAAGCAATAAACATGTAGCAATAAATAATTTCTTCATCATTCCCCCCTGACTTCCCGATCTGTCTGGTAACTGGTTACAGTAAAACCGAGAGGATTAAGCTCACGACTGGAACTTTTAACCGACTTTTCTGGTTCAAAACGATATGTCACACGAGCCGTCCAGTATGAAACTGAAACCTGTCCGGTCGTGAAGTTTCTCGTCGTTTTTTTAAAGCGCACAGAGGCCAGTTTATCTGGCGCGGTTGCGTCAGAAATAATATTGGAGATGACCTCAACCGCAACGTAAGAACCGTTATTATGATAAATTTTATCAGGAGCCATATCGCTGTTATACAGACGAAGATAATCGTCCTTTACTGTATTCGAGCTATATAGCTGTACAGTCTCATAATCATACTGAAGAGACGGATAATTATAACCTTCACGTAAAGTAATATACGTGTTTACAAAATACCGCCCAAGTGCTTCAGATTGCAGGATCTTTTCCTGTTTAACCTGAGTAATCAGTTCTGTACGGCCTGTTTTTTCGCCAACAGCCACAATAGCAAGCTCTTTTTCTTTTAATGGCACAAGAACACAAATTGCAGCCCCAAGACATAAGGACAGTAATGATGCTGCCACTGCAACACGCCATGCATTTTTCTTAGACCGTTCATTTTCTGCATAGAGTTGTCTTTCGAAGGATTTAGCTGTCTCAATCTTCTTTTCGATTTTTTCACTCATAACTGATTACCTGGCTGTGGTTAATGGGTTCCAGTTCGCCGGAAACATCAGAAGGAAGGGTATTCCTTGTGGTACATCCGGAAATCTGAAACAGGAAAAACAAAAGAATCACACATCGCATAAATTCACCTTATTAAGCGTTCACGAACACCTTTAAGAGATAAAGGCCAAGATGAAGAAAAAGAATCCCACCAATAAGAAGCAAAAAGCGAAGATCCATACCCTTTCTCCATTTCCCCGCAAGCCCTAAACCAAGTCTTATTCCTGCGAAGCAGGTAAACACTCCTAAAAGAAGGATTAGGACAAAATAAAGTATCATGACAAAATAATGAAGCATGTCACAACCAGCTCTGACTGATTCCACCTAAGACCTTAAATAAGGTAATTCCCGTGATTAAAATAATAAGCTGGGTTATTAGCTTTCTCTTCCTGCTCCATCCGGAGGTGATATGTTTATCAACAAACGTCAGTATCCAGTTCAGGGACATCACATAAAAAAAACGTTTCATTATATTCATGCGGCATTCCTCGCTCGTGCTTTTTCCAGGGATGCAAGTCTTCTCGCCTTCATCCCCAAAGCACCTGTCGGAGCCAGCGCCTGATATCCCTTTTCACCCGCCCATTCAGCGGCTGTTCGCGCACCACGCCCCATCAGATTCCCTGCTTTCCCTGATAAAGAATTCATGCCCGTTCTTCCGGCCATCCCTAAGCCAAAACCTAAACCAGCACGACCGCCAAGCATCAGAGACTTACCAGTAGCCATACCAGCAGCGCCCAGCCCCATCATGGCGGCGCCCTGAACAGCACCTTCAACACCTGCACCCGCTAACTGGACAGCAAAACTTTTAGCTATAAGAACCAATAAAGCGCCCAACAATCCGGCTAAAAATCCCATTGCACTTACGGTCATAACATTACTATTGGGGGTTGCATTAGATACTTGTTGCAATATATCCCCCTGAAAATCCATAGCTATCCGAATTACTAAACTGGCAAATAGCACAGTCAGGATGCTAGAAAATAGAGATTGCAACCAGTTATTAAACATAACTCTAATAAAACCAAACATCAGACAGAAAATAAATATTGGCGCTGTTATAATAAGGAATTTCATAGTAATATCGGCAGTTAAAAACACAACAGCACTAATTGTCATTAAAATAAGTGATCCAGCCCAAACAAGCGTCATACCTAATGCGCCAGCCAAAGGAATGAAATCAGTATCTTTTTGATATACCTTTTCCGCAAGATTTTGTGTTTTCTCCCATAAGTTATCTAAGGTTTGCCATGCGCTAACTCCGCCAGAAAGCCCATCTTTCATGCCTTGCAATGCATTGGTTGCCGCAGTCAAATATCCATCTGCATTTGTTATAAACATGATTATGATTGCAAATTTTGATAAATCCCAAACTAAATCCTGCATCGGAGTCTGAGTTTTACTGGCGAGTATTTGATAGCCTTTCCATAGTACATATAACGTAACAGATACTGTCACTAATGACATTATATCTTGAGTGAATTGACTTTGATAAGTAGCTCCAACCTTATCAATTGCTTCCATAACGGTTGTGTTATATTTAACAAAGAATGACATACCTTTTCCTTCATTGAATCGTAGGTATTGGTGCGTTCATCTGTTGTTGCTTATATTCAGCCCTTTGTTGTTCTTTCAACATCGCCGTGTCAGCCTGATTTTTGCTATTCCAGACATCATACTGCATTTTTATCGCCTGCATTTTTAACGACTGCGCCTGTAATGCGTTAGCCAAATCCTGGGATTCTTTCATATCCTTTGAAGCCTCAATTCGGGTACTTAAACTCTGAATCTGAGACATTGCACTTGATAACTGCTTATTGATCTCATTTCCTTGTTCAATACTGGCAGCCGTTGACACAATCCGTGCTTTACAGAGATTATCATTGCGTTCATAGCCTGTATTGCACATATCGAAGGCTCCATACTTGCTGAACAGATTTTTGGCCTGGCTGCTTAATGCGCCTTCGGGATTACTGGTAAAATCAGAAATATAACTGTTCCCCTGCTTATAAATATTTGTCAGTTCTGATTGCAGATTACTTAGTTCATTTGTGAATGCCGCAATATTCCTTATACCTGTTGCCGTGGCTAACTGGTCTTTATATGCCTGAATCTGACTCTGATAATGTTGCGCAGTTTCAGACCATTGTTTGAGTCGTTCTGTCCATCTTGCGGCTTCAACAGCCCATTCCGGACTGGCATCAACAGCAACCGGAATACCTGCGCTGCTATAAAATGAAGCCGTCAATAATGATATCAGCAGAAATGTTTTTATACGTTTCATAAATTCACCTGTCAGATTGCCCGTTCGAGATATTCAGGAACCCAGTCATCAGGCTCCATTCCTTCATGATAAATACTTTCAAAAATTTCCAGATTATCTGCACTGGCAGACAATATTTTCAGATATCCACCAAGTCCCGATAAATCGAGTGTCGCAAGTGCTGAAAATGATTTTCCATCCCCCTTTTTAAGACTGCTCTTTTTAATCAGGAACTGTCTCGATATTGGATCAAGATTTTTAACAATATTAAATTCTTCTGGTGTCAGCTTAAGCCCTTCCACATAATCATTGTAATCGGCATCAGGGTTAGCCAGATAAATACTGGTGCTGCATACTTCAACCACAGCCCGTGAAATCTTATTCTTCAGTATTTCATCCGGAGACTGAGTTGCCGGAATAACCAGCCCGTTCAGCTTACGAATTGTTTTCAGCTTGTTATAGACAAAATCGCTGAATGCTTCATCCTGTAGCCATTTCCAGAACTCATCCAGGAAAATAACAAGACGCCGACCGTCAAGAAGCTGCGTAATGCGATACAGCAGATAGAAAGTAATTGGTGCACAAACCATCGGATCATCAAGAAACTCAGTGCCATCAATGCCAAAATTATTGACATGCTGAATATTGAATGTGTCTTTAGCATTATCAAAAACCCAGCCATGAGCCTGACCATTAGCCCATTGGGACAAACGAAGGATAATCCCGTTCTCCTGCTCATCCCGATCATCTCTCTGCATAAGATGCTCAAGCATTCGGGTAATACCATATTCCCGCATTTCGCCAGGAGGAAAATCCATCACAGCATCAACACTTTCGCTAATAAGCAATCTTTCTCTTGTCGATAATCTTTCACCATTTCTGGTACACAGAATCTCCATTAGTTGCTTGACAAAAATACGGTTACGCTTTGTTGCCTCCAGAGCAAAAGGATTCCATCCTGTCGGCTCACCGCTTTTTACGGTGTAATATTCCCCACCAAGCATTCGGATACATAATTCAGCCCCTCTGTCCTTATCAAGAAAGACACACGTTAACTTTTTATTTTTTGCAGAATCGGCAAATGTTTCGGGGTTATTGTATTTCTGTAATGAACAGGCAAGATATGACAGAAACATTGTCTTACCTGAACCCGCCGTTCCTATAACTTTAGTATTAGCAAGATTCTTTTCACCTGTTTCATCTTTAAACAGTACTGAGTTATGTAAATTCAGATAATACGCCTGTTTGCTTGGTGTTTTGAGAATAGCAACCGCTTCTGTCCAGCAGTTTTTATCGCGTTTCCCCTGGTAGAAATTATGGAATGATGCCAGTTCGACAAAATTTACATTCGATACCGGAGATAAACGCGGCCTTAAATGAAAAACCGCCGGAAGCTGGGCAAAATATGCCGCTGGCAGTGACATGGTTGACAATGCCGGAATAATACCCAGGTCAGTAAAGTCTGCCGTAATTTTACTTACAGATTCGTCAAGCTCCCTGATACTGTCCGCCATTACCATTAGCGTGAAATGGTAGTAACCAAAGGATATATCACCGGACACAATATCATTTTTTGCCTTTTCCAGTTCCTGCAATTGAGTAACCGCATCATCTTCTGTGCTCTTTAACTGTTTTTCCGCACGTTTAATGGTACTCAATGCTTCTGATTTGCTCATGGATGTATATGAATGCGTAATAATATAGTCAGCATCAGAATACTGGAGCACATCAAAAACACCGGATGCAGTCTCGCTACAGAAATCTTTAATCTCAATAGAACGAAAGAATCTATTTCCATCAATGCGGCATATCTGTCCGGTATCATGATTAAAAAATACATCCACTCCACCAAGAACGTTATACACCGGAGAATCAGTTACTCTGATTTTTTGCAACTTCCCTGTCAGAAGATAATTATAGAATGACAGTTGAGAAGAAAATACCTTTCCGTTCTCCTCATACATACCAAGAAGTTTACAGGTAAATTTATCAAGAGCGCCAGAGAATGTATTAATCATTTCATTCATTCTCTTCACATGAATGTTAATATCATCTTTCTTTTCTTTAATACTTTTTTTGCGTTTTTCCAGTTTTTCTACACGCCCGTCTGGTCTGTAGATCAGCGTAAAGTAAAGAGTGTTCCCCTTGAATTTATTTTTCTTCATCGAACCATAATAACAATCTGATATTATATCAGCATATTTATTACCTGATTTTGTGGTAAAGGCATCATAAAAACTCGCCCTGCATGAATGGTTATAAAATGAAACGGGCAGTCCGGAAAATGAACGAACAAGAGTGGCAACCTGTGAGTCAATAGTTTCTAACATCTCCACAGAGATTGACTCAAAGTTAATCCCCATCAGTTGCCATGTCGCTACATAATCACCGTTTTTTGTTTTGACGATGTTTTTATCAACGTGGCTTGAATATGGGATATATTTACCAGTAGTGATTCGCTCATTCAGTTTCATGGCATTAACAAACTCATCAATTTCAACAGCTTCATATTGTCCGGAGAGGAACGCTCGTGCGCCAAAAAAACGATTACACACTGAGTTTCCGAGCATTTTCAGCTTAAGAAAGTAAAGATTAAAAATGTGGTCGTCCTGCTTAGTTATCATTCTGAGAATAAAAACTGCGACAGGAATAGCCAGCCAGATCAGCTTGCTGATATAAACCCCCGCCAGAAATAACGCCCCTGCAACCACAGTAAGAGGGACGACAGGAACACCCACATACATAGCAGGGCGTGTCATCGCTTTATAAAGTGTAGACATACTATCGTCCCCGCTTTATTAGTTAACCATCATTGATGCAACTTCAGCCGCACTGGCAATAACAACCGCACCGATGATAATGGGAGCACATTCACGAAGTGTGCTTCCACCGAACAGAATCTTGTAGCCCACCCACAGACAGGCAATAGTCACTGTTACCAGTGAAAGGCCACCAAGCCCTGTTTTGACCTTTTCCAGCAGCGTTTCCGCTTTTGAAAATCCATCTGCAAAAGCTGGTGATGCAACTGTTGCCCCGGCGACTGCCATAACTACCTTATTTTTACGCTGCATTACAGCAGTGACAGATGAACTGATACGATTACATACTGATTTCTTAAATGACATTTTATAAGTCCTGTTAATTAATAACTTTTGTTGGATGTGAGTTATCAACAAAAGCAGATTTCAGAATGGTTTCGGGCCAGATAACTGACGCATTGTGTGAACGATTTTTTCTCTGTTCTCCCCCGTTGCTTCTTGTACCTGGTACAACATATTTTTTTTCGTTCCCTGTATAACCAATTCGCTCAACATAACTTGTATTATTAAATTCTTTTTCTTTTCGCTTACCGTTACTAAAATTTCCTGTATAGTAACAACTAAGCGCATTCTCCAGGCTCCTCCCTCGTTTATAACAATCCACGATAATCTTTTCGAAAACAGACAAGTTTTCACACGGATCAAGGAGTTTTTCTGCGGACGTGGAATAAAAAGAAAAATTACTGCTGGTAATCTGCATCAATCCGACAGAATAACGTCTTTTTCTGTTTTCAATTTCTCTGATAACTGTAAGAGCTTCCTCCTTACTTTTGGGCATATGACTGATAACACTTTTGCCATAGCTACCGCGTTCCCTTTCAGGAATAATTTCAGCCACAGCATAAGGATTGAAGCCACTCTCGACCCGTGCAATATCATTTATCGTATCCGGATGAACTGACGCCGCACACAGCAACAAGGCTGGGAATAAAGACGCCATAGCTAACGCTCCATATATCCATCAATACGCATACTCTGCATTAATAAGTAAATAATTTGCTTCCTCTTACTAAGCAAAGATGTTTTCGTTTTCTCTTCGATAAATGCATTCAACCTGGGATCGAGTTTTATTGTGACATAAACCCCTTTTTCCGATGACTTATCTGGTTTCTCCTTCATTTAATCAATCCACTATAAGTGTGTTTTGGATTTGTTTTAGATGCGAATAGGATTATCAAAACAAGGAGGTTATACAACTACAAAAACTTTAGTAGACATATATTACAAATCATGATGACAAAAAAGCCGACCTAGTGGTCGGCTATAATTTAGTATCAACACCTGTCTGGGTTGTATCTTTTAATTAATTTGAGGCACAGGCGCATCTTGTTGCTGATTCTTGTACAACGCGGTCTTGGCGTTTTTACAATTATCCGACGCATCGCCGGACTTCTTACACTCTTCAACCTTCGAGATCGCTTCCTCCGGATGATTTCGCCACCAATCAACGGTCTTGATTTCCTCACCACATCCACTCAATGCAATTGAGAACAAAACCAAAGAAAGAATTTTTACTTTTTTTATATAACTCATAATGTTATGACTCCCTTGTTAAGACGATTGCCATCATCCTAAGAAACGCAATTGTGCGGACTCCTGCCAGAGTTGCACTACCTACAGCTCTTTTTACCAAATTCAGATGATACATAACACCATCAGTCGTTATCCCTTTTTCTGACGCAATTTCTTCGACTGTGCAACCAATTACATACATCACTGCAATATCTTTCTGTCGTTCAGTTAACTGAACCTCCGGAAAGATTTGATGAAGTTGCGAAATGCGTATAGCATCATGCTCAGTCATGATAACCTCCCATATAGGTTGTTGTGATTAGCAGGTGAGCAAAGTAGCCGCTTTGTTCACCTGCGCCGAAATCAAATTAAAATCCCAGGCCTTTCCAGTTCCTCTCTTGCTGTATTCTTAGTTTTTTATGTTCTTCTGAATCCTTTGTAAACCCGTGTTCAAGAGCAAACCCGATATTGTGACCTTGCTCATGTTTTCTGGATAGCTGCTTTTTAACGTCGCTCTCTTCCGGCTGCCTGGTTTCACGCTCATGAACCTGACGTTCTCTGTTCCGCTCAAGGGCAATATTTTCAATCTGCCAGTTATTGCGATGCGTTTCCCTGTAGCCTGCAACAGTTCCATCATCATTAAACATCGGACTACGTACAAGCGTAGGAGCCAGTTTTTTAACTTTGATAAGCGTTCCTGGCTGGAGCTTTTCAGACTCGAAATGATTTTTCAGGTCTTTACCCCAAATCGTAACCTGTTTTCCACCTTTTAAAGTTTCATAAGTGAGGAAAGGTGTTCGTTTTTCCCCAGCCTTATTCTGATATGAAGTCTCCCCAAAATCCACAACCTTGTAAACATTCCGGAGTCTTTTCGGATTTTCAGCCTGTAATCGCTCAATCTCCCGTTTACGTTCGGGATCTTTTTTCCAGGTAGCAGTAACATCATATCCCATACCTTTCAGTTTTCTATGAAAACCGTTTCTGAACTTCCTGGTTTCAGATTTAGTAAGTCTTAATCTTCTTCCTGTTTCTTCATCACGAAGTTTAATATTAACATGTACATGAGGATGATCTTCTTTATCATCATGGTATACGGCAACGAAAGCATGGTTTGGATAAGTCTCTTTAAGAAATTCTACCGTAGCTTTCAGAGCGTCTTCCCTGCTTACTCCAGCTTCTGGTGGTGGTGAAAAGACCATGTTTTTCACATGATCGATGTTTTCTCCACGATATGTCCGGGAGTAATCATTTCCTTTAGATAAAGTTGAAGTAAACTCCCTGTTAAAGTCTTCTCCTTTCCCTGTTTGCTCTGAACCTTTTCCATCATAACAGTAAGCCTCAAGTTCACCATTACGGGTAATGTAATCAATACCGTTTTTGATGCCTGCGGCTGTTTTACCTGAGCCAGTGATTTTAAAAGTGACTTCTTTTGTTGGCGTCCAGGTATATGCTTTCTTGTCCGCACCATGTCTGACTTTATGATTAAAAGCCGATTTACTGGCATGTATATGTCTTCCCGATAACTTAGGAGATTTCGGATCACGCCCAGTCCCTTTAGCGCGTTTAATACGGTATTCCTGTTCTACATACACACCCATAAATCACCCAAATCTGTTAACAACACTCTTGGTTAACGTTTCAAGTTTTGAATCAATTTGCTTACACAGTTCAATCACTTCAATAACGTCTTTTCTGAAATCTGGATCGTTAACCGTACAGAATCTTTCACCTTTTATGATAAAATGAATGTTGCGACCAACACGATCTACAGCAGTTGATAGTTTTTTAAGTTCCTTAACTTCATCAGGGTAAAGACAGACTTCATTCTTTAACAAAGACTGACGCACACGAATAGCAATTTCTCTGCTCATGCTCATGCCGTGAAGGGCAGCATTACGTTTAACAAGTTCTATTTCATGAGGGTATAAACAGGTTTTAACAGCCTTTGATGATTCATTGCTGACAGGTATATTTGATGGTTGAACATCAACATTAAGCACATTATGCCTGGCAAATGTATTGATGCTGGTAAACCCACTTGATATAGCGTTATGCTCTGCAAGTTTTAACTCATCATCACTAAGTCTGAACGCTATCATCTTCATAACTCACCCCAACAGAGCCTGCGGCAGGCACAGGCAAAAACATCGTTTTTGGACAATCATGGATAAAATGTTAACATTTTGACCATGATTGTCTATCCTGCATTGATTGTACCATATGTGGCACTGTGCCTGGCTATAAAATCGTCGCTGCATATGTCCAGATTTCGTTGCTGAAAGGTTCTTTCGTCTTCGACCATCTGGCAAACGTATAGCTGAAAGATTTGTGAAAGAAAAAACAGGCCTGGCAGGGCTGGGAATTGTTACGGCTGAAGCCGTAACGCTTTTTAAGTCCTCGCTGCGCTGCGGGGCTTCCGGCGCAAAGCGCCTCCCATGCCCTTACAGGGCATAAAAAACAAGGGCAATTAAGCCCCTGCGCGATGATTGCTGACTTCTTTTTCCAGAGCCTTATTAACAAAGGCATTCAACGATAAATCTTCTTCCATCGCCATTTCTGCTACCCGACGATGCAGTTCTGGATCAAGCCTGACGTTAAACACACCTTTAAACGGGGTATCAGGTTCCTTTCCATCCTCCACACAAGACTGTAAATACAGATCAACAGATGTTTTAAACTCCTGTTCCAATTCAGCTAATGTAGAAGCCTCATAAGTTACCAGGTCCCGAATAAACGCCAGTTTTCCATACAGGACATTATTTTCAAAATCGGGTTCAACCGTGCCTAAATATCCTTTATATTTTAAATGTTTCATAATAATCCAGCCTCTTTCAGATTCTGTTTAATTGCTTTCAGCGTACCACCTTTGATATAACTTTCCGGATGTGGACGATGCATTAATATGGTGTGATTGATTTCAGCATTGAAAAACCGCACTCTTGACCCCTGCATTTCCTTTTTGACATATCCCAAAGAGGAAAACAAAACGACCAGTTCATCCCATTCAAACGTTTTTTTACTGTTTAAAAACTTTGCCTGTAGCTTATCTGTTTTCCCCATAAATCCATCCCCTATAGATATGCAACTAATTATAGTTACACATGGCATTTTTGTCAAAAAATACAAAGGGGCAGAAAGCCCCTTTTTTTATTTAAAACATTTCATACCCTTGCAAGTAGTTTAACCACCACCGGAATTGATCCCATTCACTAAATTTCATTGCCGGAATTCTGGTTTCCCAGCCTTTGACAAGGGAATCAGCAAGCTGTACTATCTGCTGCGTTGACATTTAAAAACCTCATTCAGTTTTGATTGTCGATAACGTGATCAGGTTGGTGGAACAACCTGATCACACCTTGAATAGTCAGTCATTACCCTCCTTCTTTTCTATAGTTACTGTGTATCCGTAAAGAGTCAAAATGCGATAAGCATCCAACGCCTCACGCTCACTTTTAAATGTTCTGACTTCGTGTAATCCATTACCTTTATCAAGGGATACACAAAACTCATAATCTTCTTCTACTTCGATCTTTTTAATTAATTTATCAAGTTCGGCTAATGTTCGTTTTGGGTCAAAAAGAAATGTGCATTGTACAATGGCGTTTAAATCTTCCCGATCAAGCTCTAACAGAGCATCATTATAAGCAGCTTTAAAACAGCGATTATTACGCAGATCAGATGCAAACTGCATTGCGGCTTGTTTTAACGTTTTCATGAATTACCCTTGCATTGATGTTAATAGACAATTTCAGAATCAATATTGAAATTTCCAGAAAATGCAGGGTTCCCTCCCCTGCATTTATAATGCTTAACGAAGGCACTCAATAAAATCTTTAAAACTCAAGCATTCATCGCCATCTTTTAACGACTCAAAATATTTTTCATATTCGTCCCTGTAGAAAAGGACTAAATCAACATCACTCTGCTTAAGTTCGCCAAACTGAGGAACAATTCCGGTTTTATAGTCACGAATTTTATTGTTATCAGTAAATATGACAACATACTGTTGTCCCGTATCCTTATGCATAAGGATAATAGTGCAAAGCGTTACTCGTTCGAATGTGAAAACATGATTAGTGGTTGAAGTAAAAACAGATGAGCATTTCATTTTAAATCTCCTGCCCTGCTGGGCTATTGTGAGAGGGGCCATTCCCCTTTCGATGAAACAATCATACGACTTTTAGGTCGTACTTGCAAGTGTTCTCCCGTTTTTTTACTCAATAAGTGATTGTTATCACGTTTTTTAATCCGCGTAAGCGGATGGAAGGGGCGAACGAAAATACCAGGGCAGCACAGGAGCCACATCGCCCCGAAGCGCGGCGCAGCCGCTGACGAACGTACCAGGGTGCACAGGCCATCCCTTCACCCTGCAAAGCCCAACTGACCAGCAGGCCATGATTATGCTGATTTGCGCCGCAGAATGCCGCAGTTAGCGCGAGCGCAAGCGAGTTTACCCCGCCCTGGTGCATTGCAGCATGGCGGGGCGCTGTACTGCGCGTGTGAGCGTCAGCGAGCTACGGGCACAACTCCAGGTACTAATATAAAACCATCACAGGTCATTTTATTTTGACTCCCTTTTGCAGAGCACGTATTCAGGATGTTCTCCTGCAAGTAACAAAAGAAACTCAAACTCAACCAGTGACAGACTTTGACTGTTTTGAGTATTAACTTCCTCTTTTTTCTGCCAGGTTCTTAGCCCAACACCATAAATATGACTGCATTCCTTTTGTGTTAATCCTGCTTTTAAACGTAATTTTTTTACATTTTCAGGTGTATTATCAGGTTTCATTTAACATAAACTCCTTAATTAAATTCTTAACTGGCGTCTCATCGTCTTCCCTTAATCCGGCACACGTAAAATCAATATGTTGTAATTCATTCTCATTCAGTACGGCATCATACAATGTAATTTTCGTAGTTTTGTTCCCGATTTTAACATTTGTTCTGGCTTTTATCCTTTTTGTAAGCCTGTAATTGTCACCTTCTTTTTCAAGAAAATAAGTCACATCGCCTTTATTTTTTCTCATAACTGTTTCAAATACCCTGTAATTTTAACAAGTTGATCTATACTCAAGCCCCGAATCTGTAAATCATAACTGTCGCCCTGTTCGGTGACTTTACCGTTCAATCCGTTTTCAGCTCTAAAGCCTGTCAATGCCCCATACCAGCTTTCAAGCTGGACAAGTTGCGATAACATACCTTTCAGGATCAGAATTTCGTCCTTTTTTTCCACCTGGTGTTTCTCATACTCAATCGCCTGTAACACCTCCTGCGAAGCATTTACCAGAATTTTTCGCTCGATATCGGCTGCAATATCAACGGGATTCCGTTTTCTGGATAACGTGCAAACATGATGCGGACTACGCCAGGAGCGACTATCCACACTCCCCACAACAGAAAACCGGTCTTTTTCCATCCGAATATGCACAGAGTAATTTTTAAACTGCGGTGACGTCAGTTTTATACGAGACGAACAATCATCAAGTTTGTTCACGCGCCAGCCGTTCCCCAGGATACGGCAGACAACTTCAAAGACAGGGTGATATTGTTCAAAAAAAGAGTTCATCTGTTTCCCTTTTTGCTACGTGGCTGCTGTTCCCGTCTTTTTGGGTTCGATGCCCCAAAAGACGGGTTGGCTATAATATCGGGGGCTTCTCGCCCCCGTTCTGGTTACGCTCTGGTTTCCACGCGTTGCCACCCTGTCGCCCTGCGCTGTCCGGTTGTACCGTATTTTGCGCGGATTTCTTCTATCGTGTGTTCTTCACGATTCCAGTAACTTTTATGTTCGTCTGGACGATAAAACCATTGTTTTTTCTTTGCCGCCCATTTACACCCGATTTCTTTTAAAGTTTCCTTATGTGTAATGGTTTCTCCACTAATCCAGACCCAGTTACCTATCACTTCAAATACCAGACCAGATAAACCAGAAAGAACGTTTAATACTTTTTCCAGGTCATCACCGTAATTATATCGTGCATGTTCATCAGTGCTCTGGAACTGATTTATTTTATCAATATTTGCCATCAATACATCAAAAGCTGCATTTACCGCTTTCATCAGTTCAGCCCCTAACGGGTTACGATCTGGATGATATTTTAAAGCGGCTTTTCTGTATGCTGCTTTGATATCTTTTTCAGTTAATTCGCCGGATAATCCAAAAACGTTTAATGCTTCCTGGATATTCATTTTTTTAATCTCCTGCCCTGCTGGGCTATTGTGAGAGGGGCCATTCCCCTTTCGATGAAACAATCATACGACTTTTAGGTCGTACTTGCAAGTGTTCTCCCGTTTTTTTACTCAATAAGTGATTGTTATCACGTTTTTTAATCCGCGTAAGCGGATGGAAGGGGCGAACGAAAATACCAGGGCAGCACAGGAGCCACATCGCCCCGAAGCGCGGCGCAGCCGCTGACGAACGTACCAGGGTGCACAGGCCATCCCTTCACCCTGCAAAGCCCAACTGACCAGCAGGCCATGATTATGCTGATTTGCGCCGCAGAATGCCGCAGTTAGCGCGAGCGCAAGCGAGTTTACCCCGCCCTGGTGCATTGCAGCATGGCGGGGCGCTGTACTGCGCGTGTGAGCGTCAGCGAGCTACGGGCGCAATGCAGGAGAACTAACAGAACCTCCCTAAAACGCTCTGAATCGCATTTTAAGCGATTTTTTTCATTTCGCATGGTTTTCCTCATGGTTGTATCGAACGAAGCGGCAGAGCGCGATTCAGGGCTTCTTAGTGGAAGATCCAAAAAGGATCAAATAACGGATCATATGATCTGAATCTCTCTGGTTTTGAGAAAGGAGATACCGCTCGCCGCAGCCGAACGGCAGGAGCGTAGCGACTGAGTGAGCGAGGAAGCGGAATTTTTGCGATGTGACATTAGAATCAGTACGCACGAATATTATATTTATTTCAATAACTTAAAGTTAACTAGGGACAAATTTATGGTCTTGAAAATTGAGATTCATAAGGCATCAAATATTTTTTTGATGATTTTAACTTATTGAAAGTTATGAGTTTTAATGATTGATGATGTTTGTTTTAGCTTGCGGGTAATAATCATCGGGGGACAGATTTATGGTAAGGAACCATCATCGTTGCTGGTTTTGTTGAGTTATCCACAGTTCCTGAATATTCGCACGCATTAAAAGCCTTATCTTTTCTTGTTTTTCTTAAAAACTTAAAAACTTAGAGTCGTTCTAATTCATTGATTTTAAGCATGTTTTTTGTATAAACATGATAACTTCCTCGGTTAAACATGATAACTTCCTCGGTTAAACATGAGAGCTTCCTCGGTTAAACATGATAACTTCCTCGGTTAAACATGATAACTTCCTCGGTTAAACATGAGAGCTTCCTCGGTGATATCCACAAAATGTGTCATAAGAATACTAATTCGTTGTTCTTTCTGGTGAATCTATTTTGAATCTGTTGTTAATCTGCCTTGAATCCAGTGTGGATTTTGAGCATGGATTACCTTTGTGAGATAAATCACAGATATGAAACATGAGAAGATACTCGGTTAAACATGATATCGATTGTATTGTAATATCATGTTTCTGGTGTTAAAGTCTGATTATCAAGAGTGTTGGAACAATGAGAATGACGACAAATAAGACTTCCCTTTCTCGCTTAACAAAAGTGAGACATCGAAATGAATTGAATTCAACGCTGTCAACATTGCCTATGGCTGCTAAAAAAGTCTTATTTTTAGCCATGTGCCAGATAAACTCTAAAAATGAATTCGATGATGATCACATATTTTATGTGACAGTTGCCGATTACATTAAATGGGTTCAGGTTAAGCCTGATGCGGCTTATCTTGCTTTGAGGGATGGCTCTAATATATTAGATACGACGCTTCTTAAGCTGAAACATGATGAAATATTAGAACTGAGTAGTGATTTGGGATTTAAGTTCACTAAAAGTAATGTACCTGATTCAATGAATTTGAGTCTGACTGTTTTTTCTACTTATTACAGGAATGAAGGTAGAGTGGGGATCAAGTTTACAAAAGAAGCGAAAAGATTTTTATGTAAACTTATTGGTGAAGAAAAACGTTATACAACGCAAGTTTTATTATCTGTTGTTCGACTGACAAGTGTTAATGCTGCATCACTATATCAACTCATTCGTAAAATATATAGTAATAATTCTCGCGCGAATAGTTTTGAAATGACAATAGATGAACTTAAAGATGAATTGAATCTTTATACAATAGGGGCGGGGGGGGTGAAGGATTATAAGTATCCAGATTATCCTGCTTTTAAGAGAGATGTTCTTAATAAATCAGTAAAAGAAATCATGAAACATACGGAAGTAAAGAACTTAAGTTTCGTAGTTTCAGAAAAAATTGGGAGAAAAGTTTATAAATTAAAGTTCTCTTATACAATTGGTTATGAGGGCGATACCAGGGAAGACTCAGAGTTTACTAATATGTTTGATAAAATGTACCCACCTGAAAATTGAGGTCATAACAATATGAAGGATAATATCGTAGATTTTCAAAGAATCAGGGACAGCATGACTGATCATTCAACTGATGTTGCAAATGATGCCGTTTATTCTGACAAAAAGAAAATATCCAGGTTCTTTTATCTGCTGACACCTGTCAGATACCTTCTGGCTGCTTCCCTTTATCTGGTTGTTGTTATTCCATTGGGGATTCTTGCGGGATTTCGTTTCTTGTTGCAGTTTTTAGGCGGTATCGCAGTGATGGGTTTAACTATCGCTTGGTACATGGGTGCAGATGTCAGTGGTTACGTTGTTCTTGCTGCATGGATCGCCTTAACTGTTTGTGGTTGCGCAGAGCAGATTTTTGAATGGTGGATCGAAAGCCGTTTTGCGTTCCGTCTTTTTGGTATCGGGAGAACGCCGGAAGAATGAGCGCCGATCTTACAGACAGTAAAGAACAATGCAGGATAGACAATTATGGTCAAAATGTTAACATTTTATCCATGATTGTCCAAAAACGATGTTTTTGCCTGTGCCTGCCGCAGGCTCTTTTAAAAGGAATATGAAATGATATTTAACCGTAATAAAAAACGAGATGAACAACAGAATTTTTCTGTTGTTTTGCCATCAGCTGAAAATGTATTCTCTGATTTTATTAAGAACAATCCAGCTTTGACAACCAATGCTTTTACAGCCATTGGGGAGGTTGGTTGTTTTACTAAAGTACCCTTACTCTCAAATAAGGAATCAGAGTTTTTAGGCATTCTTTCACGTAATATTATACCTGATTATTCCGTTTTTCCCAAAATACGGCTCATTGAATTTGTTCGTCCTCATGGTAGCGAGGACGCTGTAAAAGATTTAATCCGTGAAGTGCAGAATATAACCTGTGATTTTGTCCTGAAATCATATGATGAAACAGTCTTGGCTGTTATCCAGTTTGGTGAAACCGCAACCGTCAGACAGCAAAAGAAAAAACTGATTATCCAGCGCGTGTGTGCTATGACAGGAATTTCTTTTTTCGAATTTAAAAACACTGTCGATATGATGGGGAGCGAAGATTTTTGTCAGTTCCTGCGGGATGATGAAGAGTAATTAAAAATAAGCCCACATATTTGCGGGCTTAACAGGCTCTTTATTAGTACTTGCTGCATTTGTGATTACTGGCAACACAGTTTTCACTGGGCAGTTTTTGCGGTCGCTTTTAATTATGGTTAGTGGAACTCAGACAGGTAACTCGACCTCTTTACATATTAATAATTGATAGTTTTACCTGGCTTCCTTCAACATTTATTTTGTTGAGGAATTTATTTAAATACGCAATATCTGGAGTGGAACCGCATATTTTCATCAATTCTTGACCGATAGGCGTAAGTAAAGCCGTTCCTATTGGTAGTTTCCAGGTTGATGAATCATCGCTTTGAAACTCAACTGAAAAAACCGTTCCGTAATAACCGATACGACCGTTTTTACTTTTAAAGGTTAAACTATAACCAATGCCTTGTTGAATAACGCCTAAGGAGTCTAAAACCGAAAGTTTATCGAAAGTTATACCTTCAGTATCTCCATTCTCATCGGTAAATAAAATTGGAGTGAGTTTGTTTGCCTGCCAAACAAACTTTCCAAAATAAGTAATAAGGTTCGCTTCTTCTTTGCTTATAGTGGATAATAGTTTTAAGGTTCTACGACTAAACGAACCTTTTGACTTTGCTTCTTCGGATAAAATTCTTCCCCAAAGCATTTGCATTTGTTCGTCACTAATATCCTCACACTCCCTGAAGAAAGCCTCTATCCAATCTTCGTCAATATCAGAAACATTATCACTCTCAGATAGACTTTGTGCTGCTTGCATTGTTATATTTTCAATGTTTTCCTGTCGTTTCGTTTCACGTTTGAGAAAACGCTCAACTGCCCGTTTTTCTATTCCCTCAAGCTCTAACCTAGAAATTAGCTCTGTGCGTTTAGCTTCAGCTTCAGCCTTCGCTTTTTTCCTGATTCTTGTAGGTTCATAAAGCACACCAATAGCATCACTTATTTTTTCAATAAGTTTTGTTCCTGGTTCTGATAATCCTGATAAACTTAAATCGATAAGGCTCATCTAGTGCTCCTAAATACCCGTGCAACAACTGTACAAGGGTATTTTATTGCAAGAGTAACTAAAAATGAATCACAACTACATTTAAAAGTGATGAAGTTAGTACATTCAGATAAGTATCTAAAAGAAAATGATAAAGAGTTTATTGGGCCACTTGCTATGATTAATCATTTCTGTCAGCTCTGAACCACAAATTAATGAGTTCGTTTTCGTCCAGATCCTGATAAGCCAGTAATGCTGCTTTGATTATTTTTGTCTTGGGACGATGCAGTCTTTTTGATTCGTTATCAATGAATTCAAGCAATTCATTCGGTATGCGGAATGAAGCCAGTTTTGTTTTGTTCTCTGTGGGGCGTTTTCCTGCGTCCTGAACAAATTTTGTGGCGTTCACTTCCTGGTTTTGTTCTAGTTCTGGTAGTTCCAGCTTTGCCATGATGTACCTTCTAATCTGATTGTTTCACACTAATGTATATCATGATGATGTACATTAGTGTATGTCACTATGATTTACAGTTCCAGTTCTTTCAGCAAGAGTTCGATTTGTGCTTTTGCCTGGCTGGCACCGCTAACATTACTTTTTAACTCGTGAACCCCCATTCCCTGATTCATTGCTCTTACAAAGGCCCGGAGAAAAGAAACCGTGCTTTTCATTGGTTTAAGCCAGTAATCATGGCTGTTGAGAGAGTCTCTTAATTCTTGTTGTTCACTGAACGTATTTGGCTGGCATTTATACAGGAGCACATGTGCAGCCAGCCTGGGATTTATTTTTTGCGCATCCCTGACAATTTTTGTCACAGTCTGAAGACTGTCTGCTTCCACCTGGGCAAGCGGGTCGATCGGGACAATCACAATGTCTGCAACTTTTAGTGCAGTTCTGAACTCCGTGCTGTCATATCCGGCAGTATCTATAATGAGGATTTCTGCTACATCCGCCATTTTTGTTATTTTGGCACTGATGTCGCCATAGGCTTCATTTAATGCGACGGGCGGTAATCCGGCCTGTTCTCTGCGTTTATTCCATTTTTTGGTCGAGCCATTCAGGTCTGTTTCAACAAGCCCCGTTCTCTTTCCCTGTTGTGAGAGGCAAACAGTTAAGTTGGTTGCCAGATGTGATTTACCTGTACCGCCTTTATCACCACCGATTACGATAATCATAGTACCCCTTGTATGTCACAGTGATTTACTCATGTGTATTTCTATGTGATGTACGCATGCGTATGTCACATGGACATACTATAGTGTATGTCACAATGAATTACAATGATGTACATCATGAAGAAATACATTATTGTATGTCAGTGTGATGTACCCGTTGGTTGGTCACTTGAAAGCAAAAGTGACAGTGTTACTTTCGGTATCCTCCCTTGCTGCGAAACCTTGTGGCAATACAGCAATGAGTATGTTTAGTTACAACATTCAAAATTAAGCGATTAGATTCCGCCCGTACGGGCGGGGCGCGCCACTTTCTGTAGTGGGGAGGGGCAGGGAGGTTATGTTTGCTGGATGAGCGGAGGATGGAATGAACTATTAGAATGTTGTAACTAAAGGGTATCCCAATTAAAGGCCACTTACGCGGCCTTTGTCTGTCGGTTCTTCGGTCTGGTGACATACCACGATAAACATCCCACAGCAACACTCATAAGCATTCCGGATAAGCGATCATCGATGCCAGGAAACAGGCAACCGACAAACATCGCAACAGGGAAAGGAAGAAGTAAACAGCGCCCCAAAATGCTCATAAAATCCATAAATCCTCCTTTTTTGTTAAAGGGCAGGAAGCGGTTCACTTCCTGCCCTTAGTTACGTTTCCGTTGTCATCAATCGATGAATTGGCGGATCAGTTCCAGAACTGCAATCAGCGCGTTTGCAACGGCGACCACAGCTCTGAGAACGATGATTAACATATTAATCATCCGTTTCTCCAGTAAAACTGGAGGAAATCACCGTTGCTTGCTCATACACTGCCTGTCACAACGGCTCTCTCGCATTGTTAGGTGTAGAGTGACCTCCTCCTGCCAGAGCACCGAATACAGCACCACCTGTTTATCCAGCCAGGACTTTAAAATCGTTCATACCCGCAGATACGGGAACAGCAGGATTGCAAGCCAACTACATGACTAACTGACTGATTATACGCTACACAAAACACCCGTTACACCACTAAATGTGGTTCCTTAACCACATTTAGTTGCTTTACAGCACCATAGTGAATAAAATGTAAACGTTAGGTGTAGAGTAACCTTCTCCGGTCAGAGCCACCAACTCAAGACTGGAAAACGCAAAAAAGCCCGATTACCAGTCGGGTTTTTTTGTGCCTGTCGTTCGGCTGTAGTTCCGTTTTTTCTCCTTCATTTGAGGGATTTTTCTTTCATTTTTTTTGTTGCTTCCAATACTGCCTGTCGCGTTGGCCAACAGCTTGACGCGTTACCGGCATTTTCATTACTCAATATTTTTCAGTGAATTAAAATGCAACAGCGACAGAAAAGGACATTCAGCTTTTTAGATGAATGCTATAGCAACGGTGTGCTACGTAAAATCTGCGAAAAAAGCAGGGGTAGGGTAGGTTATTTTTCACGTAGCAACGCCATCTGGCACTGTACATAGGTATGTCACACAGACATACCTATGTGTATGTCTGTGTGATGTATACCTGGCGGGTTATTCTGCCTGTTCCGGCTTAGTTTTCTCAATGAGGAAATCTTCCATGAAATGCCCCTCATCAAGCAACTTCTGTAAAGCAAGCGGACGCTTGCCATTACCAGACCATTCTCTGATCTCGCCATTTTCATCCTTAAAGCGGTATTTAGCCTTTCTTACTCCGCCTTTGGCTTTCCGCCTGGTTTTTACTGTATCTGCTGTTACAGGAGCAAGGAGTGATTCGGGATCAAGACCTAAAGATATGATGTATTCAATGGCCTGCTGACGTTTGGCTTCAAGTTCCTGGCGTTCAGCCGCTTCACGTTCAGCATCTTCACGACGTTCTTCAATAACAACGTTGA
>ERZ1034763.247-NODE-247-length-29957-cov-9.465353_pt1 | contig 29957 bp, 26 predicted proteins | sample MGYA00520701_ERZ1034763 | MGnify/ENA primary metagenome ERZ1034763 (study PRJEB33766, sample SAMN09781707) | gut metagenome | biome: gut microbiome | host: Homo sapiens | place: Madagascar | study: EMG produced TPA metagenomics assembly of the PRJNA485056 data set...
AATTTCGGGTTCATGAACAAATAAGTGACACAAAGGACTTTAAGCAGTCAGAAGGGAGGCCGGAGATCTACTCCGGGAAAAATTATGGACCAACAATACATTTTTGGAATTGACCACGGCAACGGGAATATGAAAGCGCGGCATTGCGAGTTCCCATGCGGTTATACCAAGCAGCAGAATAAGCCATCAAATCTGTATGCAGAGGATGTCATCTTCTATAAAGGAAATTATTACGTGCTTAACGTTAACAGTTTTCCTTATACCACAGACAAGACCGAAGGTGAAAGCTGCTTCATTCTTACTCTATTTGCATTTGCGAAAGAGATCAAAGCCAGATTTCTTTCAAATGGAAGCAAGTGGGAAGATTTCAGAGGATTTGTCGGTAAGGATGTCGTCCTTGCTGGCGGACTTCCACCGGCACATTTTGAAAAAGGTTATCAGAAGTTTAAGAAATACTTCGAGGATGCATCAAGATACGGTGTTGAATTCATGTATAACGACAAGAAGTTCAGCTTCCATATTAAGGAAGTAAAGCTGTATCCGCAGTGCTATGCGGCTGCAATAACGAGTATGCAGGACGTTATCACTAAATATCATGTGGTTTACCTCGTGGATATTGGCGCTGGAACTGCAGATTTAGTGGCACTTTCCAAAGGAACGCCGGACAGAAACATTATGATGTCGCGAGAGGTTGGTATTTCGCCAATGAAAGACAAGATCATCGATGACGTGATCAATGATTATGCTTTCACTCTTGACGGTCAGATCATCGAAGATGTTTTGACAGCCGGGAACGAAACGGTTCTTGATTACGAGATTACAGAGATGATCAAACGAGAGGCACAGGAATGGACTACTCAGATGATCAATCTTCTTCATTCAAAGGTCAAGGACTTCAGAACCGCACCAACAATCTTCATGGGCGGAGGCCTTAAGCTTCTTAAACCATTTATTGAAGCCAGCAATATGTTTGGAAAGACCTATTTTATCGAGGACACGAAAGCAAACGCCGCCGGATATGAAATCATTGCATCTATCGAGTGTCAGAGCGAGGGGGATGAGGCGTGAAGAAAAAGGTAGCGATCTTCTTCCATCTGGAAGATGAAAATGAAAAAGCTGCTTATGAGCTTCTTGAATCCCTTGGAAGAAAAAAGAGCGCAGTTATCGTTAAGCTCTTCAGCTGCCACAGAGATGAAATTGAAGGGTATAAGGGGGCAAAACGTAAGCAGATAACCTCAATGCAGGAGGTTGGCATTAAAAAGGCAAGGGAAAGCCCGACTGTAAGAGCTGCGCCAGCGCAGGGACAGTCGGACCCACCAAAACCGGACATGTCTGAACCAAAAGACACGGAACAAATAAAAGAGCAGACCAATGAATTGCAGGAAAAGCAGGAGGAACAAAAACTTGATAATAGTCTGATCCTCAAAGGATTGCAATCATTTGGTCTTTGATTTAGGAGGAAATTTCAGTGAAACATAAAAGATTTATAGCAGCCGCTATGGCGCTTGTAGTGGCCACGACTGCGCTCGCCGGGTGTGGTTCAAATAAGGAAGACGATGCAGTAAGTGCGAATGGAGCAATAAAAAAGGATCAGATCGAGAGTGGCTTATACATTATGACAAAGAACGGGGATTTCTATGCACCGAATACGGACGGTCAGAATTTTGACAGTGAAGTAACGAGTGGGGATTCCAGACGAATCATCTACTCCTATGAGGATAGTAAGTATATTCCAACCATGTACGCAGATGACAAGATTGTATATTTCACGTCTGGCGCGATTCCAACAAACTTCGGAGTCGAGAAGTTTCGTGATGCCGGATATACATTCGGTTTATATGGAATCGGTAAGAACTCTGGCGGAGAATATACGTTCAGCTCTTCAAGCTTTATTCCGGGATCTACTTTGGAAAGTTCGTTTAACAGTTACCTTGATGATTCTGACGTGGCAACACTTCTGACGGTAAACGACAAGGAAATTGCTGTAGATGACCTGTCTGTTGCCGGAACTTTTAAGTGCGAAAAAAAGGATCAGAAGGTAAAAATCGCCTTCATGAAAGGCACTTATTACAACGAAGTTGAATCCTATGCGGATGAACATGTCTGGTACTCGGCAGAAACCGCAAGCGTTCTTTCATATGAAACGACCAAGAACGGATTCATCGTACTTAATTTGCCGGATGGATTAGAGGATGGAGATTACATTTCCGTCATGGGAACGGGATTGATGAAGATTTCAACCAAGAATAGAACGCAGGAGGGGTAAAGATGCAGGGAAAAATCAAATGCAGCAAATGCAATAACATGATCGCGATCGGAACGGTCTTTTGCCCTTTCTGTGGAAGCGAGCAGGCTCCTTCGGCGAGTGCCGCGGAGTCGGTAACGTCAAGACGAAGAAAAGGTGCGCATAACGTGCCGATCGTCAAAGCCGGGGAAAATGTCATGGTTCCAGTCAAGGTGAAAGAAGTTGCAGTTCCTAAAAATGAGGAATCAAAAATGGCGGATCCGGTAGTAGAGGATAGTCTTTCTGGAGCTGCTTCGTCCACACAGAGCATACCGGTAGAGCAGAGTGAGCCTGCAACATCGGATACTATTGGAGTAGCAGAGAATTCTACTGTAGCAGCTGATATAGAAGCTACGGAAGAAGTAAAAGTTTCAGAAGCTTCAGATCAAACGCCGGAACCAGTATCCATCGACGAAACGCAGGAAATCATCGACAAGATTGCTTCCGAGGAGCAGAATGCGGCAGAAAAGGTCGATGAAGCAACGGCAGCGGAGGAGAATTCTGATGACGAAAAAAAGAAGAACCGGTTTAAGGAGAGGCGCAATCAGAAGAATGTGGAGTATGAGCTTTATCACGATGAGCTTACATGCTGTCTGAACAGAAAGGCATATGAAAAACGCTTGGGAGAGGTGAGTTCAGATCTCTACTGTGTCATCGTTGCGGATGCCAATAACTTAAAGAAAACCAATGATTCCCTTGGACATGCCAATGGAGATATCTTGCTCGCATCCATCGCGCAGGCATTGCAGGCAGTATTCGGAAACGACAACTGCTATAGAACCGGTGGAGATGAGTTTGCTGTCATTCTTGAAGGTATTGAAGAGGAAACCGTAAAAGAGCGTATCGAGCGTTTCCGCGTTGACCTTAAGGGCAGGGAACGCAAACAGCGGGAAAATGGCGCTCAGATAGATATGAAAGCGGCAGTCGGCTATGCATACGGCCAGAAACCAAGCGAAATCAAAAACGTGTGCGAAAAGGCTGACGAAAGCATGTATGAAGATAAGCACAAGATCAAGCAGATCTATGATCCGAACTATGACGGCTATTACAACGATGTAAGGGTCCAGTATGAGGAATTAAAAGTGGATATTGATAGAGATAACCTGCATAAAGCAGCACTTGTCATTATTGCCCTTGTTATCTTCTTGATTTTCTACTTTGTTTTCATCTTTTAAAAGGTATTTTTTAGATGTTCGAAATTTTTTAAAAAAAATTGAACAATTTTCCATAAAAATACAAAACGCAACCAAGAGATGTTTAGCAGGTATCAGAAATGCCTGATCAATTACAAATTATCCAATCATAAAGGAGGAAATTAACTATGAAACAGTTTTTGGAAGAGTACGGACCGTTAATTATTGCAGCGATAGCAATCACCATTATCGTAGTCATCGTAAGGAGCGATGTGGTTAGAGAAACGGTACAGAATGGATTGACTACCATCCTGAAGCATTTTACCGACAGTGCTGTGTCATCTACGCCAACAGTACCAACCCCATAAGGAACTGCAAAATTTTGCTTTCCCGGTTCCAAGTTATATTGAAACCGGGAAAACACTTTGTTAAGAGGAACACGACCAGCCTATTCCTTTTCCTTCATTCGTCGATGTTCCTCTTGTATTTTTTTGAGAAAGGAGTAAGGAATGGCTTTTTTTAGCAAAAGAAATTCTACAAAAGACAAAGAAAACATAAGTATTCTTCCTGACACTTCTCAGGCTGTAGAAGAAAAGGAAGAGTCTGAAAGCGAAATACAAAAAGATAACGGCATCCTAGTTCAGCAGGACGATACAATTGAACTCGCAGAACCGGAGAATACCGACATTGAATACGGTCAAAACCGTAACAAGTTTGTTATTCCAGATGAAGATTTCGGACCGTTCCTTCCTTATGTCAAGGATAAAAACATAACAGATGTTGATTTTAACGGTCAGGATCTTTGGACAATTGACACGCAGAACAGAAAGATCAAGGTATCAGATGCAGAACATCCAATACCTCGTGATTTCGTAGAGCGGTTTGCCAGAAAGGTTGCTAATGCAAAATCATTCGACTTTAATCAGCGAAATCCGGTTATGGAGGCCGAAACGAAAGAGTTACGAATCAGTATTGTTCATAGTTCGATTGCAATTTCCGGTACGTCAATCTGCATCCGTAAAACCCCACCATTTTCACGTATTACGGAGCGTGGCGCTATTGAAACCGGATATGCAAGCAGGGAAATTATCTCCATTCTTGCAAACTGCATCAAAGCACATGCGAACATTGTAATAGCTGGAATGCCTCGTGCAGGAAAAACCGAGTTTGCCAAGTTCCTTGGCTGCTATATTCCAGATAAGGAACGTGTAATAACGATCGAGGATGTACTGGAATGGCGTTTCAAAGAACTTAAGCCAAAGGCGGACTGTATTGAAATGCAGACTAATGACGCATTTACTTATACAGATGCAATCGTAGCGTCACTTAAGCAGAACCCGAACTGGATCATGATCGCTGAGACACGAGGAGAGGAAATTGCCAGCCTTATTAATGGCTTTTCTACAGGCGTTAACGGTATCACAACACTTCATACGGATGACATCAGAAAAATCCCATCTCGTATGCTTAACATGGTTAACGATACGAAAGCAGAGAAACGTTTGCTTGAAAATATTTTCGAGTTTGTGGATGTTGGAGTCATGGTCGCCATTCGGCAGGATCCGGAAACCGGGGCAATGAAGAGAATTATCGACCAGATAGGATTCTACACGAATGACAATGGAAAGATGGAGTGTCATATGATGGTAGACGGAGGCAAGTTCGTAAGCCGTGAACTTCCACCATCCATTGAACGTAAGTTTAAGATCAGACAGATTACCGGCGATTATTTCCGTAACCCGGAAACTGATCGAAGATTGCTTAAGCAGGGGTATCCATTGTCTGAAGCAACAAAGATTACGGCATGAATATAATTATTTAAGGAGGCATGAGACTTATGGCAAAAAAGGAACATAAAAAGCGTTCATCTTTAAGAGATGCACTTTATTATGCGAATCCACATAATTTATCGAGAGAAGTTGCAAAACTTGGGTACAAGCTGTCTGTCAAGAAAACAATGATGTCGTATCTGATTTACATGGCAGTTGCGATTCTTGCTGGCGTGCTATTTCAGCTGGAAAAGATTCCAATGATCATTATTTGCGTCAGCGGTTTTTTCTTCATTCCAATCATTTTGAAAAACAGCTATAAAAACCGATTTGAGCAGCAGCGATTCAGTGAGATCACCGAGTATATGGAGCATATGCTCTATGCATTCAGAACGAATCACAAGATTTTGCAGTCTCTTAATGATGTAGAGTTATCATTCCGTCATGGACCAATGTATGACGCAATTCAGGAGGCAAAGCATGAAATCATCCGCGGCAGCGGAAAAAATATCGAGAGAAGCGGATTAAAGAAGATCGAAGATAAATATCCATGCGAGAGACTTCGTGCTATCCATAAATTCATGGTAGAGGTTGAGTTCATTGGCGGAGATTTCGACGAGGCGATAGACCTTTTGCTCGAAGACAGAACTGCATGGGTTGACAGAACGACAGCATTCCAGAAGGATAAGAGAAAACAGATCATTAATATTATTATGGCTATTTTAATAAGCGCCGGCATCTGTCTCTTTATTCAGCGTTCACTGCCCGCAGACTTTAGCCTTGCATCAAACATCTTGGTACAGATTGTTACAACCATCATGATTGTTGCTGATCTCGTCATTTACGCAATAGCCGATTCAAAGATGGCGACCGACTGGTTGGAAGCAAAACATACTCTGACCGACCAACAGATTGAAAGTTACTACAATAAGGTTGTTAATTACGATGAGGAATCATCCACCAAGAAAGCAACTATCACTGCGGTTATCGTGTTTATATTCGGTATCGCTATGTCTTTGTTTACGCAGCCATACATGATCGGTCTGGGAGCAGTGTTTGCGCTTATATTTTTCTTCAAGCCGAAGCTTTCCTATCGAAGTGCAAAGCAGGCTTTAGAGACAGAAATTGCAATCAAATTTCCTCAGTGGCTGATGGGAATTTCCTTACAGTTACAGAGCAACAATGTTCAGGTCGCTATCTTTAATTCAATTCCAACGGCTCCGACTGTGTTAAAGAGGGAATTAAGGATCATGCAGGAGTCCTTGGATAAAAACCCGGAGTCGGTTATTCCGTTTTTGGATTTCATGAAGGATTTTGATGTTCCGGAGATCCAGTCATCTATGAAGATGCTTTACAGTATCTCTTCCGGAACCGGTGGCAATCCAAAGAAGCAGATCGCGGAGATTATCAGAAGAAACAATATGCTTCTTGATAAGTCGGAGAAAAATGCATTTGAAAACGCATTTGCAGGCTTTTATGGTCTATTTTTGGCTCCGGCTATTGTTGGAAGTGGAAAGCTTCTGATTGATATGTTCGTGTTCTTTGTCCTGTTTATGGGACAGATGCAGATTTAAAATAAGGGGGAATCGAAATGGGACAGATAATTAAAACATATGTGGGATTTTTTCTTCTGCTTATCGTGGTATTTGTCGGAGGTGGATTGATCTCGGTATCTATTGACGGTACTGCCGCCGAAAGATACCTCTCAGATGTTGTTGATGTTATGGAAGCCGATAATTTCTCGGATGCAACTGTAGCTGATTGCATTAACAAGGTCAACAACCATACAGATCCGCAGGCAAAGCACTACTCTAATCTGCAGGTGAAGACGATTTCAAATCCAAGTGATCCGTATGCAAATGGACGTGAGATCACAATGGATTATGAGTTTTCAATTCCGCTATTAAACTTTAACAACCAGAAGCATGAGGTTAGGGCAGTCGCCAGATAATACGAGGAGGTATGATTTATGAAAGCTTTCATTGAAGAGTATGGCATGTCAGTTTTGTATATTGTATTATTCCTTTTGTTTTCCGGAGGGTTATATGCAATCTTGAGTCGCGTAAGCATATAGGGGGTGTCGCATGAAGAAAATCATCGAAGAATATGGATCCCTTATCATTGGTGTAGTTGGTGCAGTTGTAATTTTAGGTGTAATCATCATGTCTTTCATGAATGACGGTCTTCTTGCCCACTACATCAATGAGATGTTTAACAGTGCGTTTTAATTTCTAAAAAAATGCGACATTTGCGCATATTTGGTATATTTTTCTAAAAATGTCAGGTTATATAATTTGGTAGTCAGATGTAACATTTTTTTTGCAGGGCATTTTGTGTATTTTTATTATTTCAAAAAATGACAAACAGGTTTATTATATAGAACGTATGTTCTAAAAACTGAAAGAGAGGGAATTCACAAATGGGAAGAGAGTACATCAAATTAGTAGCAATCAATGTTGGAGATTTTGAAAGTCAGATAAGTTTTGAAAGGAACTATCCAGACACGGAAGAGGGACAGAAAACGTGTCAGCAGGACAAAAAAATGTGCGAGGAAAAGGGTTTTATCTGCAATTTTGTCCGTATGCACAGTCCGGTTGTTGCCTGACAATTTATAAATAACAAAATCGTCATTTTGGTGTGAAGATATGCGCAGCGGCACAAATACATACTTGCACGAACGGATGTTTTTTGATACAATAATAATGTATTAAATAACAGAGTCGTAGGAAATTGAGAGTCGAAACTTTTTGTTTCGGCTCTTTTTGTGTTATAAGGGCTTTTGGCTCGTGCATAATTCCTCGATTCATAGCAAATGGGCAAAAGCCCGGAAAGAGAGGAAAATTATGAAAAAGTTTTACAAAATGATTGTACTTTCTGTCGATCCGATGGAAAGCACAATCGCCGATGAGCGCAACTTTGCCGACACAGTGGACGGCATCCATAAACTGGAAGGCGAGAAAGAGAAGGCTGAAAAAGCCGGGAACGTCTGTCTTGTACTTAAGATGGACTGTCCATCAATGTTATAGCAAAACGCATATTGCGAAAATTACGTGGCATGCTATAATATAAGTAACAAAGGGATCATTCCCTGATGCAACAATCAGGGCGGTGATCGGCTTTCCCTATTGTTGTATAAAAACGCATCAAGTGGGAAAGGAGAAAAGACATGCTTGGAGGTGCTTTTATGGAATATGTGGTTAATTTCACTTTCGATGAGGAGGCATCCGTATGGATTGCAACAAGCAATGATGTTCCGGGACTTGTATTAGAGGACGAATCATATGATTTGTTATCTCAGAAAGTCATGAAGGCTGTTCCGGAGCTGATCGAACTAAACCATCTTCCAAAAGGAAAAACAATCCGATATAAGTCAGAGCGTTGTCTTGCGATTGCATAATGGCAGAGTACGAAAAGAAATTAAGAGACGTTCTGAAAAGTCGTGGATGTGTTTTTGCTCGTAGAGGAAAGGGAGATCATGACATTTGGTACAGTCCGATTGTCGAGAGAAACATAACCGTGGACTCAAAGATTAAGTCTCGCCATACTGCAAATGCAGTATTGAAGCAGGCTGGAATTTATGATCTTAAGTTTTAAGAAAAGGGGATCGTCTCATTGATGTGATGATCCCTTTTTTCTTGAGAAGAGAACGGAAATTCGAAAAGTCCTGCTTATGCAGGGCTTTTCTTTTTTTGCTCAAACATCCGACTGCCGAGGTTTTGGTATCCACCCGACAGAGCTAGGAACACTTGTTCTTGCACAAAGTATCAGGTTTTGGTATACTATTGGTACAACATAGGGATGCAGAAACGGTAGGCGGTTTGCCCTCACTTAGGAGGGCTAAAAACCCTCCTTAATAGGAAGGAGGGAGATAGCCATGGTTACATATTCAGAATTATTTCAATTTTGTTTGTTGCTAGTAGCTGTCATCAGTCTGGTTATCCAGATTGGACATAAAAAATAACCGCCCCCTGCTAAAGATGCGGTTATTTTTGTAACTCATCAATAGGCAAACCGTCTACGGCTTCCCTTTGTTGTCTTTATTATAGAGAATAGCCAAGAAAAAGTCAAGAAGCAGTTGGCAAGGGTAGGCAAGAAGGAGCGCGGCTGTTGGAGAATAATATCCGGCAGTACCCATTTCTGAATTTCACTCATTTCATTGACACCTGAATATATAAATGCTAATATGTATATAAAGAAAAGGCACTTACCGATAGACGGTTATGCCCGGTTAATTACTAAAAGAAGTAATCATTCCATTGGCGTTGGCGATTACTTCTTTTTCTTATCGTTAATGTGATCTTTTCCATAAGCAACGCCTGCCATAAAGCAGGCAAGTCCAAAGGACACTATGTTTAGAAAATCGTTCATATTCATAAGAAATACCCTCCGTGATGTTATGTATAATGTTATGGAGGGTTTTTCTACCCTCCGAGTTGCGAAGGGCATAACCGCCTACCGTTTCAGTAGTACCTTTTCTGACCTTATTATACTATATTTTTGAGATAGATACAAGAACGTTTGTTCCTGTTGCGAACGGTTGAAAAATATAATTGCATATGTTATAATACAAATAAGAAAGGCACCCGATGGTGACGGATGCCTCTCTATGGAACTTCACTCCATGAGTGGAGCCAACCGAACGGAAATTTCTACCTCTTAATTAAAAGAGGCGCCCGCCCTGTTGCAGCAGGGCGGGCATTATTTTTTGTGTCGCTTCTTTTTCTTCTGAAAAAAGTTCAGCAACATCACAACAGTACCACAAGTTCCATTGATCGCGCCGATGACGCCTAAGATGACCATGACAACTTTGTATGTATCCATTGCACATCACCTCCCTTCTTTTACACCTTGATGTCAAAATCAAGATGCAGTCCGGAAGGCTGCCGTTCCCCTGTCGTGGGTTCCATGTATCCATCATACCAGTTTACCGTACAAAAAGCAACCGTATGTTCGACACACCCGCTCCCAGATTCCACCCGTCCCATAAAACTAACTTAATTTAACCAAGTCTTGCTTAGACTTGCCAAAGCTTGCTTAAGCTAAGCAAGTTTTACTTAGTTTAAGCAAAAAAGTTCTTTACAATCGAACATATGTTTGATATAATATAATTAGAAAGAAGGAAAGTAACTTAGACTAAGCAAATCTTAGTAAACCTAACCAAGTTTTATCAGAAAATGATTTACTTAGTCAAACAATCTGATATATCATAGAAGAAAGGCTGAAAGGAGCCTGTTCTGGGAAGGAGAAGAACTATGAGAAAGAATAGCAGACATAATAACAATAGAAGCAACAAATTTCATTTCCGTACACTTGCACTGATGTTTCTGATCGCGCTCGTTGCCGTATGCGTACCGGCGACCACCCACACGGAAGCGAAGACAACAACCGTTATGAAGCTGAGTGCCAAGTCAAAGACAATGGATATTGGAAAAACATATACAATCAAGATCTATACCCGTGGCAATTCCGTTATCGACAATAAGGGCAGAGTTGCCAAGTTAGCTGACAAGAACGACATTCACTATTGGTTCGATTACAAGACCAAGGCTACTTGGAAGTCTAGCAATCCGAAAGTCGCAACCGTATCTTCTAAGGGTAAGGTTACTGCCAAGAAGAAAGGTACTACGACTATTACCGCCAAGACGAACGGTAAGACCTATCAGTGCAAGGTTACTGTGCTTCGCCCGATCAGCAAGAGCTTACTCAAGTTTGAGGAGATCCCGACCGCGGGCAATGGCTTCGGTGGTGCAGGACTTGCGTACAAGATCACGAACAACAATGATTATACGGTAGAGTTCTCTTTATGGGGTGATTTTTATGCAATGAACCCGGACAAGGGATATAAGTATGAGTGGACCGGTAAGTATGATTACTACATTGGTACATTCGTTATCAATCCGGGAGAGAGCGTGTATACGACAAAGGATACACCAGTCGATTCATTTTATAAATTTAATGGTGAGCAGGTTGCAAAATATCCGATGGATTACTATTCAATGATGTCTGAAACATTTGAAGATGAATTGAAGATGTATAAGGATATAGATGGGATTGACTTTGAGACAAGCGAGCATGAGATTGTTGCAGCTCGTACTTACACGACTTTCAAGACTAGAATCAACGATTTTAAGAAATCAACCCATAAATCAGAAGTTAGCAATATCAAGATCACCCTTAGTGCTGATGGAAAGACTCTTTCAGTAACCAATAAGGGAAAGAATGCTGTAACTGATCTGTCTCTAATAGCAGTAGGATTGAATGATAAGGGAGAGATTAATAGAGTTATTGGAATATATACATCTGAGTTTGGAACAAAAACAATTAAACCGGGAAAAACGTATTCCAAGAAAGTTGGTGGTAAAGATACGAATTGGGAAGAGTTCTTTGGAAAGAATGGTAAACCTGCTCGCATCTACATTGAAAATGCAGATACTTTTGAAATTGCATATTAAATAAAATGAAAGACCATATCTTAGTCGGTATGGTCTTTTTGCGAATGAAGTGTTATGGTTATTGTATCAAGTCAAAAGATAAAGGAGGAGTTTTATGTTTTCTACAGAATTTACAGATCAGGTTGAGTATTTGGAGTTTAAGGAGAAACTGAGAACTACGCTCATCTATGTTGCTATTGCGTTTGGCATTGGTTTCGTCCTTGCATTTAAGGATGGAATTGGTACTGCATTCTTTATTGGATTTGTTTTTGCAGGCTTTCCAGTCCCTTGGAGATTGATGCCGTATCATATTACAGGGTTCGGATTCCTTTTGAAGGTTACGCTATGTATTCTGTTCGGACTGATTATTACACCAATCATTCTAGGATATTACATCTATCAGATGAAGCGTTATGAAAAGAGAGCGCAACAGATGTCGTATCAGCAGACAAATCAGCAAGTTTCACCGGAAGAGGATGCTCCATATATGCATGAGGTTCCACAACAGAGTGCAGAGCAGATGGAGATGCTTTATGTGCTTGTAGAGGAAGGCTCATTGTCAATCAAGGCCGCAGCACAAAAGGCAGGGATGTCGGCAGAGGGATTCGTACATCAGATGGTAAGTCATTTCCATTATCCCCCACAGAACAAATAACACAGAGGCATAAGTAATAAGGAGTTTTGAGACTACATTGTAGAGATACAGGGTAGTCTTTTTTATATGCAAAAAAGTCTTGATAAATTTTTGAAAAACTTTCAAAAATTTTCCATAAAAATAGCAAACGTAATTAAGAAATAGACAGACGTGATAGTTAGTCCAAATTAAAATCAAGGAGGAGAAATGATGAGACTAAAAATTAAAAGTTTCAAGAAACGCATCATCAGCGCAGTAATGGCGTTAGTGATGCTCTTGGGCTGCTGCGGATATGTATTTGCGCAGTCGGACACCGCGAAAGCGGCAATGAGTTCACCTATGCGAATCAACAAGGACGGTGACATCGTATGGGGAACGACAAGTCATGCAAACCCAGATTCCGGCAAGAGGTTCCATACGACCGGATGGATCTTCACTATTATCCGAGATGGAAAGACATATAAAAATGAAAAAGTCATGCTGACGGATAAGAGTAAGATCAAGACAACCGGAAGTGCTGATAGTAGCCGTATGAATTATGTCTTTTATGGAATCAAAGATGATTACAGTGAAGACTATGATTACAAACTTATAGCGAATGCTATTGTTGAGTTCCGCGATTATAGCAAAGGTGGAACGCTGATTGGAACCGCAACGACAAAAGCACAAGCAGATAGTCTTGCGACAAAATGTAGCATGTCACATGGTCCATATTTCAATGATGGATATTTCAATCAGCAGGTCAAATGGGATGGAGATCCGGATACATCTTACAACCTTAAGGGTAAGTGTGACGATGGACTTACAAATCCTAAGATTGATGGTAGCCGTTGCGGATCAACAAAATCTAATTACGTTGCCAAGTGGGTAAAGAAAGGTTCTCGTCCAGAAATGACGGTTGATGCCAAGACGAAGAATAATCTTAAGGGCTACGCATTTAAGGCAGGCTCCCACTCTAGTATGAGGGTAATTGGTAATCAGGGTGGCAGTGGTAATGCAGATGCAGTCAATAAGAACATGACCGTCAACATGACTTCCGACGCATTGAAAGTAAGAGTCCATTTCTATGTTAATGGAAAGAACATCGGTTATCAGGATTTCGTCTACGATGAGGGAGATCAGTTTGGTACAACAACAAAGTTGAATTTCTTCGATGATTACCCGGACATTACGAAGTGGTACACCAACAAAGATGGTGAGAGTGGTACATCCTTCAAAGTCAATCAGGATGTCAACAACACCGTTATGATGAAACTTTTCAATTTTAATGGAAAATGGAAAGTTAAGGATGCCAATAACAACAACCGGCACGAGATCAACCTTTATTCCAATGCGGATACCATTGATCCACCGGATAAGGAACATTACAACATCATCTACAACGGTAACGGAGCAACCTCCGGCACAATGGATGCCCAGACCGCACCGAAGAACATTTCTACGATGCTCAGTAACATTAAGTATAAGAAGACCGGCTACCATACGAGTAAGACAAATACATGGAAGTCGAAAAATAAGGGCGTGTACTACAATAACTGCCAGACGGTCAGCTATGACACGATCGACATGGATGACAGTACCAAGACGAAGGTAACACTGTATGCACAGTGGAAGCCAAATAAGTGTACGATCCAGTACAACGGTAACGGCGCAACTTCCGGAGCAGTAGGAGATCAGACGATCACTTACGATAAGTGGACGCAGAGCATCCGTTCCAATTCGTATAAGAAGAATGGAAAGAACCCGGATGCGAACTGGAACACAAAGCCGGATGGAAGCGGCACAAGCATTAAGGCAGGAACGAAGATCGATGCATCTGTATATAAGAAGCTTTTCGGTTCCGCGTCAGCAGATGGCAAGACCGTTACACTGTATGCACAGTGGAGTGGCAAGGTCACCATTGAGGAAGAGGATCCGGATGTAAAGCCGGTAGGTCAGCTTTCCTTAACTTATAAGTCTGGATCAGATTTCGGCGGAGAGTCAGATGGACCATTCGGATATGACATCAACGGAAACGTAACCATCAAGGATTGCATTTTCGGGGAGAAGTACGATACCGATACTCCGAAGGTCTATAAATACGAAACCGGTATTGATGATGTCTACGAGGAGCAGGATTATCTGATCCGCGCCGGATCGACCATTTACGAGAAATACAACAAGTATTTCCGATTCATGGGTTGGTCTGTGGACACGAACGCGATCTGGTCAAAGTCGCAGAGCGTGATCGATTATCCGAACGGAGTGAAGAGTGGAAAAGACTTGGCTTACCTCTATTACGGATATAAGCATCCGGCAAAGAGCAATCCTGCATGGAATAGCAGCGACTTTGCAAGTCCGGTTCCAAAACCTCTTGCAGCACTAAATCCGGTTGACACCGCATCCCGCGCATCCCAGATACTTGAATCCAAGAATGCATGGATCGAGTATGAGAAGGTGCTTAACAGAGAAATCACGACACAGACGCAGAAGAGGGACGAAGAGAAGGCAAAGATGAATCAGATTAAAGAGGAGATGTCGGATGTAAAAAAACAGATCGACAGTGTTTACTATCCGTCCACACCGTCTGTATCTTATCCGTCCCCGCTTCCGAGTAAGCCGACCAAGGCACAACAGAAAGCATATGATGAAGCAGTAGCAGCATACAACCGTGCATGGGATAACTACTATTCAGATGTTGCCTATGCAAACAGAAAGAAGGGAAACCTGCAGGATCAATATGACACTCTTAAGAAAAAATATGAGATGCACAAGAAACTGTTTGAAGATGCACAGAAGAAACTGAATGCTGCGGTATCTTCACTCAATACCTTTAACGCAGAACTTACAAGTGAGAACAACAATCCTAACGGTACATATCTGTATGCAGTATGGGATCAGTTCCCAGAGTTCATCAACATGGATGAAATCTCAATTAGCGAAAAAGACATTGATAAGGTTACAGACGAGTGGTTATTAAATCACGTTACGGTTATGGATCGTGAGGATGGCCGACTGACAAACGGAACGGATGTTGTAGTCGAGAACTTCAACAAATCCGAACTTAAGAAACTTCAGCACACCGGAGCAGTATCCGTTACCTTCCGTGCAACAGACTCCGCAGGAAACGTTACTCGTTACACCGTAAATATCTGGGTAAATGACGAAGATCCACTGGAACCAAAGGATCTTGTCGGAAAGCTTTATTATGAAGCATCTGATACCAGAGGTATCCGCCGCGAGTCCTTTGAGATCGGTGATCCATCAAGCCCGAATTATTACGGTAAGGGATATTCTGGAACCACGACAAGAGATGATGGAACCTTAGTTCCAATCTATCTGTATGTCGGAGGTCTTCACCCGGAGAGCAAGTGGTACACGGATCCGGCACTGAAGAAAGAAGTGTATGAAGGATTTGCCAATGAGGAGAATAACACACCGGAAGAGGTATGGGAGTTCTCACATCAGGATGTGCTTGATACACAGAAGTTCATCAAAGAGAACGGTATCGGCGACTTTGAAAAGGTAGGAAGTCTTGATAAGTGGTTCGAGAAGTTCAAGAAGTGCCGTACACAGTGCAGAGTAACTTACTAATCACTATATAAATAGGAAGAAAGGGAAAACGTAGCCGATGTGCCATATGGATTTCATGCTATATGGCGCACCACGGATACGTGGGTATCGAACATGAAGATAATTATTGAGGAATACGGCGGCACGATCATCGCGGCGGTGGTGGCGATGCTGATCCTCGGAATCTTACTCGTCTTTCCAATCGGAGGACAGAGAGGATTGCTTGGAGCAGTCGGAGCAAGTCTTGAGATCGGCGGTGATATGAGTCCCGGTATGTCAGAGGCAGACTTGGTAGCACAACATAATAGTGTGACATACGAAATAAAACAGACAACAGATGGATTAAAAGTTGGAGAGAAGACACCATTATCGTCTGTATTCCAGTCAACAGATGATGCTGCCGTATTTTCTGTCGCTTGGGCAGAAGATAATAAAAGAAACGATGCGATAGAGAGTGGTGCTATCACGTATGATCGAAAAACACATTCTATCACAGTGAATAAGCGCGGCATCTACTGTCTGCATCTCCGTGCATCCGGAAAACAGTTAATGCGACAGACATTTGATATTGTAGCAATATAACAGCAATCTAACAGATTAGTTTATTTCTCCATGTATAACGTGGAGAGGAAAGGAATTACGAGATGAAAAATGTTGTTTATGGCTTTGGCATGAGCTTGATCGCATTCTTGATTCTTATGATCATTCTGACAACATCTGGTCGCATGATGAGAGAAAACGAGATCAGAGAGTCACTTGCCAACGCAGTTGATAATGCAGTAGAGAATTGCATGGAGACAAATACATATAAAGTATCCGATCGTCAGCAGTTCGTGTCAGATGTTATGGAAAATCTGATCTATCAGTACCATAGTACATCAGAGAAGGTTCGTATCTCTGTAAGCAAGGCAGACGAGAAGGAAGGTCTTCTCTTCATCAAGGCAGCTGCTTTTTACAGAAATCCAATCGGTAACATCGGATCCGTTGAGTATTCAAAAAAATATCTGTATACTACCAAGACCAGAGATGAAGGGTACACGATTAACTACATGTTGGATCAGGATACAATGTATCGTACCTTTGTGGCAAAAGAGAAAGATACCTACCCTGTACCAGATGATCCAACCGAAAATGGCAAGGTATTCATCCATTGGGTAGACGCAGAGGGCAACACCTATATCAAGGGACAGAATTTCCCGGCTACTGTAGATGGAAGTAAGACGTATTACGCGACATTCTCCACCGAGTCTGTCCCTGCAACATCCATGACGCTTGAAGCTGCATCCGACAAGATGAATGTCGGCGGTATGCAGGCACTTAAGGTAACATTCACACCTGATAATGCGACCAACCGCGGACTTGTATGGAGTTCTTCGGATCCAAGCGTGTTAAAGGTCAACAGTATCGGACATGTTACGGCTTTAAAAGCCGGAGAAGCAGATATTTCTGTACAGATCGCAGATGGAAGTCTTCCACCTGCAAGTGTACATATTACCGTTACAGAGGTAACAGATATTAAGGTAAAGGCAGATACATCATTTGTGAATGACGATGGAAGTACCAAGAAAATCGAGGTATCCACACCGGAAGGTGACATCATCAATGCAGATTGCTCTTATACATCATCGAATCCATCGGTAGTAACAGTTAATTCGCTTGGTGTTATGAATACCGTAGGAAATGGTACTGCATTTATTACGGTATCACACAGACGAAGCGGAGCATCTACAACATTGCCGATCATGGTAGCCGAAGTAAAGGATTATCAGGGGGTATATGATAAGCATGCCCATGCCATTTCCATCGACTGCCCGGGAGCAGAGATCATGTACTCTGAGGAGCCTCTTGGCACAGATGCCGAAGGATGGTCAGGCACATGCCCGACTTATACGGATGCCGGAACCTATACGGTATACTATAAGATTTCATTCAGCAGCTGTACTCCGATCGAGGGCAGTGCGCAGGTAACGATTGAGAAGGCAGAGAGATCGCTTTCGTTAAGCACTTCCGAAGACACTCTGGTATTCCCGGAGGAGAAGACATATACTTTCGAGTCAGAGGAGCAGGATGATACACAGATTTCTCTTACCACAGAGAACAATGACGGATGCCTTGCAGCGACAAGGGACGGAAACAAGATTATGGTAACGAGTGGAATTAAGGAAGGCGATGTTGACTTAAACATTTCCATTCCGGAAACCAAGAACTATAAGCTGACGACCAAGACAATCAAGCTCCATGTGAAGAATGGAACGATGGCAGTGGATGTTGCAGTGCCGGAAGGTGGCGTATACGACGGAGAGAATCATACGATCCTCGTAACACCGAAAGCCGGATTTGAGGATGCGGTAGTAACGTATGCTTCATCAGAGGACGGAGAGTACAGTGCAATCCCTCCGGAGTGCATTGATGCAGGAACCCATGTGATCTACTACAAGGTGGAGCTGCCGGGCTACAAGACAATCAATGGATCTGCAAAGGTTGTGATCGATAAAGCACCGGGTGAGCTGGCATTCAATAAGAGCGAGATTACACTGACACCGGACACCTTCTGCTTATTAAGCGTTAAAACCAATCTTTCCGAAGGTGCTGTTACCGTTGCAGATGGAAACCTCAACAAGATGGTCACAGTAGAGGAGCAGAACCAGACTGTTACTGTTGAAGAGGTCAAGGATGAGGAAACCGGAGAGGTACTGATCCCGGCATCATCAACGAAGCTTTTTGCAGGATACAAGATTTCATCCGGTGATGTAAAGAAAGGAACCACTTTCATCAAGTTTAAGTCCGCAGCATCCAAGAACTACGAAGAGGCTGAGTGCATCGTTCCAATCTATGTCGGAGAGACATGCGGCATCTATGATGAAGACGGCAATCTGGTCATTCCTTGGGATGAGCTGACCGGAACGCTCGGCGCAAACATTCAGAAGGATTACACGGAAGAGACTTATAAGACAGATGAAGCTTCCTTATACAATGCAGTTAAGAGTTTCTTATCTGGAGAGAGCATTCTGTCCGCTGACTTCACAGTATACAATGTCAAGCTGACCAAGATCGTTGTTCCACCGACACGCAGTAAGATCGGTTCCTACGCTTTCGCAGGACTTGACACAATCACGGACATCAAGTTCTTAAATGGTATCACAGAGATCCGCGAGAATGCATTCAGTGGATGCACAAGCTTAAAGCATGTGACATTGCCGGATTCATTTACAAACGGAGCCGACAACCTCTTTGCAGGCGTTGATGTTCTCTGTTATGACGGAACAGCTTCCGGCGCTCCTTGGGGAGCAGCCAAGCTTCACGATTATGCAGATGGATCTGACACTTGTTCCTATTGTGGACCTAAGAATGTGGTAGACGAGGCTTCGCTCTTATCCGCATCCAATGTGGCAGCATTCATGAATTACAAGACTGCTCCAAAGGCTTTCTCGATGCCGCTACCACATAGTTGTATTCAATTTTAAATAAATTACTCAAAGAAAAATGGTCAGTACCTTCGGGTGCTGGCTATTTTTTTTAAAATCAAAAAAAATTAAAAAATTTTCCATAAATTTGAGGTTTGTAACCAAGAAACAAATAGGCATGTGTCGGAGAGAAAGGCACATGTTAAACGCGGGAAACCAACACACACAGAAAGGAGGACCAATTATGGTTGCAAACACAAGTGTCGCAAAGACAGAAGAAAGAGGATTAACAAAACTTTGGTGTTTTACATTTGCAGCAATCATGTTTTTAGGCGTGATCATAATGTGTACCGTAGTGGCACATGCGGATTTAGCTGATGATGTTAATACCGCAGCCTCATCCGTATACAGCGATGTGGTAAAAGTTTCAACACCTCTTGCTGTAGTATCAATTGCTGTCGCGCTGTTGTTCACGTACTTTTCGCACAATCCAAAAGTTGTTGATGCGTCAAGAACAACTGCAAAGGGAATTGCTATCACATGGGTTGTTATCATGATCCTTGGGGCATTATTCACTTATGGAAAAGGTATCGTAAACAAAATTTCCGGTGGTACAAGCATTCCAACCATCCAGAATAGCGACGGCAATAATAAAACATGAGTTGAAAGAAATAATATTTGTTTAGGTCCAAAAAGCAAGAGGTGCGGTCGGCTTAACGCCGCCGCGCCTCTTGCGTACAACGGAAGAAAGGAGGACCGTCTAATGGCGGTAGCGAATTTCACTCACTACCCATAAAAACAACGGGTAGCTTTCGCTAAAATAATTATGGATTGGGTTTTTGACAAATTTGTTTCATGGATTCTGAAAAATATGTGTAGTCTTTTTGAAGTTCTAAGTAGTTCCATGTTCAAATTTTTTCATATGCAGCGTGATACATTTGATGCATTTTTTTCATTCTTCGGCTCGGCTGGGAACGGAATGGATATATCATTATACGATTGTTTCCGATATCTTGGATATGGATTGTGCATTTTGATTATTTCATTTAGGCTTCTAGCAAATCTAGTATCTTATATCTCAGATGAGTTTGAGGATCCTCTTAAGATTGGAATAAGAGCCGTGCTGTCTTATTTTCTTATAATGTACTCAGGGAGCATAGTGGACATTGAATTCAATTTTATGACAAAACCATATAATACGATTACATCAATGCTTACGAATGCAAAGAAAGAAGCTGGCGGAGATAAATTTTCTATGTGGACAAATTTTTCTACAAAACTAAAAGAAGGATACAGCGACATCGGGGGTGGAAGTGAGGTCGTTATAGACCTGATTACGCTTGGATGCTTGTGTGCAATATTCTTTGGTTTTGTAAAACTTCTCCTTGAAGTAGCAGAGAGATATGTTGTACTATGTGTTGCATTTTATCTTTCTCCATTGGCTTTTGCAACAACGAGTTCAAAAGCAACATCAAGAATCTTTCATGCGTATTTACGAATGATCTTATGTCAGTTGTTACTTATGATATTTAATGTCGTGTTTGTAGACGGAGTTATCATTGCCATATACAATTATGCAACGAATTCCGGAGTGATGACGAGGTATAACGGCAAAGAAATTACAGTTCCTGGATTCGTTTTCTGTATTCTCCTTTTGGCGTTTATAACAGTAGGTCAGAAGATTGACAACTATATGCGTGGACTCGGCCTCGATGCCGTTCAAACAGGAAGTATTTTTGATGAAATCAGAGGCGCATCACTTAACGCAATGTTTATGGGACGTATGGCCGGAGGCGCGATTCATGCTGCGGGTGGCGTTGGAAAATTTGCTATAAACGCCGGTAAGACCATTGCTGGAAGACGAGCAACGACTATGACCGGAACTGGTAATACAGCAAAAGAAGGAACCATGGCAGGATTTGCAGCAAATGCCGGCAGGACCATTGTAGGATCTGTTGCAAAAGATTGGTCCGACAGAGGACATTTTGGCGGACGGAAGACAATACGTAACCAGATTAAAAACGGGGCTTATAATGGAATTACGGGCGATGCAAACAAAGGAATTATACAAGCTGTCGGTGCAGCTATCGGAGAGCAGACTTTTGCTAAAATGGGAATCCAACCGGGATCCATTGTTGGGAAAAATGGCATGATCAACTTTAAAACAATGAATGGTGCGACCGGAACACTTTCATTTGATGAAAAAAATGGAAATGGATGGAAACAGCTTAAAGATCCGGCAAGCGGAAAAGATATGGGAGTCTGGGTAAATGGGTCAAGCAATCTCGGTATCTCTGATGCAAAGGTGGGCGCGCATCAGTCACTTTCTGAGGCAGTCGGTACTATTGCAGCAAACAAAATTTCAACATCTCTTGGTTCTATTGGTCAGGGAATAGATGCATCTTCTATGGAAGCAATCTCTCTTGGAAACGGAGAGTTTTCTCTGATAGGAGCAGGGGAGGATGGTATGCAGAAAAACCTTGGACGTATTGTTTCTGCTGAAACTGCAGGTAAGATCAGTGGCGCAACTCTAGCAGATAATGAGTACGGTGGTACAGCCGGATTTATCCCAACTGCAGATACGACTGCTGCAATGGACAAGGTTGATTTCGATTGCGGATATATCCATCTCGGTCAGAATGCAAATGCTCCTGCTGATGCCGTAACTGATGCCCTTGGAACAACGTTGGAAGCAAACAATATAGCCAAGGGTACAGCAATGTTGGGATTTGAGCAGGACGGTGCTAACTACACTGCTACTTTTGCAGATCCTATTTCCGGATCGAAAGAGATTAGTGGTTCATGCGCAGATCTTATCGGAAACGTTAATGAAGGAGATGTTCTTTCCGATGACAACGAAAAGGTCAATCAGGTAAGCTGGATGGGCATGAGTAAAGTATTTGATACAAATGCATATTCAGCAATGACCGGCTCGACGCCAAAAGAAATCGAGTATGATAGTACGAAGAACAACTGGACTGTCACTAACGAAGATGGAAGCCAAAATATTATTGAGCGTGTTGCAGACAGTGGTTCGTATACGCGCGTTATCGAAGGTGGAGAAGCCGTTGAAAAAATACCTCTTAGCGTACGATCAGCACGAAAAGATAGCGAGCGACGTTACAATGATGAAAATGATGGAAGAAAAAAGAAATCATCAAATAGCCATAAAGGAAAGAAAAAATAAGAAATCATTCATAAGAGGGGCAGGAGTCCCTCTTATGATATATACACCCATAATGGAAGGAAGTGAAAACAATGGGAGCTGAAAACGACATGTCAGATTATGAAACAGGAGATGCTTTAAATGAAGGGGCACAACAAGGTCGTGATGCGGCAACAAATGGTGCAAAAGGTGCCGTGAATATTGGAAAGGGAGCATACAATGCGGGGAAAGCGGCAAAACACGCAGCTGACACCATAGGCAAAGAAGGACTTAAGGAAGGCTCAAAGAATCTTGCAAAAGAGGCTGGCAATGGCATAAAAAACGGCGTGAAAAACAAAGTTAATAACATGGCTCCGGTTAGAGCTGCAAAAAGCACCGTTGCGCTTGCAAATCAGATTAAAGCTCAGGGCGCGAAAAAAGCTCTTACAAGCGCTGGAAAAAATGCGGCAAAAGGTGCGGCAAAAGCAGCAGCAAAAGCACTTGGGAACTTCTTATTAAAAATTGTTGGATGGGCACTCGGACCGGCTATAGGCATAGCTCTTTTGATGGTTATAATCTGTGCAAACACTCCGGCGATGATTTTTAATGCAATCGGAAGTCAATTTGGTGTTGACAGTGAACAGGTGCAGGAAATTATAGATGGTACTGTTAATGCGGTAAATTCCGTTCTTGATTGCATTAATTCTTTATTCAATAAGGCTGTTAACTGGTATTATGAGATAGAAGATGGAAAAGTCGTCGTTCAAAGTACCGGAGAAACAGTAACACAAGATGAACTTGACCAGTTGGCAGAAGCTGGTGATTATGATGGAGTATTGGAGTTCTATGCAAATGTTACACAGCACTATCTTGATATTGCGTATGACGACAAGGTTACAGAGATAACCAATTATGCAAACCAATGCGCGAATATGTTTTATGGAGAACACAGTAGCTATGATGCGTCTCTCACGATTGCGTCGATTGGCGACAATCCATTTAATAGCATTGATTATGCAAACATCATGGCTTGCTATTCTGTTACTGATGATTTTGCAACCGGTCAGTTAACAAGATATAAAGCAAAAATGAGAAAAGCAAATTTTCTGACCTACACAATGGAGAGAAAGAAAAGCTCGTGGGAAGTTAGCAAAACAGATAAAAAAGGAAACCGTGTATCTTATACAGAAGTTTCGTATTGGGATGAAATAACTCTCATTCCGTACAGCTCGACAGAAATCTTTGACGTTTTTGACATAGATCCAAACGCAACATATGAAAAAAGTAAGTCAGATAACGATCTTCTCACTAATGAAGATGGCACTGATGACAGTCAGATTACAAACGAGTTGGCATATTCCGAATATTACACGACGCTAAACAACAAACTTAATGAACTTGGTTTTGTTGGTGGAAGCGATGTATCTGGTTCTGTATATGGAACGGTACTCTCCGAAGATGAAATAGAAGCGTACCTGAAAGGATTACCGTCAGGAACATCCAAAAACCGAAAACAGATCATCAAAACGGCGCTTAATGTTGTCGGACGAATTCCTTATTGCAATACCGGACAACGTTCTTATCCGAGTTATGGTTGGAATCCAAGTTGGGGAGAACCATCAGGGGACACCAGCTCGAAACATCCATACAAAGGGCTTGACTGTTCTGGATTCGTTCAATGGGTATACAGAAATGCGCTCTGTAGCAAAGATGGAAACAACCCAGATTCTATTTACAACAGCATGGGTTCAACCGGGATGATCACATCAAGTTCAAACATGAAACAAATCTCTAAATCGGAGCTTAAGCCGGGAGATCTAGGCTGTCTGCGTACTGGCAGTAGTAGTGCAGGTAACTGGAATCATGTCGGCATATACATGGGAAACAACCGATGGGTACATAACAGTGGAAGTGCAGGAACGGTAGTCGTATCTGATAATTACAGTGGATTTTCGGTATATTATCGTCCTGTTACAGATTCTCTTGAAAAAGATAATTACTGGAAGGACGATACGATGCTTCCTTTTATGAAAAATGTAATAAGTGATGCACTTCCAGGAGTGTCTGATGATGAGTTGACGGTTATTGCAACTACGTTGCATGGAGAATTTGGCGAAGACAACGGATTCCGAGCATGCGCAGAAGCTGCATATCATTACTCTCGATATAATAAGACTAATATGTATGGTGCTGTTAAATATGGAAACGGTTCTTATCTTGATGCTTACAAAAGACTATATGTAACACACGAATGGGATCCTAATTCTAGGAGAGCAACGTCTGGACAATTAAAGATGTTAGACGATGTTATGAATGGCAAGCTTATCCATTTTCCAAGTAATAAATATCCTTATCCAGTCATGTATTTTAACACGACAGCGGTTAAAATGGACGGTTGGAGAGCGAAAGGTGTCATAGTAGAAAGTATAAAAGGCGGCAATGGGGCGACAGTGGTTTATTTCTACTGCACTGGTACAACTTACGCCGGTTATAAGAAGACAAGTCAATAGTTGGCCTTGCGAACAAATTCGTATGTATATTATACTCTATCTAAGATAACTGTACTGATTACAGTTGAAAGGCACTCGCACTGTTTGTGTGGGTGCCTTTTGCTTTCCAGAAACCTTATAGCAAATTATCAGGCCATCATCGCGATGGTCTTTTTTATTATTACATATTTTTCAAAGAAATTTTTCGATTTTTCCATAAATTTCAGTTTTATGCACAACAAAGAGACATGAAACGGAAAGGAGAGAAAGAGAATGCTCGATGACGAAAGACCAGACAAATATTACATTCCGGACAATCTGAATGATCACAAAAAGTTTTTTCATATCCCGGATCGAAATCTTATTGAAACGGTAGTTGTTTTAGTGATCGAATATTACGTTTTCAAAATTCTTCCGCTGAGTATCATGACAACATTTATCGCCGGAGCGATTACGATGGGTGTTACGGCCGTGGTATTTATATTTGGAATAAATAATGAAAGCGTGACAGAATTTATTTTATCAACCATTTCTTTTCAGAAAAAGAAGAGAATCGTTCATTACAGGAGGTGTGACCAGAGAAACTATGATACCGATGATAAGAAAGAAACCGATAATTCAGGACGAAAAGCAGGAGAATTCTTCCGAAAGCTCGAAGATGCAGCCTTCGACAGAATTGAAGAGCGAGTCAAAGCCAAAGGAGAGCAGGAAGGAAGAGAAGTCGGAGCAGTCGGATTCGATGAAAAAAAGATCGAGAAGTAAAAGGGTAAAACGGACAAAGATGCCGAAGAATGAATCGGTATCCAAGGATGTTAAAGAATTTTTTTCACAAGACTGGGTTCCGGTAGAAGATATTCTGTATGGGATGATTAAGCTTAAGCCTTGGGCTGGTGGCGGATATGTGAAAATTGTAGAAGTGAATCCTATTAACTTTTTACTGCTATCGCCAGAAGAAAGAGCCGATATAATCATAAACTTTTACCAGTGGCTTAAAATTGCACCGTCTCATTTGCAGTTTCATATGACAACTGCAAAAACAAATGTCAGCGGACTCATTTCTTCTATATTAAAGAGAACCGTTGAAGAAACAGATCCGATTGTGATTCATAGACGAGATGCTTACATCGAGAAAATTAAAAGTTTGTCTGCTTCAGACAGCCTAAGCAAACATTTTTATATATCATACCGTTATGAGGGCGGTGACGATGGAATATCGGAGGATGTTAAGGAAATTGCAGAAACTATGTATCAGACGGCTGGATATATTCGCTATTACTTAAGCAAAAGCGGAAACAACCTGATTGAATACGATGATGACAACGTATTTCTTGCAGAGTTGATGTATAACGAGTTAAATCCAAACAGTTGTCGCACCGAGTTCTTTAAACAACGAGTGGCAAGAGTGACGGCAGATTTTCAGAGTTATATGTACAGTACAAATCGAGACTTCTCATTGGAAGATATTCCAGTTCAGGATTATCTAGCAACACGAGGAATCATAAATAAATCATCAAAGTATATTGTAAGAGATGGTATTTTTGAATCTCACTTGTATATCAAAGGAGATGGATACAGACACTCTGTATTAAGTGCTTGGATGGAAGAGTTCACAAACTTTGGAGATGGTGTAACCGTCAATATCTATGCATCCAAGCTAAATAGGCAGAAGATGATTGACGCGGCAGGACGTACTACTCGAATCAAAAGTTCAGAGGCTCGTGATTCCAATGTCAGAGAAGACGATCAGGATATGTACTTAAGCAGCGCGGCGAATTCCAAATTTATTCAGAAACAATTAAGAGATGAAAACGAAGATCTCTATGACGTTGGGATAATGCTGACTATTCGTGCAGCGACTCTAAAGAAATTGATGAACCAGAAGAATAACATTAAACGTCTCCTTAGATCAAAGGATTATTTCCTTGAAGAGACGCGAAACTATAACGAGGAAGCTACATATATGAGTTTTCCGCTGATGATCGTAAATAAGCATATATTTGAAAAAGCAAAGAGAAATATGCTTACATCATCGCTTGCCAGTACATATTTCTTCACGGCATTTGAGCTTTATGACAATGATGGCATTCTTCTTGGACTCAATGGAGTTAATTCGTCGCTTGCGGTCCCGAATCCGTTTAACTCGAAGATCTACAAAAACGGTAACATGACGATTACTGGAACATCAGGAATGGGCAAGACATATCTTCTGCAACAGCTTGGATATGCCCTTCGAGTATCTGGAGTAAGAGTCTATTATATCCTGCCTTATAAAGGACATGAGTATTTTAAGGCGTGTAAAGAAATCAATGGAGAATTTGTAACGCTTGCACCCGGAGCAAAGACATGTATTAACATTATGGCAATCCGACCGCAGGCAGAGGTTGATGCATCGCTCGTTGAAGACGACGGATACCTTCAGGAATCCGCCTTATCCAAAAAAGTTCATCAGATTATAACTTTTGTGCAGCTTCTTAAGCCAAAGGAAGAAATGACGGACATGGAAGAGACGCAGCTTAACATTGTCCTTACGCAGTTATATGAGAAATTCGGAATCACGGACGATAACGATTCAATCTGGCTCAATAAGGAAGACCGACTGCTCAAGCCTATGCCTATCATCGGCGATCTCTACGATGCATGTATGAACGATGAAATTCTGCATGACAGAGTAGCCGTAGCCCTTAGACCATTCGTAGAAGGAACCTGCAAGAACATGAATGGTCAGACGAATGTAAACTTGGATAACAAATACATTGTCTTTGATGTATCGAATGCAGGAAAACAGTTCCTCCCGGCGTTCTCATTTATCGCGGTTGACTGTTCTTACGATGGAGTGAAGGCAGATCGTACGGAATTGTGTGCGATGATCATGGACGAAGTATGGAAGATGATGGTTAACGTCTACTGTGCAGAGTTTGTAATGGAAATCTATAAGATCATCCGAGGTTACGGTGGTCTGGCTATCAGTGCTACGCAGGATATATCCGATTTCCTATCTTTCCAAGGAGGAATCTATGGCAAGAAAGTTATCTCGACATCAAAGATTAAGTTTGTGCTTGGAGCCGAAAAAGAAGAACTGGAATCATTAAAAGATACGGTTGGTCTTACTGAGGAGGAAGTAAAGCAGCTGATCAAGTATGACCGAGGACAGGCTCTCATGGTTTCCAATGGAGAGAAAATTCCTATCTTTGTAAAAGGTACGGATGAGGAGACAGAAATCTTCACAACAGATCCGGCTACGCTGAGACGGATTAAAGAGAGGAAGGAAGCCGAGCTGCGGAAGAAGATGGAGGAGCAGCAGGCAAAAGGTGCCTGAGTAAGTGATACTTATAATATGGAAGAAACTCGTTCGTAAGTATCACTTAAAGTGGCCGAATAGTAAGTGTCATTTATTGATACTTGCGTAAGTGTCACTAAAATAACAGTTATTCCACTAAGTGATACTTAATATTTTGGTAAGTGTCATTTAGTAAAATAAGTGCCACTTACGAGTTAAAAATAAGTGCCACTTATCGCGTAAGTGATACTTACAGAATTTATTTAGTGACACTTATTTGATAAGTGACATTTAATACAGGATTAAGTGTCACTAAAGAGAAAGGACATGGTGTAAATATGGGAAACTATATTGATATTAACAAGTGTATCGAGAGATTAGATACCGTATTAGACCGGATCGGTTATTTGAGTATCGATCAGGCAAGACGGATCAATTACAATAATGCATTATGTGATGCAGCAATCAAACAGATTGTGCGCGAGAACAAAGCTTTTTATTCTGATAATAAGAAATTCCTACTCCGCCAACCTTGGAGAAAACCGTACGGACCGATCATCGGAGCTGTGGATGTCATGCTTGCATTCCTTACAAATATTGATGTTGGCAACATATTTGTTAAGGAATTTGTTCCGGCAACAGAGCGTAATGATAAGGAGCAGACCTCCACGTTCAATCCTAAAAACGACAGGCTTTTACTTGGATTTACAAGACACGGAAGAATGTACGAGATCTATTCCGCATCCAATAAAAAGGAACTCTATAATCTCTACGATTATCTGAAGGAGCGGCACAAAAATTACTTGGAAAATTGCGAAGATCCAATGGGAATCCGTTATCTGATCATGGTAAAAACAACGTCGTTATTCTTGTACGAGGTGCAGGACGTTGATTATCTGTACGCATTCGCTTATGCAAGCAGAGAGAATAACGAAACAAACGTGCAGTTTTTCAACCCACAGTCAGTAGATAACACCGATGAATTTGAGCCAGAGGAAGAGTAGATGTATATAAAAAGTATGGAAGAATATAAAAATGCAAACCAAAGATACATCGCGCAAATAACACAGAATATGATGGAAGAACTGGCGGAAAAGAAAATATCTGATCATAAGCTTTTGGACAGCTGCATGACATATCTCAAAAACATGCAAAAAACTATGGTCGAGCTTAATTCAACCCTTGATTTTTTCACAGAATTAAGTGAAACCGGGGAACCAAATGAGGCTTACTTGGAATGGCTGAAATCAACTGTCACTTTTCTGCAGGATACAGAGCGCGATTTTATCTATATGATAAGCAGTACAAGTGACACTTACGATGGCTTTATCGAAAAGGTCGTGCCGATCACAGAGACAAGGGAACCCGGAATCATAACACTCGATGTTGGGATTTATCTTCCAAATGCTCTTAAAAGTAAAGCCAAGCAGATCAATATCACTGCAAAGCTTCTGGATCTTGCTTTTGAAAAACAGATCAAAAAGCAGAATGAGCATTGGAACAAGGCGTATATCTTTTATGAATACCATGTTGCACCCGGGAAACATGCTGATATGATTCGCGACACCGATAACTTTGACGCGAAGCATCTGACAGATCTTATCTCTTACTATTATCTGGAAGGTGATGGTGCGGAGAATGTAAAGATTGCAAATTGTGTCGCTATAGACGAGGAAGATTTCACACGCGCAGTCGTAGTAAAGGCAGATTTTATTGACACTTATTACGAGAAAAAAGAAGGTTTTTTCGAACTTAAAGACACCTCTTTAGGTGGTAAGGATTAGGGTTTACATACCCTTACCACCTTTGACGATTTGTTACCACCTTTCAAAGGTGCAT